>WFLX010283519.1_pt1 | contig 11981 bp, 11 predicted proteins | sample 4967041 | NCBI WGS metagenome assembly WFLX01 (sample SAMN12857096, study PRJNA449069) | gut metagenome | isolation source: stool from male and female vole | host: Microtus ochrogaster | place: USA:Florida | collected 2017 | reverse complement strand
ACATCACTTTGTTGAGGAAAAACTACCATATTCGATGGAACTTTAACTTTTTCTGATTTGAAATAATTCTGTATTTCAGCTTCTGTGGCGAGCACCACTAAGACAAAGTTATAATCCGGCATCTCTTGGGCCAGCTTAGCAAATAAAGTCACCCCCTTATACCTTCTTAGTGAAGACACTAAAAGTATTTTTTTGCTATCAAAACCTTTCTCAGTGTGGAGTTTCAATTTGTCTTTATGTTCCTTTAAAAGAGCATTTGGAATAACGGTTATATTTGATTTCTGGGGCAAAAAGCTTTTCTGATAATTGGAGACGCAAATAATGGTGTCTGCCAGGTTTAGCATTATTTTAGCTTTGACTTTATAATATAATCCCTTAAGAAAAGCATTTTCATGATAGTGATACACAACCTTTTGTCCTAATAGTTTTCCAGNTAATGCGCCTGAAGTNGGCAAGATNGTGNTTATTAGGAATGGCTTTCCTTTCCCATATCTNAGGNCATAGTAGAACATGNATATCTGTGAGATAAAAGATCTGAACAGAGTAGCAACTTTATTGGTAGAGAATCGGTAAGGGAAATAGTGTACCTTCAATCTTGGAGACTTGATGGTATCGAGACAACCTCCCTTGGTTGTCACCAGATCAATGTCATATCCTTCTTCCAATAAAGCATTGATGGTCATAGAGAGAACCTTAGGGCTTCCACTATAATCATTCAGCTGATGAAAAGCTATCAATTTTTTATTGAGATTCGACATTTACAATGGTGTCTGTACGCTATTTATTAAGAATAGCTTTTAACATTTTGACGGTTTTAATCCTTGCNATTTGANATCGCAAGTGTAGTTTTCTTAGAGTCAAGTTTTTCTCTCCTTCCCAGGCGTGTGCTCTTTCCATGACCGANGTGACGATGTTGTCGGTNGAGGCACCTTGAGCTTCGAGAAAGTCAACAATCAACTCATCTATATAACAAAATGATTGATGGTTTCTCCAAGCTTTATAGAAAAAAGCATAGTCAGCGCTATATTTATAGAAAGAATCGAAGGGGTGCTTTTTGTGATATGCAAGTCTCGTAAAGGTTGCCTGATGGCATATTGGCATTTCGACTCTTAGTGCTTCAGTGGCCTTGGGAGATGCTGATTTATAAGAGCTATCTGCATAGCATCTCCGCCAATTGCCAGACACTATAGTTTGGCTACCAAGTTTNGTAGCCACTTTACTTAATACCGAATCATCTGAAAATTTGTCGCCCGCATTCATAAAGTTGATATAATCGCCCGAGGCAGCCTTAATTCCCTTATTCATTGCATCGTATATACCATTGTCTGGTTCTGATATCCAATAAGAAATTTTTTCTGGCATATTTTCTGNNTATATCAGTCGTAGTGTCTGAANAGCCACCGTCAATGACAATNTATTCTATATCTGTATATGTCTGGCCGACCACAGACTTAATAGTATCTTCAATTAAGTGTGCAGCATTGAAACATACAGTGACTACCGATATTTTCATTCTACATTCAAAATATCTTTGTAGATTTCATATACGGCATCACTATTGGCTTTAGACGTGAACTGCTTTTGGGCCAGTTCTAATCCATTTAGTCCGTATCTTTGGCGCGCATAAGAATCCTTAATTAGTAGCTCCATTCTGTCAGCCAATGACTTTGTGTCACCGCTCTTGTATATGAGTCCAGTTTGTTGATCTGTGATTATTTCGAGATTTGCCCCTCCGTCAGATGCAACGACAGGAAGTCCAGCCATCATGTACTCCACGGTGACACGCCCGAATGCTTCGTGGGAAGATGCCATTATTCCTACATCCATTTTTGTGAGGAATAGAGCGATGTCATTCTGTCGGCCCGTCATCGTCACAAAATCAGATAATCCTGATTTTTCTATGTTTGCTTTCAGCTGATCTAAATATGGTTGATACCCTCCTCCGACGATATAGATATGAAAATTGAGAATATTCCGGTGTATGATGAGTTCATGAGCAGCTTCCAGAATTTCTTGATGTCCTTTCTGTGGCTCTATCCTGCCTACGATGCAAAATTCTACTTTATCGTGAACAGAAGGGTTGTATAATGGTGAAGGCTTAATACCATTATAAATAAGTTTCATCGGCTGATTCCCTATATATTTTTGATAATGATCTCGAATCTTTTTTGAGATGGCAATAAAATAATTATGGCCGCCATACAAGTATTTCTGAAACCATTTCCCAAATGGAGTTTTTAAATTATAATCCAGATCACCAAATTCCCTTAAATGCCACACATGGGGGATACCCATTTTTTTTGCTATGAAGGTTCCAGTGCTTATGGTGCTGGAATTGGAATGGATTAAGTCAAACTTCCGGTCTTTTACTACAGAGAAGGCTTTCCTTTTGCAATAGCGAGCAAAAAAATAATTGGGGATTAGCTTTTTCCAATCTTGATGCTTGTCCATGCGAATAGGAGCTTCGATATAGGGTATGTGATGGTTGACAAACTCGGACGCGAGATCATTATCTGGCAGAGTGTCTCCAAAGGGTAACATCACCATTGGCTGGATTCCCTTTTCGCGCAGTTCGAGTATCATTTGCAAAAGTGAATGATTGGCTCCATACATCTCCCTATAGTGAGTAACAAATAATACCTTTATCACCTTCTGATCTGGCATGGCGATAGAATTTATCAGTATTCAAATGGAGATTCGAAATCTGATAGCAATGGATGTCGCTTGTCTTTTTCTGACAAGATGGCATTTCCCAACTCTAAATGCCAGTCTATTCCCAGAACTGGGTCAAGTAAAGAAAGACCTCCTTCCGATTCAGGATGGTAGTAATCGTCACATTTGTATTGAAATATAGCTATTTCGCTAAGTACTGAAAATCCATGGGCAAATCCATGAGGAATGAAAAATTCGAGATGATTATCTTCAGACAATTCAATTGCAACATGCTTTCCGTATGTTGGCGATCCTTTACGAAGGTCGACAGCCACATCGAGCACTCGTCCTTTGACACATCTGACCAGTTTCGCCTGGCAGAAAGGAGGACGCTGGAAATGGAGGCCTCTTATGACTCCATAAGAAGAGCAAGATTCATTATCCTGTACGAAGTCAACTTCCGCCACTTCCTGGTCGAAGAGTTTTTTGGAGTATGATTCGAAAAAATATCCTCTTGAATCGTGGAATACTCTTGGCTTCAAGATTTTTAATCCTTCTATTTCAGTGTCGATTATTTCCATCTTCCGAAATCTTCATTAGGTATTGGCCATATTGATTTTTGATCATAGGCTTAGCTATTTCGAGGAGCTTTTCTTTTGAAATCCAACCTTGTCGGTATGCTAATCCTTCAAGGCAAGCAATTTTAAGTCCTTGCCGCTTTTCGAGTACTTCAACATATATAGACNCTTCTGCCAAGGAGTCGTGGNTGCCGGTATCGAGCCATGCGAATCCTCTTNGAAGAGTCTGCACCATGAGTTCTCCATTTTNAAGAAATTCCTGATTTACGGTNGTNATCTCNAGTTCACCACGAGCAGACGGCTTAATGCTGTGTGCGATTTCCACCACCTTATTGGGATAAAAATAGAGCCCTACTACTGCATAGTTTGATTTAGGATGTGCAGGTTTCTCTTCAATGGAGAGGCATTTCCCTTCATCATCAAATTCAGCTACTCCGTATCTTTGAGGGTCATTGACCCAATAACCAAAGACGGTAGCCTTTTTTCGGGTTTCTGCGTCTTCTACGGCCTCTTTTAACACTTGAGAGAAGTTGGGCCCATGGAAAATATTATCGCCCAATACGAGGCAAACACTGTCGTCGCCAATGAAATCCTTTCCTATTATGAAAGCTTGTGCGAGTCCATCGGGAGAAGGCTGCTCTGCGTAAGAAAATTTCACTCCATAGTCAGAGCCATCGCCAAGCAGGCGGCGAAATCCTGGAAGGTCTTGCGGGGTCGAAATGATCAGGATGTCCCGTATCCCAGCCTGCATCAAAGTGGAAATAGGGTAATAGACCATAGGCTTGTCGAAAATGGGCAAGAGTTGTTTGCTGATGCCTTTGGTGATTGGATATAAACGGGTACCTGAGCCCCCGGCAAGTACGATCCCTTTCATGATTTCGATTCTTAAAAATTCAGATCATTTATATAAATTTGCATACTGTGCGGAAATAGACTTCCAAGAATAATTTTTTTCAGCTATTTCTTTCATACGTGATCCATCCAGATCCTTTCTTGCGATAATATTTAATAGATCATTTGAATTATTAAAATAGTATGCTTCATTTCTTGTAGTGGCTCGATTGAACACTACATCAAACGAGATTATTGGAATTCCGAAAAACATTGCTTCTACCAGAGATGGGTTAGTGCCACCGGCACTATGTCCATGCACGTAGATTTCAGCATTGCTTCTCAGGGCATAAAGCACGTCAAGATCGTATGTGGCGTCGAGCATTTTTATATGGGAATATTTTGAGAATCTATTCCGTAGCTCTTTGGAGTATTCGTTGTGGTCCCAATTGCCTACGTAGACCAAAGTCTTATCAGACTTCGAGAATGCCTCAAGCACCATCTCGCAATTGTTTTCAGGCTCAATCCGACAGATTGCCATGGCATACTGCTTGGGTATGAGCCCATATTCCTTTAAAATTGATACTGCATATCCTTCTGGAATATTACGGACTACATGGTCGCCACCGTATGCAATCAATTTGGATTCCTTCCCATATTCTTTCGCCACATATTCCTGAATTGCCTCATTGTCGGTGATGATGGCATCGGCGTATTTCACTGCGGCTGCCTCCGACATCTTAAGGATTTTCTTTGCAAATTTCCCCCATTTAGCCCGCTTGTATTCCATTCCATCAATATTGATGATTAGTTTTTTTGAATTAAGCAGATGGAATATTGGCAGGAAAAGGCAGCCTGACACTCCAAGCACCAGGATCACATCATATCCCTTAAGACTCTTGCAAAGTGAGAGTATATCGTAGGGTACGGATTGGATCCCATTGGCTTTGAGAGAAATATATTTAAGTTTTGCTCCTTTGTAGGAATTCAAATGTTCCTGCATATCTATAGCAGAACAGAAAACCGTATATTCTACGTCTTTAGGGCAATTGTCGCCCAGAAGATTTTCTACAAGGCTTTCAAAACCACCATATTTAGCAGGGANANCTTGAGTNCNTATAATAGCAACTTTTGTCATCTTNCTTAANATTGGAATCTCCTCGCTTAAAGTAAATTCAAGATTAGGTAGACCATTCCATATCCCTCCTTAGTTACCTAAATAACGCACATAATTGGTCGATATTGTATTTTGTAAGATACATCTGGATTCTCCACTATGCTTATAGATGGTTTGATTCTCCAAAAGTATAGGAACTNNAAATACNAAGAAAATTAAAAAATCAATCATTCTTCCGTCCTAATTTTTTTAGTATTATCTGACTCGTTGGAGATCAAAATTAGGGGAAAGTGAGAAAGTGCATATTTGNCATTAAATACTGAAAAAATAGCAATGTTCATAGATTTTAAACTTTAGTGCATCCTGTAAAATAATTTTTTTGTGTATTGAAAAGCTAATTCTCGCTCGTGTCGATTTAATCCCAAAAGAAATGATATCATTGCAATCGTAGATACGGAAATTATCCCAAAAAGAATCAGATGAGAAATAGATTCAGTCATCAATGAGTAGATCCATCTGACAGTAAGTGCTGAAAAAATGCAGACAATTGCCGCTCTAATAAATACTTTAGAGAAGAAGCACATTAAAGAAAATCTAATTTCTCTTCTAAGAAGAATTAACCTTGCTAATATTGAAACCAACGTGGTTGCAATTGAGACATACATCACAATGTATGGGTTTGAATCAAATTTAATCCATAGCCACGCTATTGGGATATTGGAAATCATAATAATCGACACTATGATTTGAAACCATTTGATCCTTCCGGTAGCCTGCAAGGCAGTAGTGATTGGGCTTACGATTGAATCAAAGAGTAACATAATCAATACCAATTTCATGAATCCCACTGTATATGGAGCTACATCATCAAGCCACAAGTGCAATACTTGCTCGCTTGCAAAGTATAATGGGATTACAATAACCATCATGAGTATAGCAGAATACTTACAACCTGAAAAGAGTAATTTCATCATGGAATTAACCTCTCCGGCGGCATATCTCTTTGTGATTTGGGGATTGATGGCCATCTGAAAACTTTGTGAGAAACCACTTATAACTCCCCCAATTTGGTTTGCAATACCTTTTGCTGCATTGACGGCTATACTAAAAAATAAGTTCAACACAATATTCAACCCTTGGTCTCTTACAGAAAATCCAAGATTGCCGATGAAACTCCACCCTGCGAAAGAAAACATATCGTGCATCACATGGTGGTCAGTGGTAAATTTATATCTACATTCTTGAAAATTTCGGCTGCAATAATTCCCATATAAGAATCGCATCAATACCGTGACAGCTAAGACGAGTATTGAATAGGTGATAAGTTTATCAAAGGGTATAAGCAACAAAAGGAATACTATGATAAGCTTGAGTATTACCTCTAGAATCCCGAAAAACCCGTATGCCTTCATGTGTTCATGAGCTACAATGCAGGCATTGAAAGGTACACTTATTACATTGACAGCAAAAGCCAATACCGAACATTGATACACCCAATTTGCTGCATAAAATCGGTTGGCAGGAATGTTGAGACGTTCATTGACAAACCATAGTCCTATTGTCTCACAGAGAATAATGATTCCAATTGCAAGCAAAAAATGCACTGTTACGGATATGCAAAAGACATTATTAAGTCTCTCCTCGTTCTCCCGCCCGAGCTCAAAGGAGATAAATCTTTGGGAAGATGCCACCATAGCATTGTTGAGGAATGAAAACATTGTGACTATTCCCCCCACGAGAGAATAAATACCATAGTTGTCAACTCCAAGAACTTGCCATATAACTCGGACTGCGTATAGGTTGACTACTATCGTCAGAAGCATTCTGACGTAGAGAAACATAGTATTCTTGACTATCTTTTTATTGTCGGCGCTTGGCATCAGTCAATATAATGGAGTCGTTTTTTTTCTCCTTTAGCCAAATATATTCCTATTACATACGGAAATAGCCAAGAATACCACGCGGGATAAGCTCTTTGCATGAAGCAGAGTGCCAGGATTATGAGAAATGAAATAGTGTATCGATGGTCTGGATGCGAGGGGATCNGACTGAGGTAGACTAATAAAGCTAGTATAACGCCGATGAGTCCATAGTAAATTATAAATATTTTNTATNCAGCNCCCTCNATNGTGTCTATATTAGTCTTATTTTTCACTCCTTGCCATAAGTCATGANGTTTTACTGCTTTAGCAAATGCATAATCGGTGCTTTTTTCAAATCTGTTATTACCCTTGATTCCGTTGCTTTCATCTTTTTCGAGACGAGATATGATCAAGTCATTGAGTGCGTTGTTGCCTCCACTCCAACTAATTGCAAATGCCACCATAACCGCACCCAATGTACCCACAATTAAAGCTTTTAAAATTGTATTGACTTTAAGGAGGATAAATCCTGCGGCCGCCAGGAGGTAACCAGCCAAAGAGAAAGAAAAGATGATGCTCAGAAGAAGCACCCAAAGCCACGGGCATTCCTTGAATCGGAATCTATTGGCCATCAACATAAATGTGCTCAAAAGGGCCAGATGGCCTGGTTCAAGAAAGAACGCATTGAAGCGTACCAGCATTCCGCTGTCCCAAGTGGTCTTTATATAAAATAGATAATTGGTATAGGGGACATAGTTGGGATGTACGAATTTTCCAAAAGAAGGTAGTTTTATGAAAAGGGCAGTCCAATAAATAAATATGGCGGGAATGAGAAGAATGGCATACCATTTTGTGGTAAATTTGAGCAAATCCACTTTATATTCGAAAGGCAGTTGAAGCAGCCACACTACCGGCATGAACATAAGTATGGTGACGAGTCCCATTACTGCTCCATCTATCCAAAGAAACCATAATCCAATAGCAATGATAGCAAGTATCACACGGCCTATAAGAGCGTCGAATTTGAATTTAATGGGCATTAAGCTCAGGCATATTGCCATCACCATATTCACTCCGATCAATATGGGGCCCTGATTGAATATGGCCGTAATCCAAATATAGGTAGAACTCAGAAGCCAGAATAAATTGGTCAGTTTAAATAAATTCCACATTATGTTTGTCTTGCGGTATTTTTTTGTTATTGATAATCCGTATCAGGAATAGATTAGAAACAATCATCTTGATGATTGCTAAAAGACATTCGACATTTTTGATGCTTGAATATAAATATATTAGTGTTTATTAGATAATTGCTAGTGAAAATATAGTGAAAAATGTAGGTTTTAGAGGGTGTAATTCCTCTTCCCATCTGCAAGAAAACTTGAAATAGGGTGACATTCGAATGCTCATTGAATTACAAAATTAGTAAAAAATAATGAGATAAGGAAATTAAAAACGCCTCTCTTTGGGAAGAGAAGCGTTTTTTCAAATTTGCTTAAAGGGAATTAGTAGCCGAAGATTTGCTCTGGGGTGAGGATCACTACTTTGCCGAGTTTTGCGAGGGCGTCCATGTCGAGGTCTTCGATGTCGCCGAGAATGCAATAATAGTAAGTGCGGCCTTTGACATTCTCCTGCTGGAATTTCACTATGTCTTCGAGCGTGAGCGAAGGGAGTGCTTCAAACACTTCGCGACGTGTGTCATGATCATCGCCAAGGTCCTGTGCGTGGATGTAGCTCCATGCGATATTGTCCTTGATGATGCGGTCGGTGCGCAAGCGGGCATCCAGACTCTCTTTTGCGAGGTCGAAGGCGCGCTGGCTTTCCGGCATGTCGTTGATAATCTCATTGAAAGCATCNATAGCATCTTCCATTTTGTCGTTTTGAGTCGCGATCATCGAAGTGTAGTAGTAGGGGAGACGCTCATAGCTTGGGGCATAATAGCCGGCTGCCGCAGAGTATGCAAGCGAGCGGCTCTCGCGCATTTCCTGGAATACGATGGCATTCATCGAGCTGCCGAAGTATTCGTTGTAGAGTTGACGCAATGGCTCGTTGACTGATCCATACTTCTCGGCAGTGTTTGAGAACATGCGCATATAAAGCTGCTTGGCAGGATATGGGGCAACAAATACAATGGTTTCGTCTGTGCTCAGAGAAGGATACTTGTCGATGGTCTTGATCTGGCGCAGTTCCTTCACTCCCTTGCCGTGGTTGGCATTGAGTGTTGCAAGGAAATCATCAGGTTTCATGCCTCCATAGTAGATGATGCGATGCTCGAGGGTCATGAGATTGCGAAGTGCATCGATGAGGTTCTGAGGATTTGTCTCGCGAAGAGCAGCAGAATGGATCGCGTCGGTAGAAGGATTGTGCTCGCCGCGCATCATGTAGCTGGTGAGGCGACTAAAGTTTTTGCTTTGGCTTGTCTTTGCGTTTTCTTCCGACTTTGCGATGCGGTCTACGAGCGCATTGTAGGCTTCTTGATCCACTACAGCATTTGCAAGCAGGTCTTCCATGAGAGCCATGGCCTGTGGCATGTTGTCGCTGAGGCCGGAGAGCACGATGTAAGAGCGGCGTTGTCCCGGTGCGATACTGAAACTGCAGGCCATGCTGTAGAGTTCATCCTTGATCTGCTGGGCGCTCTTCGTGGGCGTTCCGATATAGTTGAAATAGTCGGAAGCTACATCGAGTAGTGGGTCATTGTCGGTGCCATAGTCAAAGATATATGTCACTTGGAATGTGTCGTTTGACGTATTGGGAGTGTAAAGCACCTCTACGCCATTGTTTGCGGTGAGCTTTGTGAGGTCTTTCTCATAATCTACGAAGACAGGCTCAATAGGTTCAACCTTGGTGTTGCGGATTTCGGTGAGGAATTCGCTCGTAGCGTCGCGGTTGGTTGCGATTGGGGAGAGAGCCGGCTTTGCAATCTTCAGTTCATTGGGGTCGTCGCCTTGACGCTTGTAGATAGCCACATAATTGTCAGGACCGAGATACTTGTTGGCTACGCGCACCACGTCTTCCTTGGTGATCTTATCAAGATTGTTCATGCGGGCAACGGCATCGCTCCAATCCTGACCGTCTACGAAGGCTTCGACATACATGTCAGCACGTTGGCTGTTGCTTTCGAGGGCTCGCTGTTGGGCGAGCTTTTCGTTGTTTACTATTCCTTCGATAAGGGATTCGGAGAATTCACCTGCACGGAGTTTTGCCACTTCAGCAGATAGAAGAGCCCGCACTTCGTCGAGGGTCTGGCCTGGTTTGGGGGCACCATAAAGTAGGAACGCACCTTGGTCAGCGAGATCATACATTCCGGCGCTGGTGCCAAGGGTGAGCTGCGGCTGGTTGATGTTGACGTCGAGAAGGCCGGTTTTTCTATTTGAAAGAGCCTCTGCTGCCACTTGCAGGGCGGGCATATCCTCATCTTTTACAGCAGGAGTGCGCCAAGCGAGGTAGAGGTATTCAGATTCTTTGCCGAGTACTTCAACATCAATGGGGGAAGTGATTGGATTTTCTGCAGGGAAATTTAAGACTGGAAGGTTGGGGTTGGGCTTGAGATGCCCGAAATATTTTTCGATTATGTCTACCATTTCGTCTGGATCGAAATCGCCGGAGAGGCATATTGCCATATTGTTGGGCACATACCATTGCTTATGGTAGTTTTTCACATTTGTGATTGAAGGGTTCTTGAGGTGTTCCTGGGTGCCGAGCACGGTCTGGGTGCCGTAGGGGTGGCTTGGGTAGAGGGTGGCAAGCATTTTCTCGAATACCTTGCGATTGTCTTTTGTGAGCGACATGTTTTTCTCCTCATAGATGGTCTCGAGCTCGGTGTGGAATCCTCGGATCACGGGGTTTTCGAAACGGTCTGCTTGGATTTTAGCCCAATTCTCGATTTGATTGGATGGGATATCTTCCACGTAGCAGGTCACGTCTTGCGAAGTGTATGCGTTAGTGCCGTCTGCTCCAATGGCAGCCATCAATTTGTCGTATTCGTTTGGAATGGCGAGCAGGGAAGCCTGATAGCTTACCGAATCAATCTCGTGATAGATGCGAGCCCGTGCGGCAGAATCAGTCGTATTGCGGTAAGTCTCGAAAAGCTGTTCGATTTTGTCGAGCATTGGTTTTTCGGCAGCATAGTCTTGTGTGCCGAATTTTTCGGTCCCTTTAAACATCAGGTGCTCGAAATAGTGAGCGAGACCGGTGGTCTCCGCGGGGTCGTTTTTGCCGCCGACGCGGACAGCCACGTAAGTTTGGATTCTTGGGGTATCCTTATTTACGGTCATGAATATTTTCAGACCGTTAGGTAGGGTATACATTTTCGTGTTCAGAGGGTCGTTTGGGACTGTCTGAAACTGGCGGCCGGCAACAGCAGAAGTGGCTGTCAGCATCAAAATGGCACAAAGCCATAGAAATCGGAATGATAGTTTCATATTGCTATTGTTTTGAATGAGATGCAAAGGTAGTGAAAAATACTGAGATAATGAAATTTAGTAGGAGAATTGTTGCACTTGGCCGTTTTCGTAGAGGTATATAAAGTCGCAGCCTGCGAGGAATGAGTAGCCGTTGGCGTAAAAGTCCTCATCTTCATCAAGACGAGCATCGAGGTGGCGAGGCCATACATTTACTCCTAACCCATATATTTTCATCCCTTGCTCCCTTGCCTCTGTAAGCCGTTGCTGGTTTTTTTCTGAGATCCCACCCCATTGGTAGTCGGAAATCAAGAGCAGGTCCGCTCCAGCAAATGAGCTGACCATTCGGCTATAGTCGGGCATCTTAGGGAGCTTCGTGAAAATGAAATTGAAGAGTTTGTTCTCGTCGTTTCCTCCGTCGTAAGAGTAGGATAGAAAGGATAGAAACTGCTGGCGTTGGCGTTGCAGGTCGGTCAGAATGAAGAAGGAGACTTGATGCGAATAATTGATCATGCAGATGGGGCGCTTGTCGCGCTGCGCC
>WFLX010034232.1_pt1 | contig 11982 bp, 10 predicted proteins | sample 4967041 | NCBI WGS metagenome assembly WFLX01 (sample SAMN12857096, study PRJNA449069) | gut metagenome | isolation source: stool from male and female vole | host: Microtus ochrogaster | place: USA:Florida | collected 2017 | reverse complement strand
GGCATCGATGAAACCTGAGAAGCAGATGAAGATAGCCGGGGAGACCGACTATTTCTATGCTCCGCTTGCAAATCGTCTGGGCTTATATAACATCAAGACCGAATTGGAAAATCTCTCCTTCCGTTTCCGCTGTCCGGATGAGTATGATGAGATTTCAGCTCTTATAGCCAAGCATGTGGAGGCTAACCGTGACAATCTCGAGACCTTAAGGAGTCAGATAGAGAAAACTCTTTCTGAGGCCGGTATTGTGGCAAAGGTGAAGGTTGACTATCGACGTCCGTTTGGTCTATGGCGCAAAATGCAGAAGTATGGCGAGGACTTTACGCATTTGAAATATCGACATTTCATTGAGATTGTGTATGCTGACAACCAACAGGATCTTTCTGAAAAGGAACTGGCAATGAAGATTTATTGCATTCTTACCGACCGCTTCAAGGAGAAGCATGGAGGAATGAGCAATTATATCGATTCTCCAAAAGAGAACGGATATCAGAGCATCCATGTGAAGTTGTTGCCCGATTTTGGCCGCTGGCAGGAAGTTCATATCAGCAGCGTGCGTATGACGCGTCAGTCGCAGTTAGGATGTGTGGCAGAACGCTCGGAAGAGAATATCCACAACTGGATTGAGAAGTTTCGTAAGGTGCTTCACGATGTGATGGGCAATGCCACACGCAACGAAAGATACATGGAGGAGATTCGCGCTACTTTCTACAACGATGATATACAAGTATTCACGCCAAAAGGAAAGCGCATCATCCTGCCGCTGAATGCAACTGCCATCGATTTTGCCTATGAGGTGCACACCAAGCTTGGCGACCATGCCAAATATGTCCGGATAAATGGTCGGCTGGAGCCGGTGACTACTACTCTACGGCGCGGAGACGTGGTTGAGATATTCACCGACGCCGCTTCTCATCCAGCAGATGATTGGGATTCATACGCTCATACCTATAAATCCCGCAAGGCAATCAGGCGCTACCGTGAGTCTATCCCGCGTTCGGCTTATTGCCGTTGCAAGGAGTGCAATCCCATTCCAGGAGAGGAAGTGATCGGTATCAAAGATCTTGCAATGCCTGATAGGGTGACCATACATAGACGTGACTGTTCCCAGGCAATTTCAATGGCATCCTCCTACGGAGACAATGTGGTGTCGGTAGACTTCAATGCTGATGACACGCTCTATCCTGTCACTTTGTCGGTGCGCTCAGTCGACCGTCACCATCTATTCATCGACATAACTGATTGTATTACGAATACATTAAATCTATCGATGGAATCGTTTAATACAAAGACGGCTCATAATATTGTGACTTGTAAAATCCGACTCGGTATACATTCAAATTCAGACCTGAAAACTATTATCAACCATATCTCGGCAATCGAAGGGGTCGACGAAGTGAAGCGCCTTCGCAAAGAGGAAGAGGACCAATGAAAAAAAGGAAATTAAGATACGACAAGGTGCTTTCAAAGCTGCCTGACACACTTGAATGGAGTGCTGAGCAGGATGTAACAGCGGCAAGAGATTTTCTGCTGAGCGACGATGGACTGCCTCGTATATTCCTCGGCTCTGGGGGATCCTTATCGGCGGCTCATCTTGCCTCACAACTTTCAGTGGAGCGAGGAATAGTGGCTGTCGCCATGACGCCTTATCAGTACATATTCAGCGCATGGAGTAAACTTCCGGCGAAGATTGTTGTGATAAGCGCCGGTGGAAGAAATGTTGATGCAGTCAATTCATATAAAACAGCCCGTTCATGTCCGGTACAACAAGTTGGCGTAATGCTGATGTCATCAGGCAGCACCTTGGAGACAATCATGATGGAAGATAAAGAGCCGAACAGGTTTATTTTCAACCTACGTAATGGCGATGGTTTTCTCTCCACTAATTCCCTACTTGCGTTCTATTCACTTCTTTTCAGAATCTATAGAGACGAGACTATCAGCGTGGAGGATTGGAGTTTTACATCTGAGATAAATGAGAGTCTCAAGGATTTTATCGGCAATACGTACACTATTCCCACTGATGATTGGAACGAACACGACGCAGCCCTTTATGAAGCTCGAGAGACAGACCGATTTTATGTGTTGTATTCTCCCGACTCGCTACCAATCGCATACGACCTTGAATCTCGTTTTTCAGAGGGGTCGGTCGGTTGTCTGCAAATATCCGATTACCGCAATTTTGCGCATGGAAGGTTCAATTGGTTTCACCAACGAAAAGGTCAAACAGCTATCATAGCCTTGGTTACGCCGGAATCGAAGGATATAGCAGAAAACATATTGTCGGAACTGCCATCGGATATTCCCGTAATGCGATTGGATACAGCTTTCCCGGGAAGTCGAGGAACGATCGACTTGCTTTTAAAGGGCATTTATTTATCAAAATATATCGGTCTNCGGTGGGGGCTCGACATAGGNGCGCCGAAAGTAGCCGATTTTGGCCGGATAATNTNCAAGAAAGATTNTATGGATGGTAGTAAANTAACACAACCTACAGAAACACAAGAAAAACAATGAAGAAAATTTTATGCATAGCNATAATGTTGTTGGCNTTTATTCAGACAGTAAATAGTATGATACCGGGACCAACTTTATTGCTCAGCTGCCCTAAGTGTGGGGATGAGAAAGCCATGATGTCTATAATTTCCGGCAATACGTTTGGAGCATCACAATGGTCGGACATGTATCAGTATGCACCGATGTTGCCCAGGTTATCTCCTGTACAGAAGTGCAAGAAATGTGGTGGTTATTATCTGCTCTCAAATGCCGAAAGCCGTTATGCGGAGGATGAGGAGGATTTGGGTTACTCTTTTGAAACAGGTCGGCTTACCTACAAAGAAATGAAGGAGGCGCTACGGCTTTTAGAAGATTCTACTCTATCCAAAGATGCCGAGATGAGCATAAGGCTTGAATTCCTACACAGGTATAATGATGCTTTCAGAGAATTTGAAGGGGAGAATTATGAAAAAAGTTTAGAGGATGGAAGTTTTGATCATGGAGAAGAAGACATCAAGCTGCATCATGCAAATCTCAGAGCTTTGATTGCTTTATTGGATGAAAATGATTCGAATGATGTGCTTTTGATTGCAGAACTCTATAGGGAAGGTGCCAACTTTGAAGAATGTATGTCTTTACTTGATAAATATTACCCTGACTCTGAGTTTCTGAATAATATTAAGAAGGAAATGTTTGATAGGGCAATAAAAGGAGACGCTAATGTTTTCCTCATTAGTGAAGACTAAGTAATAATTTAATTTTACCAAGCTCAACTTAAGGGTTATTACAGAAGAAGTTTTGGCGTATGTTGGTGATACATCCAAAGGATATTACGACTAAGGTTCTGGATGGGCTTTATCAGAATGAAGAGGGTGTTAGGGTGTTGACGGATGAGGCAACGAATAGGGAAATCCGGAGTGCACTTCACAGGCTTCCGAAGTGGGAACGTCTGATAATGCTTGGACATGGTTCGGACGTAGGGTTGTTTTCTCGGGAGGCAGATGGAGCCGGGTTTAATAGAATCATAGTTGGGCATCCCCATGCGTTCTATCTTAGAGGGCGAAGCAATATCGTTGCGATATGGTGTAATGCTGATTTGTTTGGACGAAAGGAGGGATTGCATGGATTGTTTTCGGGAATGATCATTTCTGAGATGAAAGAGGCTGAGGAATATTCGATACCGACTTCGGAGGAGGAATTGGATAGGGAAATACCTATGTTCGTGGGGAGATTGAGAAAGTTGTTGGATGAAGGGATTCCTCTAAGAGAGATTCCGGAGGCGATGAGAGATAGCGGATTTGAGCGTTCCGCTTTGAATGATTTCAATTATTCTCGTCTGTTTTATTTATAAAGAATTCAACTTTCGCAAGCTCAAGTTGAAGGTTATAAGGTTGTTGGGTTAAAAGGTTATGATTTGACTGATAAATTATGATATTTTTATGCCTTTACAACTGGTAGGTTTAACCCCTTAATCCCTTAACCTCTTAATCCTTAAGTTGAGCTTGAGAAACTTAAATAAAGATTTGTTATGGAATTTGAGAAAGCTTTTGGAAGGAAACCGGTATTTGGGATGATACATACCGGGGATTCGAATGATATGGGGATGTTGGAGTTGGCTAAGATGGAGATTGATATCTATCTTCGGCATGGGATTTATCCTCTCATAGAGAATTATTTCGGGAGCGATGAAGATTGTGAAGAGGTCCTGAAGTGGATTCATTCTGAACATTCCGATACTATCTACGGACTTAATATCCTGGGGGATTATAATTTGGCTTTTGAGTTGGCTGGGAAGTATGGAGCAAAATTCATTCAGATTGACTCAGTGTGCGGCCATCTGACACCAAATCGTGATGAACAATATGCAGAGAATCTCCAGTATCTCAGGAAGAATTATCCGGAAGTTTTGGTGTTCGGAGGTGTGCGGTTCAAATATCAGCAGGTAAGATCCGGAAGAAGTGTCCGGGAGGATTTGCTGTTAGGTATGGAGCGTTGTGATGCGATCGTCTGCACCGGGGAAGGCACCGGGAAGAGTACTCCATTTGCAAAGGTAGAGGAATTCAAGAGCGTTGTAGGAAATTTTCCTGTGATCGTGGGAGCTGGAGTGACAGCCGGCACAGCCCGTGAAACCGCTGAGATTGCTGATGGAGCAATTGTTGGTAGTTGGTTGAAGGAGGGGCATGAGGATATCGGGATCGTAAATGAATCATACGTGGAAGAATTCATGCAGAATTGGAATAAGGGTGCATAATTATTAATGCATAATTCATAATTCATAATGCATAATTAGCTTCGCTTAAGCTAAAGCAAGTCATAATTCGTTATTGCTGATTTTAAATTATTTGACGATATGGTGGAGGAAGAAGATAAGAATTCAAAGGAAAGTAATCAAGAGAGAGCTAAGGGGTATATAGGAAGCCCGGAGGCCCGGGCTTTCTATAAGAAGATGAGGAGGCATGAGGCAAATGTCTTCAATGCGATGTTTAAGGATAAGGAAGTGATTACAGAAAAAGATATAGAGGATAGAGTCAAGAATGCAGCTCTATTTTTCGATCTTCCTTTACCTACTATTTTGAAGAGTTCGAATTGCCTGGCTAAAATTTCATTCGCCAGCCATACAGAGTATGGGAGTGAAATCAGATACGATCTGGAGAAACTTGAAGCCATCGGAATCAATAATGTCGATGCATTTGAAGCCTTGATAACTCACGAGTTGTCGCATCAGTATCTTGCAAGATATAAATTCAACTTCTGCAGGAACAGAAGCTGGAGTGTNGANCTNGCNTGCGANTTNATAGTNGGAGTCAGATGCTCTGCAAATGGNATAGCATCGGGAAAATATAAGTATGCAGTAGGGAGTATGGCGGCTTCTGATACNCATCCTCCGGGGNAATTCAGAGCCAAAGCNGTGAAGGCAGGTTTTGACTTTTCGGAATGGCTCTACAAGCGCGGCATACGGCCAAAGGCGGAAATCGTACTTACGGGCATAAATAAATTCCTTTGTGAATATTCAAAACAATTGAATGAAGCGTTATATAGATATGCTACGACTCCTCCACCAGCTCCAAAAAAAGAATTGGACATAATGGACTTGCCCGACAGCAACCTACTTAAACAAGCCATCCTGAAATATCGGAGAACACAAGAACAAAAGCAAACCAACCAACAAAAAGAACGCAATGAATGAACTATTTGACATAAGGATAAGGACAAATATTGAAGGGGTTCCATTCGATATGGAATCTGATGGGATGATTCATGTGGTTGGCAATGATCCTGATCTCCCCAAAAAACTCGATGATATAGGGGGGAGTTTCATTTGGGGACTCGACCGATCAAACATATACAACGACTATGTGATAAAAGCAGAGCAGCAACCGGAAGACTTCAAAGAGGAATTTGGCTGGAACATCATTTGTCCGATAGAAGACATCGCAAGCGGCACACGCCTCTATATCACTGCTCTCTATGAAAATAATGAAGACNTGGATATGGCAGTCTCAGCTGTCATCAATGAGGCAGAGACGGAATCGCGTAAATTCATAGAGGAGGGCCTACTCAAGGTTGCCATCAAGGATCCTGAAGGATTCAAGAAGGCAGTGAAGGAAGTGTTGGAAGACGANGACGACTCAGATGACTTCGTATATTTTCCAAATATAGGAGTTGGATTATATGACTATCCCGACAACGACCAATCTGACAGCGAGTGTAGCATCTGTTATGATCATGAGGCTGCNATAGGTCGCACCGCCTCTTCTGCTCCGCTTGGGAATATTGGAATGGGCAAAGTGACTGCGAGAGACAGGAACACAGCCTTCTCCAATCTCCCAGAAAGACTCTCAGAGGCTTTCATGAAAGACAACGCTGCGTATGCCGCAATCGTAGACGACACGTTCGCCTCATATAGCGCAGATGAGATGCGAGCATTACTGAGAGAGCTTGGGAAGAGATACAGAAATCTATATAAAAACGCCTACGATACGTCGCTGCAAGGAGTGACAAAATATGAACTCATCTTCCACCCATGGGACATCAAATATAGCAAGACCATCAAGAAAAGGAGCAACTACCGTTATTATCTGTTTCTTAAAGATACGAAGGGGAACGAGACTCCTATACTCTTCAAACACAATCCATCATATTGCATCTATGTGATGTATATGGTAGACCGTTATCATCGGAAAGAAGAAGTCACGGATCTCTCCATAAAGACGATGGGGGATAAGTTTAAGAANGTGTATCAGACCCTCATATATGAGGAAGATAAAAAAATCGAGGATTTATTCAAAGGAATGATAAGCCGGACCACAAAGAACGGCAATCTGCGAGAAGGAAGATATGGAGAATACATCAAAGATATCCACAATACCCTGGAGTCGATGATGGACGAAGTGCACAGCATACCATTTAAGGTAGGCTTCGGCAGATATCTCCAAGTGCCACCCGAAAAAATTTCACTGCCACAGAATTTGGCGAACATAGAAATTATAGACGGAAGTAAATCAGTAATTTACTAAAGGTAATAGAAGGCACGCCAAACGAATTTTAGCAGATGAAAATAAATCTCGATCTTTGCATTGTGAAAGGTCGAGATTTTCTTTTTTGCCTGCATTAAAAACAGAAAGGAGTATGGAGATGAAACAAATATTAAGCGAATCATCAGAGTTTAAAGGCTACCAAGTCATCACAAAACTCAGCACCCATCATGATGGGGAAAGGGAAGTCTATCAAATATGGTATGATGGGTGGCAGGTAGCGGTGTTGACATTGTTCGACATCAGATGTGAGAGATATGCTTTTGACAGTGTCTCCAAAAACGAGATACTAAACTCCATAGCAGAAATCCGGTTTCTGAGGGAGAACAAAGATTTGGAGGGAATCGCAGAAGTACTTGATTATGGAGTGGATGCCTACGACGGGCATGTATATGCATGGATAGTCCAGGAGTATCTGGAGGATCCCAGCATTCAGTCGATAATCGAACTGAATGAAGTCATAAAGGGAAAAGATTGCGCTGCAATTGGGAAAAAAGTGGGAGCTATCATCGAAAAGATTGTAACCTTCACCGAAGGAGGAGGGCACTATAATATCTCCCCTGAGCATATCCTCGTCAGTATAGAAGATGATGAGCTTACGAGTGTGCATCTTATAGGCTTTTCCAACATAGGACAATCATATTCAGGTAAAACTCCTATAGAAATCAAATGTCTTGACAAGCGATTCCGGGCACCGGAGGCATCGAAGGGAATTTTTAACATAAAGAGCGACATCTATTCTTTAGGAATGGTATTGCTTGTTGCCGCAACAGGGTATCCTGAAATAATTGAAAGCGGAGAATCTTGCTATAATTTAGAGGATGCGGAAATCAATATGGAAAAAATCCCCGCTGTCGATATCCACAATGCGATGTGGAAGAAAAGAGATGGGAGTCTTTCGAGGGCATTTAGGACTATATTGAAAAAGGCTACCTCTATTTATCCGGCCGAACGGTTTAACTCTATGGCAAAATTTATGTATTTCATAGCAAAATGCTACCGCAGGCATGAGCAGCAAGGGGTGGAGTCGGAGGCTAATAAAGAAGAAAATTTGAATAAAAAGGAGGTACCCGGAGATATGACAGCACATGACTACGAGCCAACCACGCAAAATAAGGGATTTGACTCAGTAGCAGGCATGGAGGAGTTGAAAAAGCTTTTCAGGCGCGACTTCATCAGTATCGTGAAGAACCCCCAAATAGCAAGTGCATACGGAATCAGGCCAAGCAATTGCACCCTGCTCTATGGACCGCAAGGATGCGGAAAGACATATATAGCAGAAAAGGCTGCCCAGGAATCCGGGTTGAAATATAAAATTGTCAAGCCTTCTGATTTAGGATCGATCTATATCCATGGTGCCCAAGGAAAAATAGCAGAAACCTTTGATGAAGCACAGAAAGAGGGTCCCATAATCCTCATATTCGATGAGTTTGATGCATTGGTCCCGAAACGCAATGCCGATATTAACGATAGCCAGGCCACAGAAGTCAACGAAATATTGACACAACTCAATAACTGTTCCGAAAGGGGGATATATTGCCTATGTACGACCAACCGGCCCGATAAAATCGATCCGGCTGTAATGAGGAAGGGACGCATCGACAGGTCGATATATGTATCACTTCCTGATTTCGAGGCTCGCAAAGAATTATTCCGCCTTACCCTTGAGGGGCGTCCTGTAGATGAGACAATCGATTTCGAGCAACTCGCCACTGTCACAGAAAAATATACATGCAGCGACATAACATACATAGTGGATGAAACTGCGAGGGTTTGCTTTGAGGAAACACTCGATAATAAGCTTTCAGATCCCATAAAGATGACGCAAGAAATGTTGCTGCAGGTAGCCAAAGATACGATTCCATCGGTCTCAGATGAGCAACTTAAGGAATTTCTTGAGATGAAAGCCAAGATGGAGAATAAGCAAATAGAAGTGAATCGGAAAAGAGTGGGGTTTGCAGTGTAGCCAACAAAGTAGGGCGCACAGTCCGTCCGCACAACACGGAAAAATGCATTTGAGGCTGACGCATGAGCTGTGTATCCCTACAATACGATGATAAATAAAATGATTTAAGTTTCGCAAGCTCCACTTAAGGGTTATAGGTTAAGAGGTTAAGGGGTTAACCCTACCAGTTGTAAAGGCATAAAAATATCATAATTTATCAGTCAAATCATAACCTTTTAACCCAATAACCATATAACCTTCAACTTGAGCTTGCGAAAGTGGAGTAAAATGAAAATATAATTTTAAAGGGAAGAAGATATGATAAAAGAAGATGTGTTGGACGCTTTGAGTGTTCTGGGGTTTAGGCCTAAGGAATTGGAAGAATTCGGCTACCAGATAGTGTATGAGGGGCAAGGGATTCTCTATGCGGATGTCGAGGATACAGAGAGTGTCAACTTCGTGATGCCGAATGTATTCGAAATTACAGAAGAAAACAAGTCGATAGTCTATTATGCACTTGTTCAGCTCGGAAGCGAAGTGAAGTATGTACAGTCGTATATCGTAGGCGACGACAGAGTCTGGCTGAATTATGTCCACTTTGTAGGAGATAGTAAAGTGACACCGGAACTTATAGAGCATATCATCACTGTGCTGAGCTATGCTGCGATGAAATTCCACTTTATTATTAATTCAACTTTCGTGGACGAAAGTTGAGAGTAAGGGGGGTGAGATGGTTTGGTGGGTAGGATGGTTAAGGAGGGGATAGTTTGGATTTGGGATTTTTTGAACTAATAAAGGAAAAAAGATGAAAAAATCGGGAAAGGAACTGATCAAGGAAGTGCTGGAGAAATGGAAATTCCCAGTGTTGGCTGAGAATGAGACGGGAGTAGTGTTTCGCTACCAAATAAGTTATATCCAAGGAAGCTCATACGGAAATGATGATTCAGATGCCGTCGCGCTCAATCTGGAGGGTGTATTCACTGCAGACACTGAGGAGAAAATGGAGGCTGCTATCAAGACATGCAATGAACTGACAGCCAACCTTCTGCACGTGAAGCTTTTCATTAACAAGGAAAACAAACTTACTATCAGCTCTGAGTTTTTCTATAGGAGTGAAGAGGATATGGAATATATGCTCGAAATGGGACTCAAGAGCATAGTGACTGCAAAAAGACGCTTCCTTAGCAGATATCCGGAAATAGAGGAAGAGATAAAGCTGATGTCGCAACTTGAGGATTCCACTTTAGAGGCGGATAGCATAGGAGATGAAGGGCTTTAGAGGGCATTAAAGGCTTTAAGGGCTTTAGAGGAAAAATTGGAGTTTAATTAATTATAAAATAGAATTATTATGAAGCAGAGAGTATTTAACCTCATCATATTGGATGAGAGCGGATCGATGAGCAGCATCAAGAAGGAGGCTATCGACGGAGTGAACGAGACAGTGCAAACTATCATTGCAGCCCAAAAGAAGCATGAGGATCAGGAACACTATGTGACTCTGGTCGCCTTCAATTCAGATGAAATCAAGACCATCTACGACAAGGCAAATGCTGATAGAATAGAGGAACTGAGCGACCGGCAGTATCAGCCGAGTTGCGCGACTCCACTCTATGACGCAATGGGAAATGCTCTGACTAAACTTAAGAAAAGCGTTGCGGAAGACGATGCAGTGTTGGTGACAATTATCACCGATGGATATGAAAATGCATCGCGTGAATATAATGGTGCTTCAATCAAGGCACTCGTGGAGTCATTGAAAGCGAAGGGTTGGATTTTTACTTACATTGGTGCCAACCAGGATGTGGAGAAAGTAGCTTCAACGATCTCTATCACTAACACATTGTCTTTTTCTGCAAACCCGGAAGGCACGAGCCAAATGTTTGCAAAAGAGGCAAAGTCGCGTCATCGCTTCTTCAGTCGCCTGTCGAGACATGTCGAAAGAGAGGAAATGGCAGATGATTATTTCAAGGCAGATGATGAAGAGATATGAGACATCATTTGAAAACATTAGGTATTTTGGCAATGATTGGCGTTTTTGCTTCCTGTGGGAGCAAAAATGCCAATCAGCGGCAGAATGAACAGGAGCAACTTATTCCGCTCTCGCAAGTTAAGTTAATGCAAAACAGTGTGGAGAGCGAGCCGGAAGAAGAGTACCCGTCTGTTGATTATGGCGACACATTGTGCATCGTTGGGGATAAGACCTACATGTATACGAGTAGCTATGATGAAAATGAAGTTGAGATAATATCGGATGCCAAGATCACCGCCTACAAGGATAGCATAGCATTAGATTCATGCATCGTAAAATTAGGAACAGGATGGTTCACAACTAATGGAAAGACACTAAAAGTGGCAATCGGAATCGATACGGTCAGATACAATATCACGAAATTGCCAAAGACCATCAATCCTATTTTGGATTTGCTNCCCAAAGGANTCAAGAATTATAATGTCAAGAATAATTTCATTCTTGATAAATCCGGGATTAAGGCCAAGTTCAGATTCGATGGATATCTGCCCGACAGCATTCCAGGATGGCTCAATAATTATATCGCAGCCGTCTTGAATACAGATGTAGATATGATATTCAACGATTTTGAACCGAAGAGAACCTACATTGAAGAGTATAAGAGGGTAAATTCGAATCCAAAGGTATATAAGGGGCTTGATATTTCTACAGCATCTCCTAAGGAAATAGGGAGGTATTTTNCCANGAGATTTGAACGNCTTTACAAGAAGGAGTTTGGNGAGGAGGAAGGTTGGGGACCTATGTATGNATATATGATGGAAGTGACNNNGGAGTGGACGAGCGAAGATGGCAAGCTTTCAACCTATAGATTTTATACATATAATTATGGCGGTGGAGCACATGGGATGATGTATGAGTATTATCTTACCTTTGACACTGAGACGGGGCGCATCCTTGGCATAGAGGACATTTATGAAGGCCCAGAGTTCAAGAATGTGATGGCGGGATTAGGAAAGAAAATAAATAAGAAGTATTTG
>WFLX010119429.1_pt1 | contig 11983 bp, 10 predicted proteins | sample 4967041 | NCBI WGS metagenome assembly WFLX01 (sample SAMN12857096, study PRJNA449069) | gut metagenome | isolation source: stool from male and female vole | host: Microtus ochrogaster | place: USA:Florida | collected 2017 | reverse complement strand
TATTCCGTAGGTCAGGTCAATTCCTATATTAAGAATATGTTTGCCCAGGATATCATGCTTGGGCTTGTTTATGTCCGAGGGGAAGTCAGCAATCTCAAATATCATTCGTCGGGACATATTTATTTTACGCTGAAAGATGAAAAATCAGCAATTGCCTGTGTGATGTTTGCCGGCAGCCGGAAAGGGCTGACATTTAAGATGCAGGAAGGGCAGCAGGTTGTTGTCTCAGGTAAGGTTGAAGTCTATGAGAGAGACGGAAAATATCAGCTATATGCATCGCAGATCAGGCAGGAAGGTCTGGGCAGCCTTCATGAACAATTTGAACAGTTAAAACAAAAGATGGAAGAAATGGGGATGTTTGCGCCGGAATATAAAAGACCGATTCCGGCGTATATCCGTCGGCTGGGCGTTGTTACGGCACCTACAGGAGCGGCAGTGCAGGATATTATCAATATCTCCAAACGAAGGAATCCTTATCTGGAGATCATATTATATCCGGCGCTGGTGCAGGGAGAGCATGCGGCGGAAAGCATTGCGGAGGGAATCGCTGCACTGGATGACTATGGCGTGGACGTCATCATCGTGGGACGGGGCGGAGGCTCAATGGAAGATTTGTGGGCATTTAATGAGGTGATTGTGGCTCAGGCGATTTTTGACTGTATGACCCCCACCATTTCTGCAGTAGGGCATGAAACGGATTTTACCATTGCTGATTTTGTCGCTGACATGAGGGCGCCAACGCCTTCAGCTGCCGCAGAACTGGCGGTATTTCAAATGTCCGCACTGGAGGAGACGCTCGCCGGATATCAGAAGCGGATGACATATTTGTGGAACAGCCATTTTGAAGCGAAACGCTCTTTAATAGAGAAAGCGGCGCTTAGGATGCAGGCACTGTCTCCGGAGAAGCAGATAAATGAAAAAAGAACGCGGCTACTTGCAATAGAAGAAAGGCTTTCAGGATTAATAGAACAGAGAATCCTGGACAGAAGACACCGGCTGCAGATCTATCTTGAAAGGTTTAAGGGCTTGTCTCCGTTGGAAAAGCTGGGACACGGATATGGATATGTGGCGGATGCAGGAGGAAATGCAGTGACGGATATCCATCAGGTGAAAAAGGGAGACTGTCTGCGGATCAGTGTAATGAATGGAAAGATTGACGCTAAGGTGGAATCCGTATCGGAAACTGCAATCGTGTGAGAAGAACTGCTAACGAGCTGCATCAAAGCTGCGGCATGGAGAGTAGGAAGAGGTTGAGATGCCGAAGGCGGCATGGGAGAATAGTATGGACGAGAAAGAAAAGGTTTTATCATTGGAGGAAAATTTTAAGCAGTTGGATGAAATGATCGAGAAGCTGGAAGATAAGGAGATTGGTCTTGAGGAATCTTTTTCTCTTTATGAGCAGGGGATGAAGCTGCTAAAACAGTGCAATGACCAGATCGATAAGGTGGAAAAGAAAGTAATGGTCATGAACCGGAATGGAGAGTTAGATGAATTTTGATAGAGAACTTGAGAAGAGGACTGCGGCTATAGAAGAGATACTCCGCTTGTATCTTCCAAAAGAGGAAGGATATCAGAAGACGGTACTGGAAGCCATGAATTACAGCCTGCAGGCAGGAGGAAAACGTCTCAGACCGATGATGATGTGGGAGATCTTTCAGGCGTATGACGGGAGTGATAAGGTGCTGTGGCCGTTTATGTCCGCGATCGAGATGATCCATACGTATTCGCTGGTGCATGACGACCTGCCGGAGATGGATAATGATGAACTCCGGCGCGGACTGCCTACAACCCATGTGAAATATGGACAGGCTATGGCGGTGCTGGCAGGCGATGCATTGTTAAACTATTCCATGGAAATTTTATCAGAAGCGATGATGGAAGAGGATGATCCGGCTTTGCAAAAAAGGATGTGCCATGGGATGCGCACGCTTTATCATAAAGCGGGTATTTATGGCATGATCGGCGGTCAGACGAAGGATGTGGAGGCAGAGAAAAAGGGGGAGTCGCCTGATTTGGAGCAGATCCTGTTTGTGGACAGGTGTAAGACGGCGGCGCTGATACAGGCGTCTATGATGATCGGCGCTATACTGGCAGGTGCACCGGAGGATGATATTGCGTCATTAGAGAAAGTTGGTTATAATCTTGGCGTGGCATTCCAGATACAGGACGATATCCTGGACATCACCAGTACGACAGAAGAATTGGGGAAACCAGTCGGAAGCGATGAAAGGAATCATAAGATGACGTATGTGTCTTACAAGGGACTGGAGGGCGCGAAGGAAGACCAGAAGCGCATGTCAGAGGAGGCGGTCAGTCTGCTGGATACTTTGTCAGTGACGGGTTCTCTGGAATTTCTCACAGAGTTGATGAAACATCTGATGGAGAGGAAGATGTAGGCGGTATCTGATGAAGATAGAAAAGCGTTAAAGCAGGCAGAATAAATGTGCCGGATATACGGGGTGCGAGGAAAATAAGGAGACAACCATGACATTTGATAAGCAAGAACGGGAGATGGGGGAATCCCTTCTGGAGTATATCAGACAGGAAAATGATATTAAGTTAATTGACCGTAAAGATTATGGACGGCTTGCAGAGGAGATCCGGGCTTTTTTGATAGAGAAGATCAGTGAGAATGGAGGACATCTCGGTTCCAATCTTGGCGCGGTAGAGCTGACAATGGCGCTGCACTTAAGTTTGAATCTGCCGGAAGATAAGATCATCTGGGATGTCGGACATCAGTCCTATACCCATAAGATCCTGACCGGACGCAAGGAAGGGTTTGATATGCTTCGGAAGTTTGGCGGAATGAGCGGCTTTCCGAAACGAAAAGAAAGTGAATGCGATTGTTTTGATACAGGACATAGTTCCACATCTATTTCCGCAGGTCTTGGCATGGTCATGGCGAGAGATCTCAAAGGGGAAAATTATACTGTTGTTTCTGTGATCGGGGACGGTTCCCTGACCGGGGGCATGGCTTATGAGGCGATGAACAATGCCTCCAAACTGGAAACGAATTTTATCATCATACTGAATGACAATAATATGTCTATTTCCGAGAATGTAGGAGGTATTTCCCAATATCTGAACGGCATCAGGACGGCAGAACCCTATCTTGGACTGAAAGAGGGCGTTTATAATACGCTGATGAAATCCAAACGAGGCGAGGGAGTTGTGGAGACGATCCGACGTGTCAAGAGCAGCGCCAAGCATCTGGTCATTCCGGGGATGTTTTTTGAAGATATGGGACTGACGTATCTTGGACCGGTGGACGGACATGATATCAATGCCCTGATGCGTGCAATCAAAGATGCAAAGAGATGTAAAAATGCGGTGATCATCCATGCCATGACGCAAAAGGGAAAAGGTTATCCGCCGGCAGAGAGGCATCCAGCCAGATTCCATGGGGCGGAACCTTTTGAAATAGAGACCGGTCTGCCGAAGAAGATTAGGGAGAGGGCAAATTATACGGATGTATTCTCCACTGTGATGTGCAAGCTGGGACAGCAGAATGAAAAGATCGTGGCGATCACAGCGGCGATGCCGGATGGAACGGGACTGAAACGGTTTCATAATATATTTCCGGAGCGGTTTTTTGACGTTGGGATTGCTGAGGAGCATGCCGTTACCTTTGCAGCGGGACTGGCAGCGGGGGGCATGAAGCCCATCGTGGCTGTGTATTCTTCTTTTCTGCAGCGTGCATATGACCAGATCCTGCATGACGTCTGTATCCAGAATATGCCGGTAATATTTGCAATTGACAGAGCAGGACTGGTAGGCAGCGATGGTGAGACGCATCAGGGGATCTTTGATCTTTCCTATCTTTCATCGATTCCTAATATGCATATCATGGCACCCAAAAATAAATGGGAACTTTCTGATATGCTGAAGTTTGCTGTTGAATTTGCGGGACCGATAGCGGTCAGATATCCCCGGGGGGAAGCCTATGCGGGACTGCAGGAGTACCGCAGCCCTATTGTGTATGGCAGGAGCGAGATTATCTTTCAGGAAGATGAGATCTGCCTGATTGCTGTTGGAAGCATGGTCAGGGTGGCGGTAAAGGTCAGGGAGATGCTCAAAGAAAAAGGGCATAGATGTTCCTTGATCAATGCCCGATTTGTGAAGCCGGTGGATAAAGAAATGAGCCGGACGGCATTTGCCACCCACAAGCTGGTTGTTACAATGGAGGAAAATGTTGCCAGCGGAGGTTTTGGAGAAAAAGTCAGGGAAATCCGGGATGAGGAAAGCATATCAGGACAGGAAGCGCCGGCAAAACTTTTGTCCATCGCGATTCCGGATGAATATGTGGAGCATGGCAATGTGGAACTGTTAAAAGCAGAAGTGGGAATTGATGCAGAGCATATTTTGGAGAGGATACTTGAAATCATATGAAGGAACGTTTAGATGTTCTGCTGTGTAAGCAGGGACTTGCGGAGTCAAGAGAAAAGGCTAAGGCTGTGATCATGGCAGGCAATGTGTTTGTCAACGGACAGCGGGAAGACAAGGCAGGCGCTTCATTTGAGGAAGACAAGGTGAAGATTGAACTTCATGGTACTCCGCTAAAGTATGTGAGCAGGGGCGGATTGAAGCTGGAGAAGGCAGTGCAGGTATTCGGATTGAGATTTGACGGCATGGTCTGCATGGATATCGGAGCGTCAACGGGCGGATTTACCGATTGTATGCTGCAAAACGGCGCAGTCAGGGTGTATTCTATTGATGTGGGACATGGTCAGCTTGCATGGAAGCTGCGCAATGATGGTCGCGTGATCTGTATGGAGAAAACCAATTTTCGATACATAAAACCGGAGGATCTGTCAGATCCCATTGATTTTGCATCGGTCGATGTTTCTTTTATCTCCCTGTCTAAAATATTGCCGGCAGCGTATCCTTTATTAAAGGAAAAGGCAAAGATGGTATGCCTTATCAAACCTCAGTTTGAAGCGGGCAGGGAACAGGTTGGCAAAAAGGGTGTCGTCAGGGAACCGAAGATACATGAGGAAGTGATCAAAGCGGCATTCGGTTATGCGAAGGAGACAGGGCTTCGTCTATTGAATCTTGATTATTCGCCGATCCGTGGACCGGAGGGAAATATTGAATACCTGCTGGAGATAGAAAAGTCCGGGGAAGAGGACAGGATAGGATCGTCTGTGATNGGGGAGATTGTAGATGCCGCGCACAATCAACTGACAGGGGGATAGTGTGAAAAATATATCTAAGGCAGTAAAAAACACTGCCTAAGATATATTAAGTTTCACACCGAAAAACGCAAAGCGAACTTGTTCGCTTTTGAAGCGGCGTTTTTCATTTCTATTTAAGTCGCAGCAAAGCTGCGACATGGGGGATTAATATGAAAAAATTTTATATTATGCCGAACCACCTCAAAGACGTTGATCTGAAAATTGCATTTTCGGTGCGGGAGGAGCTTTATCGATGCGACCCCGGCGTGGAGGTTGTGGTAGAAGAGAAGATAGAAGAAAGAACGTCCGGGCGTATTGCGGAGGACACAGAGTGCGTCATTGTTCTTGGCGGCGANGGGACGANGATCAGGGCGGCAAATGATATTGTTGGTTNTGGGATTCCGCTGATCGGCATTAATCTTGGCACGTTGGGATATCTGACGGAGATCGAACGGGAAAATATCCCCGATGCCATGAGGCGGCTGATTGCGGATGATTATCATATCGAAGAACGGATGATGCTGGCCGGCGTGGCTGACTGCAAAGGAGAGGGCACGGGGACAGCAGACGCTAAAGCTATCAGCGCACTGAATGATGTTGTACTGACAAGGCGCGGAGATTTTCAGATCATCGGGTATCGTGTTTCCGTAAATGGGAAATATCTGAATGATTTTTACGCAGACGGGATCATATTAAGCACGCCTACCGGTTCAAGCGGCTACAATCTTTCTGCGGGCGGTTCGATTGTGGAGCCTAGGGCTAGGCTGATCGTACTGACGCCGGTCTGCCCGCACACGATCAGCAACCGAAGTATTATCCTGTCGCCGGAGGATAAGATCGAGATTGAGGTTCTTCCGCCAAGAGGAGAAAAACCGGTAGAGGTAGAAGCTTGTTTTGACGGCGTCGGACAGGGAATTCTTCATCCGGGAGACAAGGTGACAGTATTCCGTTCATCCCAGGTAACAAAGATGATTAAGTTAAGCGACGCAGGATTTTTGGAAGTGTTGCATAAAAGGTTGAGTGTCTAATGCATAAGTATCAGATAGGAGAATGAAAAATACTTATGTAAAGGAGTGGTAATATGTTAGTCAGTTTGCACGTAAAAAACCTCGTATTGATCGAGGAGGCGGAAATCAGTTTCCATGATGGACTGAATCTTCTGACAGGAGAAACAGGAGCCGGCAAATCTATTGTGATCGGCTCGATCGGTTATGCGCTTGGCGGAAAGGCGGAGCATGACGTCATTCGTGAGGGCGCGGATTATGCACTGGTGGAACTGGTATTTCAGATTGGTCAGGAGCAGCTGATAGAAAAGATCAGGGAGATGGAGCTCCCGGTGGAAGAGGATGGAATCCTGATCCTGACAAGAAAGATCATGCCAGGAAAAAGCATCATGAAGGTATGCGGGGAGACGGTGTCTGTAAAACAGGTAAAGGAGCTTGCCGAACTTCTGATCAATATTCATGGACAACGGGAACATCAGACGTTTCTGCAGAATAAGAAATGTCAGGAGATTTTGGATGACTACTGCGGCGGGGAGCTTGAGGAAATAAAAACGGATCTGGCAAAGCAGTACAGGGTGTGTGAGGAACATAAAAAGGAGCTGGAACAGTTATTCATGGACGATGCCGCCAGACAGAGGGAGATTGCCTTGGCGGAATATGAAGTGAATGAGATTTTTTCTGCCAATCTCAAAGAGGGGGAAGATGAGGAACTGGAAAAGCAGTTCCATAAAATGCAGAATTTTAAACGTATTGCTGAGATGGTCAACCGAAGCGCCGGTTATCTGGAGCAGGAGCATGACGGGATATTGAACCGTCTTGGATATGCGCTTCATGAGTTAAAGCAGGCAGCAGGATTAGATGATGGGCTGACACAGGTTTTGGAGCAGCTTACCGATGCGGAGAGCCTGCTTCATGACGCTGCAAGAGGATTGACGGATTATATGGAGGGCGCGTCATTCTCAGAGCGGGAATACGACGAGGCGGAGACAAGACTGGACTGCATCAATCATATTAAGACAAAGTACGGTACGAGTATCGCACAGGTGATCGCCTATGGGGAAAAGCAGCAGGAAAAGCTGGAAAAATTAAAAGATCTGGAGCATTATGTCGCACATCTGAAAGAAGAAATTTCCGCTTTGGAAAAGAAGATGTACGGTATGGCCGATAAAGCCCATATAATCCGGGAACGACAGGCAGAAATCTTATCTGCGCAGATCCAGGAGGCGCTGGAGGATCTGAATTTTCTGAAAGTTTCTTTTGTGGTTGATGTTTCCAGAAAAGAAAGCTGCGGCATTGACGGATATGACGAGGTGGATTTTCTGATCTCCATGAATCCCGGCGAGAAGCTGCGTCCCTTGAAGGAGGTTGCCAGCGGCGGTGAGCTGTCGCGTATCCTGCTTGCGTTGAAAACAGTATTTGCCCGGAAAGATCAGATCGATACTCTGATCTTTGATGAGATCGATTCCGGGATCAGTGGAAAGACGGCATGGAAGGTTGCAGAAAAGATGGCAATTCTTGGAAAAGAGCATCAGGTCATCTGCATCACTCATCTTCCACAGATTGCAGCCATGGCAGATACGCATTTTTTGATCGAAAAAAAAGAAGCGGAACAAAAAACGGTGACCACGCTCAAGACCCTTGGCAGGGAGGAGATGATCACGGAGATCGCAAGGCTTCTCGGTGCGGACTGCATTACCGACGCTGTGCTTAAAAATGCACAAGAATTGAAAAATCTGGCAGATCAAACTAAAATAAAATAGCATTTAATTCTTTAAAAATGTGACATACTAAAAAGGACACGCCTTCAAATTCGGCATGTCCTTTTTCTGAGGAAGCGCCGATAAAACAGTGTTTCCCAAATTAAGATTACGGAAAGGCTAGGTATCTGTATGGGTCGCAGATTTTTAAAGAGATTAATATTTTTCACAGTATTATTTGGAATTCTGGGGTGCTTGACGGCAGTTTACAGATATTATTTGTCTATGATCCCGGATGCCATCAATTTAAAGGCGTGTTCTGAACAGGAAATTGATTTCTGTGTGCCGGTCAGCGGCGTGATCGTGCCCGAATCAGCAGAGGAAGGATCGAATATTCCAATTGATTTTTCACGGGAATTTACTATGGTAACCGGAGAACGGGAAAATTATGTCGCTTTTTTGAAGTTATTTGGCATTATCCCATATAAGGAAGTATCGATCCGGGTTGTAGAAGAAAAAATGCTGATCCCTATGGGAACAACTGTGGGGATTTATGTGGAGACAGATGGGATACTGGTACTCGATACAGGGTCTTTTGTAAACAATATGGGGATAGAATGTGCGCCGGCAGAAGGTTGCCTACAGAAGGGCGATTATATTCTTGCGATAGATGGTCAGAAGATTAATAGAAAAAGAGAATTGATCGAGATGATCGAAAATTCGGACGGCAGACAGCTCACTGTGATTTTGCGAAGAAACGGGGAGGTTATGTCATTGACAATGACGCCGGTACAAAACCAGTCAGGAGATTACAAGCTTGGCATCTGGGTCAGGGACAGCGCTCAGGGCGTGGGGACGTTGACGTATCTTGATCTGGATGGGAATTTTGGCGCCCTTGGTCATGGAATCGCTGATACGGACAGCGGGGTGCTTATGGATATGAACAGGGGTGAACTTTACCGTTCCCAGGTGGTTGCCATTGAAAAAGGTCAGTCAGGACATCCTGGGGAGATCACCGGCATGATCCATTATGTTCATGATAATATCATCGGGACGATCGATAGTAATACTCCAAACGGTGTATTTGGAAGTCTCAGCCAGCAGATTACAGACAGTATGATGCAGCCGGTGGAAGTAGGCTACCGAAGTGAGGTGCATCCGGGACCCGCACAGATTTTATGTGACATTTCGGGAGAATTAACTTATTATGATATCCGGATCGACAGTATCAATATTAACAGCAATGATAATAAAGGACTGACGATTACAGTCACAGATCCGGAGCTTCTGGAAATGACAGGAGGCATCGTACAGGGAATGAGCGGTTCTCCGATCCTGCAGGACGGCAAGCTTATTGGGGCGGTAACCCATGTTTTGGTCAGGGATTCTGCAAAAGGGTATGGTATATTTATTGAAAATATGCTGGGACAGACGTCATAAAATCAGATTTTGACAAACAGGGGAAGTAAGTGTAGAATAAGAAGTGCGCTTAATTTTTTATTGGTAGTTTATACGGGGAATAATAATGAGTCAAAGTCCGAGTGTGAGCCGTAATTATATATGGAATACCATAAATCAGGTGTTCATATTATTAGTTCCGTTGATCCTGACTCCATATCTGTCGAGGGTATTGGGGGCGGATGGTATCGGCATTTATAGCTATGTCAATTCGATTGCATCATATTTTATCATTACCGCAATATTAGGAACAACGCTTTATGGACAGCGGAGCATCGCCTGCGTCAGAAACAATAAAGAAGAATGTTCTAAGGTATTCTGGGAGATCCAGATTTTCAGGATGTTAGCCAGCACGATATGTTTGGCGTTCTTTTTCATTGTCATTTCTTTTATAAAAGAAAATATTCTGATCTATTTTATTTTATCCATTAATATTGTTAATGTTATATTTGATATTTCCTGGTTTTATTACGGGATTGAAGATTTTAAGAAAATTGCCATCAGAAATTTCATGGTAAAGATCCTGAATATGGTCTTTATCTTTGTATTTATCAACGATCCATCGGATCTTTGGCTGTATGCCGCATCAATAGTGGGATTTTCTATTCTGGGAAATGCGTCTATGTGGTTTGGTCTGCCTAAAATATTAGTTAAAGTGGATGATGTGCATCCTCTAAAAAACATTAAGGATATCATATTATTATTTTTGCCTACCATGGCAACGCAGGTATATTGCGTGCTGGATAAATCAATGATTGGCTGGATTACCGGATCTTCCTATCAGAATGGATGTTATGAACAGGCGGAAAAAGTTGCCAGATTTTCTTTGAGTATTGTTACTTCAATTGCAATGGTAGTTCTGCCTAGGGTAGCTAATCTATTTAAAAACCAAATGAAGGATGATGTATTGTTTTACATATATAAGGCGTATCGGTTTACTACGTTTCTTGCCTTCCCCATTATGTTTGGACTCATCGGGGTTGCGGGAACTTTCGTACCAGTCTTTTTTGGAGAGGGATACGATCTGGTAGAAGTTCTGATGCCGATTTTCAGCATACTTGTAGTCGCGGTCAGTCTGGCGTATTTGACAGGCTACTCGTATCTGATATCGACAAAACAGCAAAATGTATATACATTTTCGGTAGCAATAGCGGCTGTATGCAATCTGGCCATAAATTTTGTTTTAATTCCCAGAATCGGTGCGGTAGGGGCGGCGATCGCTTCCGTCAGCGCTGAGATTATCGGTGTCAGCATACAGATCGGATATTGCTGTTTGTCACATCAGTTGGAGTTAAAGTATATATTTGAAGGCGCTTTTAAATATCTTGTATCTTCCTTTCTTATGCTGCTGGTGCTGCTGACTGTTCAAAAGTATCTGCCTACCACTGTGCTTGGACTTTTAGCTCTGATCGCGACAGGTGTCGTTGTTTATAGTTTGATGTTGTTTATTTTCAAAGATGACTTTTTCAGAAGTAACGTAAAAATGGTGTTTCGGAAGTTAGTGAAGAATTTTTAAAGAGGATCGGTCAATGGCATACGAAAAATTATTCAATGAAATTTATGCGGCGGTCTCCTTAAAATATCTCTGGCAGGAATATAGACCTAGTTTTTTNAAAANNGAATCTCCGGACTGGNTNAATGAGGAAATGNATCTNGGACNGGAAGTAAGTCAGGCACTGCTGCCGGATGACGGACAGACAAAAAATTTTATAGAAAAATATCTGGGGTGCCGGCAGGAAGAACTTCCTGAAATGATGTTGGAACGTTATGGAGAACGTCTGCATTTTTATAATGGACGTTTTTGGGCAGTCCTTCCCGATGAGAGTAAGGAACAGGATTATATTTATAAAGCGGAATACCGGTTTCGTGAAAAGCTGGAAAAATTAAATACAAATTATCAGCGCAGGCGGTATAACGGTCTTTATCTTTTTTTGCACCCGCTCAACGAATACGAGATTGACGCAGGAGAGCTTTTTCTAAGTATGCAGCAGATACAAGAGAGCAGAAGGCAGAAGTTTCATTGGGTATTCCTAAACTGCAGGAGTAAGATCTATATCTGTAATTATATTACGAATGCATTTCAAGAGATAGAACTGCCGCAAAATTCCGCGGATTTCCTGAATAAGGAGACAGAGCGGCTGCGTCAAAATATCACATGGAACAACGGCGCTTCCATAGAGACGAAATAAGTCTGATATGTAAATTGGGATTGGAGATCTGTAATATGGATAGGACTAAAATACAAAAAGAATTATTTGAGCTTCAGGATGAGAAATACCGGGAATTTTCCAGCAGTCTGATGCCGACGGTCGATCCGGAACGCGTGATCGGTGTCAGGACGCCGGACTTAAGAAAGCTTGCAAAAAAGCTGGCAAAGGAACCGGATATTGATGTGTTCCTTCGCTGTCTCCCACATCAGTATTATGAAGAGGATAACCTGCATGGATTTATCATAGAGGGGATGAAGGATTATGAAACATGTGTGCAGGCAATGGATGCATTTTTGCCCTATATAGATAACTGGGCGACCTGTGATCTGATATCGCCGAAGGTGTTTAAAAAGCGTCTGCCGGAACTTGTTGATAAGGTTGGTGGGTGTATCGCGTACGACCGGGTTTAGACGGTTAGGTTGGGCATCGGTTTGCTGGTG
>WFLX010166368.1_pt1 | contig 11988 bp, 8 predicted proteins | sample 4967041 | NCBI WGS metagenome assembly WFLX01 (sample SAMN12857096, study PRJNA449069) | gut metagenome | isolation source: stool from male and female vole | host: Microtus ochrogaster | place: USA:Florida | collected 2017 | reverse complement strand
ATGGCTGCTCTTATTCACATAGCTGATCATGTTGCGAAACGTCCGGTAGAACTTGAAGCAGATGTTGTCCGTTTCCAGAACAATAAGGAAAAGTGGATAGCCTTCGTAGGTTTGGTTAACGGAAAGCCATATGAAATCTTTACCGGTTTGGCGGACGATGAAGACGGTTTATTCTGTCCTAAGAGGGTCAATCATGGCAAAATCATTAAGGCGGTCGATGATAAGGGTCGTAAGAGATACGATTTTCAATTCATCAATAAACGAGGCTATAAGACNACGATTGAGGGATTAAGTGAAAAGTTCAATCCCGAATTTTGGAATTATGCTAAGTTAATTTCCGGTGTATTGCGTTACGGGATGCCAATCGATCAGGTTTTGAAATTGGTAGGAGGGCTTGAACTTGACTCCACAAGTATCAACACTTGGAAAAACGGTGTGGAGCGTGCCTTGAAGAAGTATCTTCCTAACGGCACGGAAGCTACCGGACAAAAATGCCCGAACTGTGGTGCCGAGACTCTTGTCTACCAAGAAGGTTGTCTTATTTGCACAACCTGTGGTAATTCAAGATGCGGTTGATACCTTTCCCCTATTCCTTTTGATTAAGCAAATTAAACTGTAATATTAACAACTAAATAAATTCACATGAAAATCTCATTTAACATCAACTACCATACTCAATGGGGAGAATCGGTGTATATCTGCGGCGATATCTCTCAGTTGGGAGGTGGTGATCCGCATAAAGCAGTTGAAATGAAATTGGCTGCTCCGGATACTTGGGTTTTGGATCTTGATTTGGATTTTGAACCCCTTGACTTCTATTACTATTTCATTATCAAAGCTCCTGAACGTGAATGGAGATTTGAATGGGGCAAGCCACACCGTTTTATAAGCGGTGAAGGTTTGAAGACTGTCAAGTTATTTGATTCTTGGCAAGATCAACCCGCCGATAAACCCTATTATTCATCAGCTTTCATTGATGGCATACTTCGTCGTTCCAACAGAGATAGCAAACTGCCCTCTCTACCCGGCACTCTTCAGCTTCGTGTAAGTGCTCCTATGGTTGAACCAGATGAGGTCTTGGCAATTGTCGGTGAGGGCGACATGTTGGGTAATTGGCTGCCAATGGATGCGCTGCCTTTGAGCGATGCAAATTATCCGGAATGGTCTATCAACCTTCCTTTAGCTGAATTCTCAGAGCCTTTCCAATACAAGTTTCTGATAGTTAAGAAGAATACAAAAGAGGCTGTAGCATGGGAGGCTACGGATAACCGTATTTGCGGATTTGTTAATGAGGAACCTGATGCTCAGATAGTTGTTGATGGACTACGTTTTGTTAACCCTCGCAATGATTGGAAAGGTGCGGGCACTGCTATTCCCGTATTCTCAATAAGGACAGATGAGGATTTCGGTGTTGGGGACTTCTTGGATATAAAGAAAATGGTGGATTGGTGTAAGATCACCGGGCAAAAAGTTCTCCAGGTTCTCCCGATAAACGACACTACCAAGACATGCACTTGGGTTGACTCCTATCCTTACAGTGCTAACTCTACTTTTGCGCTCCATCCTATGTATCTCCGTCCGGAGGCCATGGGTGTACTTAACGATGAGAGTCGTATGGAGCATTACAAGAAGGCAGCAAAAGAACTGAATCAATTGCCCCAAGTAGATTATGAGGGTGTTAATAATCTTAAAGAGGAATATTTCAGAGAACTGTACGCACAGAACGGTTCAGCTGATCTCAATTCAGACGAATATAAGGAATTTTTCCGTCATAATGCCTATTGGCTTAAACCCTATGCTGCTTGGAGAGTGCTAAGTGAGATTAATCACACTCCTGATAATAATGAATGGGGAGAATATGCTCACTATGATGCTAATAAAGTAGATGATTTTATCAGAGATAACTCTGATGCTGTTAGCTATCATTACTTCCTTCAGTATCATCTCGACAAGCAACTCAGGGAAGCAAGGGATTATGCCCATGACAATGGGGTTGTTTTGAAAGGTGATATTCCTATCGGTATCAGTAGGTACAGTGCTGATGCTTGGCAGCATCCGCGTCTCTTCAATATGGATTGCCAAGCCGGTGCTCCACCGGATGATTTCTCTGTCCTTGGTCAGAATTGGGGCTTCCCCACTTACAACTGGGAGGAGATGTCGAAAGATGGTTTCCAGTGGTGGAAGGATCGTTTCAAAAAGATGGCAGAATATTTTGATGCTTATCGCATCGACCATATACTTGGATTCTTCCGTATCTGGCAAATTCCTTTGACCGCNGAGCATGGTTTATTGGGTTACTTCAATCCTGCNCTTCCCTTCTCTCCCGAGGAGTTGCGACACAATTTCGATTTCTGGATTAATCCGGAGATTCAGACTAAACCTCTTATTTTGGAGTGGATGCTTGGTGATTTCTTTNGCGAGTATGTAGATGAGGTAAAAGAAACTTTCCTTGANACCCTGCCGGAAGGAAGATACCGTCTTCGCGGATTTGTAGACAANCAGNAAAAAGTTGTGGAATACTTCTCTCATCTTGAGAAGAACGAGAAAAATAATCGTATAAAGAATGCACTTCTCGGACTGATCGATGATGTCCTCTTTATAGAAGACCCATATGAGAAAGGTAAGTATCATCCCAGAATTTCTGCGCAGTTCACTTATCAGTATCGTATTCTTACGGATTATGAGAAGTGGTGCTTCAACCGTCTCTACAACGACTTCTTCTATCATCGCAACAACGACTTCTGGTATGGTAAGGCGATGTGGAAACTTCCGCCCCTTCTTGATTCCACCGGAATGCTAACTTGTGCAGAAGACCTCGGCATGATTCCAGCTTGCGTTCCGGAAGTGATGCGCCGTCTTGAAATTCTCTCACTTGAAATCCAGAGAATGCCAAAGGATCCGGCACTTGAGTTCGGTGATACTTGGCACTATCCCTATTTCTCAGTTTGCACCACTTCCACTCATGATATGGGTGGCATAAGAGCATGGTGGGAAGCTGACAGAGGAGTTTCTCAGAGATTCTTCAATGTAGCACTGCATGAAGCCGGCGGGGCTCCCTACTTTGCAGAACCTTGGGTGTGTGCTAAGATTCTTGATCTTCAGTTGAAGAGTCCGTCAATGTTCTGCATCAATCCCCTCGCCGACTGGCTCTCTGCTGATGGTAACATCAGAAGAGAGAATCCTGCGGAGGAACAGATCAACGAACCGGCAAACTCAAAGCACTATTGGCGTTACCGTATGCACCTCACAGTTGAGGATCTGCTACAACAAAATGAGTTTAATAAGCGTATGCACGATGCAATTAAGTCTTCGGGTCGCTAAAAATGGGTTAAAACCTCGTAAATTAATAAAAAAGTTCCGGATTGATTTCAATCCGGAACTTTTTTATTATAGACTATTAAAGGCAAAATGGAATTATTTATGACATTAATAGATGTAATCAATATTTTAAGGATCAAATTGCTATTATTTTAGACAGATTGCAAGAATTTTGTACTAAAATTATTTCACGAGATTCAAAAATTCTTGACGCAACGATACGTCGTCCACGAATTTCCCTGTGTAATCTAATGTTAATGTGAAAGAATCTTGTTTTTCTACCCCTCTCATCTTCATACAAAGGTGTCCTGCTTCACAAGCAACAATCACTCCTTTATTGGGAAGTGTTTTTGTAAGCAGTTGACAAATTTGTGAGGTCAATCGTTCCTGTACTTGCAGGCGTTTTGCAAAACTATCAACAACTCTTGCAAGTTTTGAGAGACCAATCATTTTTCCGTCGGGAATATAGCCAATCGCAATTTTTCCAAAGAATGGTAAAATATGGTGCTCGCACATACTGTAGAATTCAATGTCTTTTACGATTACTATCTGCGAACCGGCATGTTCAAAAATTGCTTGCGAAACGATGCTCTCCGGATTGGAATCATAACCGGAGGTGATGTCAATAAGAGCTTTGGCAACCCGTCTTGGTGTCTTGACCAATCCCTCTCTTTCGGGATCCTCTCCTATCAGCCGAAGTATCTCTCGGTAATGGGAGGCAATTGCCTCAACCTTCTCTTCATCATATTTTTCCATTTTCATTGCTTGATGACAACAATTTGACATTTCACAACTCTCATCTCCGATGCATAGCTGGGAAATGCATGTTTAAGTTCAGCCAACGCAGAGTTCGCCTCATTCAATGTGCGGAAGTTGCCCACGCGAGTATACCAGTTGGGAGAACTTGAATAGGTATAAATTTGTCCTCTATACTTTGGGAATTTTGCAAGAATCGCACTACCCCTTGCTTTTGCACGAGCTTCAAGGGTAGACTGATTACGCCCATCGCTGAAAACCTGAATTCTAAAACCCGAAAGTTTGTTAATGCCCGGTTTAATCTCTTGGGTTGTAGGTTTAGGAGCATTGGGTGTAAGTATAAGCTCAAGAATTGATGGCGGGATATCAATCATGATATTACCGCCGGATAATCNTGCTTNNNTTTTTNTGACCANATTATTTTTCTCANNAGNTTTTTCTGCCCACAATAAAATNTTGCNGNATAGGAAAGNCGCGANGAAAAATTTTNNCAATGTAANGTGGAGAAATTTCCCCGGAATAATAAACATATATATACAATAGTCCGGTAAAGAGTAAGGCTCTGTGGCGAGANANAGATACTCACCACAGAGTCTTAGTANATTATTANGAAATTANTCGAANGCCTCAACAATACCCATGAATGAGTCTGCCTTGAGAGCTGCGCCACCAATCAGACCNCCNTCAACATCGGGTTTTGCAAAAAGTTCTTTTGCATTTGAGGGCTTGCAAGAACCACCGTAAAGAATTGAGGTGTTGTCTGCAAGTTCTTTGCCATATTTGTCGGCAATAACTTTGCGGATGTGAGCATGCATATCCTGAGCCTGTTCAGCGGTAGCTGTCTTTCCTGTACCAATTGCCCAAACCGGTTCATAAGCTATAACAATCTTGGCAAACTCCTCAGCAGGAAGCTCAAAGAGTGCTTCTACCTGACCCTTTACAACGTCGTTGTAAGTGCCATTTTCACGCTCTTCCAAAACTTCACCAACGCAGAAGATTGGTGTCAAACCGTTGGCAAGTGCTTGCTTTGTCTTGGCCAGAAGCTGCTCATTGTTTTCGCCAAAATACTGACGACGCTCGCTGTGACCGAGAATAACGTGGCTTGCACCGGTAGATTTTACCATAGCAGCACTAACTTCTCCGGTGTATGCACCCTTATCATGTTCAGAGCAATTCTCTGCACCGAGTTTGAGAGGCTCATCAATTACACCCTTTACAGACACAAGGTGAGTAAAAGGTACACACATGATAACTTCACAGTTAGCTTTCTTTTCTTTAAGAAGCTCGTTTACCTGATTGGCCAATTCAACACCCTCTTCAAGAACGGTGTTCATTTTCCAGTTGCCGGCTACAATATTCTTTCTCATTTCTTTATAATTTTATTTCCTATTTCAAAACGTAATTGTCGTAGATAGGAATACATATTTTAATATGCAAAGTTAACCCTTTTCATTGGCATATCCAAATTTTTCTTGTAATCCTTCCCTTCGATTAATAAAAATTATGATAAGGTGGATATAAAATTTATCATTTGTTTTCGCCAACATACTTCTATTTCTCTATTTCCTTTGACCCGGATTGCCAGTATTTATTTCAATCCGGAAGGTATTGGTAAAGTTAATTTTTTTTGTTAAATTTGCGTTTCACTACCATAGTTAATTAATATGGATTTTAAAATCACATCTGACTACCAACCTACGGGTGATCAACCTGAAGCTATTGCTGAATTAGTGAATGGTGTCAACGCCGGATTACCACATCAAACGCTTCTTGGCGTTACGGGTTCCGGTAAAACCTTCACAATGGCTAATGTTATTCAGCAGGTTAAACGTCCTACCCTAATTCTTTCACATAATAAGACACTCGCTGCGCAGCTCTATTCTGAATTCAAGAATTTCTTTCCTGAAAATTCAGTTCAGTATTTTGTGAGCTATTACGATTATTATCAGCCGGAAGCATATATTCCTACCTCCGATAAATATATTGAGAAAGACCTGATGATCAACGATCAGATTGAAAAGTTGAGGTTATCTACAGTTGCCTCTCTCCTATCTGGTCGACGCGATATTGTGGTTGTCTCCAGTGTCAGTTGTATTTATGGTATGGGAAATCCGGATGATTTCTCACAAAGTGTCGTTAACATTAAAGTTGGACAAAATATATCAAGGAATGCCTTCTTGCGCAAACTTGTCGATTCTCTTTATTCACGAAGTGAAGTGGAACTTGCATCCGGTCAGTTCAGAGTGAAGGGAGATACAGTAGATATAAAGTTATCGTTTGAAGAAATCCAACTTCGAGTTATATTCTGGGGAGATGAAATTGAGAAGATTCAAACAGTTGATCCGGGCAACGGAATGGTATTGGAGAATCTCGAATCCTTCAACATTTACCCTGCCAATATTTTTGTTACCTCAAAGGAGCGAATGAGTTCCGCCATTAATCAGATTGCAGTAGATCTCGGCACTCAGTGTGATTTCTTTGCAAGAGAGGGAAAATTAGTTGAGGCTGACCGACTCAAAGAAAGGGTGACTTATGATTTGGAGATGATGAAGGAGTTAGGTCATTGTGCNGGTATTGAAAATTATTCCCGTTATTTTGATGGTCGNGAGCCGGGAATGCGTCCTTTCTGTCTTCTTGACTATTTCCCAAAAGATTTCCTTACGATAATAGATGAGAGTCATGTGACGCTACCCCAAATCAGAGGCATGAATGGTGGTGACCTTTCCCGTAAGATGAATCTTGTGGAATATGGGTTCCGCTTGCCGGCTGCCATTGATAACCGTCCCTTGAAATTTGATGAGTTTGAAAGCCTGACGCCTCAAAAGATCTATGTGAGTGCCACCCCTGGAGATTATGAACTTATGCAGACGGAAGGTGTGTTTGTAGAACAGGTTATTCGTCCTACCGGTCTACTTGATCCGGAGATTGAGGTGAGACCAACCATGAATCAGATAGATGATCTCTTGGAACAGATTCAGTTAAGAATTGAGGCAGGGGAACGTACACTTGTTACAACNCTNACTAAACGTATGGCTGAGGAACTTGATCAACATTTGAGAAAATGGGGAATCCGAAGCGCATATATTCACAGTGATGTTGATACTCTTGAGAGAATACGCATCCTGGAAGATCTAAGAGACGGTGTTTATGACGTGCTTATCGGAGTCAACTTGCTCAGAGAAGGCCTTGACCTTCCCCAAGTTAGTTTGGTTGCTATTCTTGATGCCGATAAAGAGGGTTTCTTACGCAATCATCGCTCACTTACCCAGACTGCCGGACGTGCGGCTCGAAATGTGAATGGAAAAGTAATCATGTATGCCGATAAGATTACCGATTCCATGAAACGCACTATCGAAGAAACTGAGCGTAGGCGAAGCAAGCAGATGCTCTATAATGAGACTCATGGAATTGTACCAAGTCCAATTATAAAGAAATCGTCTGCACGCGACTTGATTACATTATACAGTGGAGAAGATGCCGACGCTGAAACACCTTCATTNGCAACCGGCANGAAATCTGNATCTTCCGGTAAAGCTTCAAAAGCTTCAAAGAAGTCTGTGACGAGTGATCGTACTTCTACGGTTGCGAAACGTCCTTATATAGAGGAGGAACATACGCTTGGTGTGGTTGCTGATCCGGTAATCGAATATATGTCACTCCCTGAGCTTGAAGTTCGGATAGAGAAGCTGAATCGTGAGATGCTTGATGCGGCACGTAAGACTGACTTTATCGAGGCTGCTCGACTTCGTGACGAGTTGATATCGCTCAAGGAATTGTATGAGGAGAAAAAACTATCCGCACATGAAGAATGATAATGTAACGTCTACTTTCCCTTTGGCTCCTCGACATCTATTCTTGCCAACAACAAAAGAAGAGATGGACAAATTAGGTTGGGACCAAGCAGATATAATTCTCTTTTCCGGTGATGCTTATGTTGATCATCCCTCTTTTGGAGCTGCAGTTATCGGTCGTGTTCTTCAAGCAGCCGGATATAAAGTTGCAATAGTTCCCCAACCGAATTGGAGAGACGANTTAAGNGATTTCAANAANCTCGGACGCCCGAGGCTTTTCTTTGGAGTATCGGCCGGCGCTATGGATTCTATGGTGAATCATTANACAGCCAATCGTCGGCTGCGCCATGACGATGCCTTTACTGCGGGGGGTAAGCATGGTATGCGTCCCGATTATCCTACAATCGTTTACTCTAAGATTCTTAAGGAACTATTTCCTGATGTGCCTGTAGTTGCCGGAGGAATTGAAGCCTCTCTCCGGAGAGTGGCTCACTATGATTATTGGCAAGATAAATTATTACCTTCTATCCTTGCTCAAGCCAATGGAAATATTGATATTTTGAGCTATGGTATGGGTGAAAGGACTGTTGTGGAGATTGCTCGTCGGCTTTCTGAAGGGGAAAATGTCGAAAGCTTAGATAGCATACCCCAGACCGCTTTTTTCACTGANTCAAANCCCGAGGCAGAGGATATTGTTCTCCATTCATTTGAAGAGTGTCTTGCTGATAAGAAAAAGCAGGCTCAGAATTTCCGTCATATTGAAGAGGAATCGAACAAAGTTCAAGGTCGTGTGCTTTGGCAGAGCACCGGAGATAAAATGATAAAAATCAATCCTATGTATCCACCTATGGTTACCGGGGAAATTGACAAATCTTTTGATCTCCCTTATACTCGTCTTCCCCATCCACGATACAAAGGTAAAGTGATCCCTGCCTATGATATGATTCGGCACTCTGTCAATCTACATAGAGGATGTTTTGGTGGTTGTGCCTTTTGTACAATCTCTGCTCATCAAGGTAAGTTTATCTCTTCGAGGTCGAAAGAGTCTATTATGCGTGAGGTGAAGCAGGTGACAAAAATGGGAGATTTCAAGGGGTATATTTCAGATTTGGGTGGACCCTCTGCAAATATGTATGCTATGTCGGGTCTCGACAAATCTATATGTGCCAAATGTGTCAGACCCTCATGCCTTTTCCCTGTACCCTGCAAGAATCTTAATAATGATCACTCTGCACTCCTTAATATATATAATAGTGTTGATGCGCTTCCGGAGGTAAAGAAGTCTTTTATCGGGAGTGGTGTTAGATATGATCTTGCAATGGCTCCGGGGAAAGATGCTAAAGTTGATGCAACTAATAAACGTTACTTGGAGAATTTGATAAGGCATCATGTGAGCGGTCGTCTTAAAGTTGCACCGGAGCATACTTCCGACCGTGTGCTCAATTGTATGCGTAAACCCTCTTTTTCTCTTTTCCGAAAATTTAAGAGTATTTTTGACGATATAAATACTAAGGAGAATTTACGCCAACAACTGATACCTTATTTTATATCGTCTCACCCCGCGTGTGAAGAAACTGATATGGCAGAGTTAGCAGTCATTACAAAAGACTTGAATTTTCATCTGGAGCAAGTGCAAGACTTTACACCCACTCCAATGACTCTTGCCACTGAAATCTACTATACCGGATATCATCCTTATACGGGAGAAAAGGTTTACACTGCGCGTACAGAAAAGGAGAAGTTGAAGCAGCGCCAGTTCTTTTTCTGGTATAAACCGGATGCCCGTCAAGATATAATCAATTCCTTGCAACGTCTGCATCGACCGGATTTGATTAATCGACTCTACCCCAATATGAACAATAGGCAGTCGCCTTCTTTGGAATCCTCAAAGGGGTCTAATTACTTTTCCTCTATGAATAGAAAAAGGAGAAGTAAGGATAAAAGATAAAAATAATATGTAAATTACATAAATCTAACGTTTTAAACTAAGTTTTCATGAACAAGATTAAAATTGCCATGGGAGGAATGATGGTTCCGCTGCTCTTGACAGGTTGTCAGGGCAATTCCCAATCGGGAGATAAGGTGATTGAGCGTCCCGATATTCAGATCACTGATGGTAAGTTCACTCCGGAAGTGCTTGAAGCTTTCGGACGTGTTTCCGAAGCTACCCCCTCACCCGATGGCACTAAGNTTATTTTCACTCTTGCATATGAAGATANACAGGNGAACAAGGGTAATTCTGAAATTTACTCAATCGAGGCAGATGGGNCAAACCTTACTNGTCTAACAACAACTGCTCCTTCGGAGTCTAACCTTCGTTGGCTTGACAATGGTAAGAAAATCGCNTTCCTTAAGAAAGACGATGAAACCGGGAAGACACAAATTTTCGTAATGAATGGTGACGGCTCCGGCGTTAAGCGTTTAAGCAATGTGGAAAATGGAGTTGAGTGTTTTGAGATTTCTCCTGATGAGTCTAAAATCGTATACGGCTCTCCTATTGCAGCTTTCAACAAGGACGAAGCATTGTTTAAGGATCTTCCAAAGACCACCGGCCGAGTTGTTGACGATTTGATGTANAAGCATTGGNATGAGTGGGTTTCTGAAATTCCCCATCCTTTTGTAGCCGATTTCAGTGAAACCGGAATTACTAATAGCCGAGATATTATGGAAGGTGAGCCTTACGAGTGTCCTATGCGTCCCTTTGGTGGTGCCGAAGCTTTTGCTTGGTCTCCCGATAGCAAGACTCTTGTCTATGTTTCTCGTAAACTAAAAGGACAAGATTATGCCTTCTCTACTAATAGTGACCTTTATCTCTACAATCTTTCTACAGGAGAGACAAGCAATATAACCGATGGAAATCCCGGTTATGACACCGACCCCGTTTTTTCACCCGACGGAAAGAGTCTTGCTTGGTTGTCAATGCAGACTGCAAAGTTTGAAAGTGACAAGAAGCGTCTTATGGTTATGAATTTGCAGTCAGGAGAAAAGAGAGATNTGACNGCAAACTGGGATTANTGGCCGGAGCAGATTGCGTGGGCAAAGAATGGTGAATCAATTTGGTTTACAGGTTACTATGAAGGTGTNGCNCCTGTCTTCACAATCAATGTCAATACATGTGCAATTGACACTGTTGCTATGGATGTGTGCGACTTTGCTTCTGTTGTTCCGGTTGCTGACAATGCTGCCATTGCTCTNCGTCACTCAATGCGTAGTCCCAATGAAATCTGTCTTGTACGNACTGACAGTAAAGAAGTGAAGGATCTTACCTCTATCAATAAAGACCTCTTGGCAAGTCTCAAATTGGGTGAAGTTAAGAAGNTGNTGGTTCCNANTACTGATGGCAAGCANATGACTACTTNGGTAATTCTTCCCNCCGNTTTTNATCCTAACAANAAATATCCTGCTCTCCTCTATTGTCAGGGTGGTCCGCAACAGGCTGTTAGTCAATTCTGGAGTTATCGTTGGAACTTTATGATAATGGCCGCAAACGGATATGTGGTTATTGCACCTAACCGTAGAGGTTTGCCCGGCTTTGGCACAGAGTGGAATCGTCAGATCTCAGGCGACTATGGCGGTCAGAATATGAAAGACTATTTTGCTGCTGTTGACTATATGGCAAAGGAGAACTATATTGATGAGAAACATATAGGTGCTATCGGTGCCAGCTATGGTGGTTTCTCCGTTTATTGGCTCGCAGGTCATCACGACGGTCGCTTCGCTGCACTTGTGTCTCATGCTGGTATCTTCAATATCGAGGCACAGTATCTTGAGANTGAGGAAATNTGGTTTGCAGACTNTGATCTCGGTNGTCCTTACTGGGATAAGAGCAATGCAATNGCACAGCGCACTTATGCTAACTCTCCCCACCTCTATGTTGACAAATGGACTGCTCCTATCCTGGTAACAGTTGGTGAATTAGACTATCGTATTCTTGCTTCTCAGGGTATGATGGCGTTCAATGCTGCCAAAATGCGTGGTCTTGAAGCNGAGATGCTTGTATTCCCGGACGANAANCANTGGATTCTNAAACCACANAATGCNATTNTGTGGCAAAGAGTATTCTTTAACTTCCTNGANAAGTATCTGAAATAATATTTTCGATGATACGATGATCTTAGGCTCT
>WFLX010062247.1_pt1 | contig 11989 bp, 12 predicted proteins | sample 4967041 | NCBI WGS metagenome assembly WFLX01 (sample SAMN12857096, study PRJNA449069) | gut metagenome | isolation source: stool from male and female vole | host: Microtus ochrogaster | place: USA:Florida | collected 2017 | reverse complement strand
GATCGGAATCTCTCCCTCTTCGGCCGCCTGGCGGGCCTCGCGAAGAGCCTGCTGCATAAAATAAGCATCGTCGAGCATGATGATTCGAGTTTTTTCTTTACCTTTGTCGGCAACAAATGTAAAGGTTTTAAACCGAATTTCCAAAATTAAATGAAAGATAGTCGCCTCTGCGCGACCTTTTTCAAGACACCTCTTTTCATATTCCGACATGAACTGCATCCTGCTACCGGAAGTCGATTCCACCAACAGCTACCTGATCCGCCTGCTGGAACAAAACTGCGATTTCGCCGAGGGAACAGTATTCTATGCCACCCGTCAGACGGCGGGCAAAGGGCAAACAGGCAACCGCTGGGAAAGCGAGCCGGGCAAGAACCTCACCTTCAGCATCCTGCTGAAACCGACGTTTCTGCCCGCCCGCCGGCAATTCATCCTTTCCGAGGTGACCGCCCTCGCCATTGTCGACACCCTGAACGGCTACCTGCCCGGTTTCTGCATCAAATGGCCCAACGACATCTACCACAGCGACCGCAAAGTGGTCGGTATGCTGGTGGAAAACCGCCTCGCCGGGCATAATGTCATGCACAGCGTCATCGGCGCCGGCATCAATCTCAACCAGACCGAGTTCAGGAGTGACGCCCCCAACCCCGTTTCGGTGAAAACACTGTTGCACGAACAAGGCACGGAGCAAAACCTTTCCATAGAAAGCGTCCTGAACAAAGTCGTAAAAAAACTCATGGAATATTACAGCGAAGTGAAGCAGGGCGGCGCCGACCGCATACACCGGCGCTATCTGGAGCATCTGTACCGGCGCGAAGGATTTCATCTCTATACCGATGCCGCCACACAGGAGCGTTTCCTCGCCGCCATCGACGACGTCGAGCCGGAAGGACCCCTCCGCCTCCGGACGGAGAGCGGCGAGATGCGCCGCTATATGTTCAAGGAGGTGAAATTCCACCTGCCCTGCGGCATTGTCAAGGAATAAACGTTCCGGGCGATGACCGGGCCGGAAAACAAACCGTCCGCCGGAAAGATTCCGGCGGACGGTTTTATTCTTCCCGACCTCTGCGGCAGAGCGGTGCAAGGCTCTCCGTTCATTCGATCTTCCACTGCAACGAACGACTGTTCATTTCACCGGCAATGGGGACGAGGAATTTCTCACGCACTTCCTGCTGACCGTATCCCTGCCCCAACAGGAACATCAGTTTGGTGACAGCCGCTTCCGAAGTCATGTCTGCCGAACCGATGACACCGACCTGCCCCATGCGGTTGCCGGCATCGTAACGGCCCATCTCGACGGCACCGCCGGCACACTGCGTCACGTTGACAATGACGATACCTCTGTCGACGGCCTCCCTGAGCAGAGTAATGAACCAATCGGCGGTCATGCCGNTGCCGGTGCCNAACGNNTCCATCACNACACCGCGAAGCNCCGGAATATTGAGCACCGCCTCTATGGTGCGGGCGCTGATGCCCGGAAACAGCTTCAGCATCACGACATCGGTACACATGTTGAAGTGGGGAATCAGCGGCACGTTGCTTTGGGCATGGCGAATGTAATGGTGCGCATAATTGATATGCACGCCGATTTCNGCAATAACCGGATAGTTGGGCGACTTGAAAGCGCTGAACTTTTCGGCACTGAATTTCTTGGTGCGGTTGCCGCGCAAGAGCATGGACTGGAAATAGATGCAGACCTCCGGCACCATGGAAAGGCCGATCCTGTCGCGGGCAGCCGCTATTTCTATCGAGGTGATGAGGTTTTCCTTCCCGTCGGTGCGAAGCACGCCGATGGGAAGCTGTGAGCCGGTCAGGATAACGGGTTTCGACAGGTTTTCAAGCATATAGCTCAAGGCCGAGGCCGTNTAGGCCATCGTGTCGGTACCATGCANCACTACAAACCCCTCATATTTCTCATAGTTTTCAGCAATGATATGAGCTNTATGCGACCAATGCTCCGGCGNGATATNACTGGAATCCAACGGGGNCTCGAACTNANTCGTGTGACAACNNGNATGAATCAGTTCNAGCTCNGGCNCATGCGANTNCAAATGCGCGAAGTTCAAAGGTTCATGGGTCTTCGTGACAGGATTCTCCACCATGCCGATGGTCCCCCCCGTATAAATGATCAGTACACGGGGAAGGGCTGTTGTTCTGGGCCTAACGGCGGGATGATTGATGTATTCCAATGAGGGGTAATGTTTAAAAAGTAAATTTTCCTATTTCTGAACCTCTACCCGGCGGGTCCTGGGCAACGTACTGTTGCGCAGATTCGTCTGCGTAACGACGGCCTGGGCCAGGGAGAGGAAAGATTGCCCCACGGGATGATTATCGTCGAGGACAACCGGGGTCCCACGGTCACCGCTCTCGCAGACGCTCTCCACCACCGGAATCTGGGCCAGAAGGGGGATGTTCATCTGCTCGGCCAACTGCTTCACACCCTCTTTGCCGAAGATGTAGTATTTATTTTCCGGCAGCTCCATCGGGGTGAACCATGCCATGTTTTCGACCAGCCCCAACACAGGGACATTGATCTTCTCGTTCAGGAACATGTCGATACCCTTACGCGCATCGGCCAAGGCCACCTGCTGCGGCGTGCTCACGACCACGGCACCGGTCAGCGCCAGCGTCTGCACGATGGTGAGGTGAATATCGCTGGTGCCCGGCGGCAGGTCGATGAGGAAGTAATCCAGCTCGCCCCAGTCGGCATCGCCGATCAGCTGCTTGAGTGCGCTGCCGGCCATGCTGCCGCGCCAGATCGTGGCATCGTCGGGATTGACGAAAAAGCCCACGGAAAGAAGCTTGACGCCGTAATTCTCGGCCGGGATGATCAGATCGCGGCCGTCGATATGCTCGGCATAGGGACGATAGGTCTCCAAATCGAACATCTTAGGCATAGAGGGACCGAAAACGTCGGCATCCAGCAGGCCGACACGATACCCCAGCCGGGCCAGACCGACCGCCAGATTGGCGGCCACGGTGCTCTTGCCCACACCGCCTTTTCCCGATGCTACGGCGATGACGTTCTTCACTCCGGGCAATTGCTTATCGGGCTCCGGACGGGGCGCCTGCCGCGTCTGAACGGCTATATTGCCGCGGATTTCCACCGGCTCGTCACCGGCGGCCTTCTCGACCATCGCCTCGGCGGCCTTCACCACCGAGCGGATAAACGGATCGCCGGGCTTTTCAAATATCAACGAGAAAGATACCTTCGCGCCGTCGATGCGGATGTCGTCGGCCAGCATGCCCATCTCTATCAGGTTTTTCCCGGTGCCGGGATAGCGCACCTGAGCCAGCGCCTCTTTTATCAAATTGGGATATAATGCCATGTTGATTCTATTTTTTCATATTATCACTATCGGACGGAATGTCGGTTCCTATACCTTTTTACAATCGTTTTCCGACCGGAAAGTTCTTTCCGCCATCCCGACCGCGTGGAAAGACCCGATTCAAATGTGAACGTCCAGCTGCGACCGCTTGTCGCGTCCATAGCTCCGGTAAGCATCCAGTTCGATTTCCACCTGCGGTTCGATCCATTCTGTCCGCCCTGCCAGCCTCCAGCCGAGATACTTGATGGATATGCCCCGTGCCAGCCACTGACTTTCATAGTAGGTACGGATACTGCGCAATGCCTCGACATCCACCGGCGCCCCCCCNCCCGCTTCTGTGAATGAATCCGCAGGAACCCCGTCCCCGCTCCCATACAGATCCGTGATACGCCCGACAANGGGGAGACCGTTCACACGGGCCATCTCCTCAGTATAGGTGAACAGGAACTGCGAATCGCACTTCAGATGGATCAACCCGTCCGGCTGCAGGAATTGCGCATAGTATTGGAGAAAACGGGTCGACGTCAGCCGCTTGTTCACCTTCTTCATTTGCGGGTCGGGAAAGGTGATCCAGATCTCGGCCACTTCGTTTATGGCGAAAAATGCGGGCAACAACTCTATTTTGGTACGCAGGAAGGCCACATTCTTCATGCCGCGCTGCAGAGCCTCGGTCGCACCGGTCCACATGCGCGCCCCTTTGATATCGATACCGATGAAGTTCTTGTCCGGATAGCGGGCGGCAAGGCCTACGGTGTACTCTCCACGACCACATCCCAGTTCCAGAACGATAGGATGATCATTATGGAAGAAAAGTTCGCCCCAGCGCCCTTTCATCGGAAAGCCATTGGCCTGCAACTCGGCGTAGGGATATTGAAACACGTGGTCGTAGGCGGCCATCTCGTCAAATTTCTGTAATTTATTCTTTGCCATAACGCCTGCGAAGATAAGGGAATTTAAGAAAACGACAAAATTATGCTTAATTTTTCTTACCGCATTCCGTCACACATGCAGGCAAAGCCCCTCTTGCGCCAGAATCGTCTCCGGAAAGACGCTTCGGGCCTCCGCCAGCATGGCGTCAAGCGACTCATAGCGGGCGGAATAGTGTCCAAGACAGAGCCGCTTGACCTGCGCTTTCCGGGCAATGGTCGCCGCCTGCACCGCAGTACTGTGCCAGCGTGCACGGGCCAGATGCGCCAGATCATGCATATAGGTCGACTCATGATACAGCAGATCCACGCCCCCGATCAGCGGCAGAATGCGCTCGTTGTAGGCCGTATCCGAGCAATAAGCGTATTTCTTCGACAGCGACGGCGGTGTGGTGAGCCGGTCGTTGGGATAAAAGCGGCCGGTTTCCGGATCCGTCCAGTCCGCCCCTTGTTTGATGAGACGGTAATAGGCCACCGGTATGCCGATTTCCCGCACCACATCGACATTCAGATGCCGCTCGCGCTCTTTTTCCTCAAAAAGGAAACCGGCCGTGGGCACCCGGTGAAGCAGAGGAATCGTAGAGACTCTGAGCGTCCGATCTTCATAAATAACTTCCGTCCGGGAGGGTGTGAACGGTTCTATCCGGATCGTATAGGGAAGATCGCGGCAAAAGTAATCCAGTTGCGGACGGAAAATACGCTCCGCATCGCCATGGGCATGCACCACAATTTCCCCGCCCCGCTGATTCAATCCCAAAGTCGAGAGAAAACCGATCAGGCCGAAACAATGATCGCCATGCAGATGCGAGAGAAAAATGTGGCCGATCTTCTGAAAGCCCAGCCGCCGGCGCCGCAGCTCCAGCTGGGTGCCTTCGCCGCAATCTATCATGAACAGCTTGTTGCGGAAATCCACCACCTGCGTCGTCGGCAGGTGGCGCAAAGTCGGCGTTGCCGATCCACAGCCTAAAATATTGACATCGAAACAATCCATAGAGAGCAGTCTTTATACAAGTTCGGTTCGCGAAGATACATTTTTTTCCGCACATAATCAAATATGCCGTTACAAGAAAGCGGCAGGCCGGTCATATCCGCCCGGCAATAAAAAATACCGTCCGGCGCCCGGCAAACGCTCCCGAGGTCCCCGCTCCCTCTCCGCCGGAAGAAATATCGTCCGACGTTGTAAAAAAACAGGCGGCACGGCGTTTTTTAAAATATTTGTCTTAATTTTGCGCTGCCATATTTTAAACATCATTCATTAGCCCATGTCCGCAGCCCTTGTTCTTGCGATCATCGCATTCTATTTCTGTGTCATTTTCTTCGTCAGCTATCTGACCACCCGCCGGCAGAAAGACGGCAACCGCTCGTTTTTCATCGGCGACCGCAAATCGCCCTGGTATGTCGTTGCCATTGCCATGATCGGCACCTCCATTTCTGGTGTCACCTTCATTTCGGTACCGGGTATGGTGGCCGCGACGCAGTTTTCCTATCTTCAGATGGTACTCGGATTCGTAGCCGGATATTTCGCCGTGGCCTACGTACTCCTTCCCCTCTACTATAAACTGAATCTCTGCAGCATTTATGGCTATCTGGAGCAACGTTACGGCCTCTCCAGCTACCGCGTCGGAGCGGCCTTCTTTCTGATATCCAAGTTCCTCGGCTGCGGCGTCAGGATGTACCTGACCGCCCTCGTCCTCCAGCTGATATTGTTCGACGGTCTCGGCATTTCATTCGCCGCCAACATTACGCTGACCATGCTGGTCGTCTGGCTTTATACTTTCCGCGGCGGCGTGAAGACGTTGGTGTGGACCGACATGCTGCAAACGCTTTCGCTGATCCTTGCCGTGATCTTCTGCATCGTCTACATCTGCCGGGCCATGGGGCTCGACGGGCAGGGACTGTGGAACACGATCGCCGGAAGCCACATGTCGCAAACCTGGTTCTTCGACGACGTGAACGACAAGCGCTACTTCTGGAAACAGTTCCTTGCCGGCATGTTCACGACCATCGCCATGACAGGACTCGACCAGGACATGATGCAGAAAAACCTCTCATGCAAAACATTGCGCGACGCCCAGAAAAATGTCATCAGCTACGGCTTCGGTTTTCTGCCCGTCAACCTGTTGTTTCTCGCCCTCGGCATTCTGCTGTACCGATACGCGGCCAGTGTAGGCCTTTGCGACGCGGCAGGCAGTCTGATCGGGCTGAAAAGCGACGAGCTCTTCCCGCTGCTTGCCACCGGCGGCAACGCGGCAGGCAGCTACCTGCCTACCGTCGTCGGCATCCTTTTCATCCTGGGACTGATTGCAGCAGCATTCAGTAGCGCCGGTTCGGCAGTAACGGCACTGACGACCTCGGTAACAGTCGACATCCTGCGGGCCGACCGCTCCGGCGATGAAAAACGTCTGAGAAAAATACGGTCATACGTACACCTCNTGAATACNGTCGTCATGGGCGTGCTGATTTACCTCTTCCGCGTGGTGGGCAATAACAGCGTCATCGATGCGGTGTATGTCGTGGCCAGTTATACCTACGGGCCTCTGCTCGGCCTGTACGCCTTCGGTCTTTATACCCGTCGCCGGGTCCGCGACGGCTGGGTACCGCTCATCTGTCTNCTCTCNCCCGTGGCCTGCTTCATCCTGAGCCAAAACACCGAGGCCTGGTTCAACGGATATAAAATGGGCTACGAACTGCTGCTGGTCAACGGCGCGCTTACCGCCCTCGGCTTGTGGGCAGCNTCTTTCAACACGGGGAAAACAAAAGCCAAAGCGTAACTGCAAGGTTCAGGATTGTGCCGGCGTATCGTCTCCANNCGCCTTGTCCTGCATGAGGCGGTCGATCTTACGCTCTATCTCATCCAGTTTGGCCTTGACGTCGTCATTGTTGTCGCCCACCATGGCGTCGACAAAAATGGAGTTCANCAACGAGAGGCCGATGATACCGCCCAACACCAGCATGAGACAAAAGTAGAGGCGAATCACATGCACCCAGCCGGGAGAATAAGCGGCGGCGACGGCATCGGGAATCTCATACCATCCTTCCAGCGTGAACAGGCGGAAGATGGAATAGACGGAATCCACCGGCGTAGCGAAGTATTTGGGTACCTCTGCCTTGAAAAGGGAACAACTGACCAGCCCGAAGATGACTATGATAATGAAAAAGCCGATAAACAGGGCGTAGGATTCTTTCATGGCATTGACGAAGCCCCGGGCAATCTGCGAGAAATTGGGAAAGAGNTGGATGACCCTGAAAAAACGGAAGATACGGATGGAACGTATCACAAGCAGAACCGACAGATCCATCATGGAGGGTGGCAAGATGAAGGCGATGAGCGACGGAAGGGCCAGGATGACCAACACGCCGTCCAGACGGTTCCAGCCTTTAGCCCAATAGCGACGCAGTCCCTGATAGTGAATCTTCAAGAGCATTTCGGCTATGAAAATGAGAGTACAACACACGTCTACAATCCGGATCCAGATCGACAAGAACCCGCATTCCTGCAAAAAAATGGCCACAACATTCAGGAAGATGACAAACAGGATGAACTTATCGTTGAGAACGACATTTATCAGAAATTTTTTCACCGGCACGATTGTTTGAAGATGGTAATAGGAATAAGGAGAAATAAATCATACGCCAAGAGGCGGAAACAAGGGTAAGGCCGCTCCAAGAAAAAATAAAAATATCGGGACAAAACATATCATNCATCCCGATATCTTATCTTGTCTGACCCCNTTATCTGAACATGTTCTTGATTNTCTGTTTGAAACGCTGCAATACGGTAGAGCCGGTCTTGAAATGATCGCGGTCACGAAGTCCCTCGATGATTTTCCGTTCTTCGGAATCCAGCAATTCGGGAACATAGACGGAGATATTGACTACCAGCTCGCCGCGCCCGTAGCGGTTGACCGTAGGCAAGCCTTTGCCGGGGTAGCGTTGCAGGGTGTCGGGCTGCGTGCCGGCCGGAATTTTGATTTTCATACTGCCGTCGACCAGAGGAATCTCCACCTCGCCGCCCAATGCGGCTGTAGGGAAGTCGAGCAGGAGATTGTAGATCAGCTTGTCGTCTTCACGGATGAAGTCCTGCTGCGGCTCCTCTTCGATAAGGATATAAAGGTCGCCGTTGACGCCGCCCTGACGTGCGGCATTACCATATCCCTGCATGTTCAGCTGCATGCCCTCGGCCACTCCCGGAGGAATATGCACGTCGACGATCGCCTCGCCCATCACGACCCCTTCGCCCTTGCAATGGGGGCACTTGGTCTTGATGCGGCGTCCGGAACCATGGCAGTCGGGACAAGGCGTTTCGGTCTGCATCTGTCCCAGAATGGTGCGAACCACACGGCGGACACGGCCGCTGCCGTGACACGTCGGGCAGGTCTCGATCTCCTTGCCGTCCTTGGCACCGGTACCATGGCAATGCTCGCAAGCCACATATTTTTTGATTTTCAGATGCTTATCGACGCCATTTAGCACATCCGAAAGCGATACCTTCACCTTGATGCGAATGTTGGTACCGTGGTTCTGGTCGCCCTCGTCATCGCCGAAACTGGCGCTGAAGCCGCCGCCGAAACCACCTCCGAAGAACTGGTTGAAAATATCGAACGGATTGGATCCGCTGAAACCNCCGAAGCCTCCCTGACCGGGTTCCTCGAAACCGAACTGGTCATAGCGGGCGCGACGCTGAGGATCGCTCAGACATTCATACGCTTCGGCAATCTGTTTGAATTTTTCTTCGGCACTCTTGTCGCCCGGGTTCTTGTCGGGATGATATTTGATGGCCAAACGCCGGTAGGCTTTCTTGATTTCATCGTCGGNAGCGGATTTCCCGNCGCCANGCACTTCATAATAGTCCTGCTTTTCCATGAATACAGAGGTGATGAATTATTTCGGTGCGCGAAAATAGCCTTTTTCATTGATAAAAACAAGAATACGCCTCATTTTATAGATGAAAAAGGTCGCAAAGCAGGTCAAATCGGGCGACGGTGTCACTTCCAAACTTCAACATCGAACGGCGGACGTCCTCCAGCGGCTTCTCACATTCGGGACGGGACTTGGAAAAAAATTTATCGGCCAGACAGACAAGTTTTTCCTCCACCGTTTCCGGCAGGTAATCCCTGACAGGGATCGGGAGCTGCTGCCGGCGCACCTCCCCGGCGGTGATACCGGCACCGGTGTGCCGCTCGCAAATGCGGGCATAGGGCTCCATGTCGATGCCATGGTCGGCGCCGTAACGGCGCAACATCTCAGCACCGATAGTGCCGTGGGCGATATACGGGAAGCGCCCCTCACAGAAGATGCCGGGGGCCTCGCATTCGCGGATACCGATGTCATGCAACATGGCTCCGGCCGCCACCTTGCCGAGATCGATATTCAGAGACTGGCAGGCGGGAGCGGCGGCAATGGCAAGGGCTTTGTCACGCACTTGGGTGCTATGGGCGATAAGGAGACGGCGTAACAGCGTCTCTTCGGGATAAAAACAATCGATGATTTCTATAACATTCATATAAAGACCGGTTTCCGGCCCGTGGCAAGCATCAGTCATTGCCTTGGAGGCCGTTCATTTTTTGAGGATAGCGGGTGCAAAGATAACGGAAGTATGAAAAAACTACAACCCGGCAGGACCATAAAATCAAGAAGCCCTGCCGGCACAGTCCGACACCGGCCCCATAAAATTATCGGCGCCCTGCTGTCAGGACACCGATAGNTTGCTAATACAATTCGCCATACAAATGCCGGTGGCCCTCCTTGACCTCCCGCAGGTGCTGGATCGTCCGATATTTTTTGCTCAACATCNTGGACAAAAGGTGATTGGCGTCGAANGAGNCCGTCGGATGAGGTGTGTAGGCCCGATAACTGACTCCATTCACTCCCGGAATGCCGATACCCGGNAGNTNCCTCACCGTGCCCAGCTCCCTTTCGTAGAGTTTCAATGCAAAATACATCGAGTCGTAGCGGCAATGTCTGACGGTATCCGGGGGCGGCACCTCTTCCGGCTCCCCAACCCATTCGTGCAGCTGCTCCACCGTCAGGGGATCGTCCTCCACCGGAGACGGCTGTTGCTCGAAAAGATGCAGAATCTGTTGCATCGCCTCGGGAACGACAACCAGCGAGTCCTCTTGCGCGAACCGGGCACGGCCCCGGTTCCGCTCACGGTCCTCCCACGTCTGCGGCTCTTCCTGAGCGCATACACGCGCCGCAGAAAGCAATAAAACGACAATCGGACAGAGATAACGGCACGACATGGACACCGGATTACTTCAAATAGTAGTCAATGGTGGTGACGACACGTATTTTCTTCATCTGCGGGGTGTTGGAATCTTCGGAGATGGAGAACTGGCCCTGATTGGCGAACTTGATGCTGCCCAGGTCGCACTCGGCATCGGCCGCGAACTTCTCGGCCACGGCACGGGCATTGCGGGTCGCCTCCTCGATCATGGCCGGCTTCAGGTCGTTAAGGGCCGTATACAGATATTGAACCGACCAGTTATTGGTTTCCACAGCCACGCCTTGCTTCAACAGTTCGGCCTGCATGGTCATGATCTTCATCACCTTCTCGACATCGGTCGACGTAACCACGATAGAGCCTGAAGCCTGATAGCGGCTCTTGACATTGTCCGGAATGTAGCTCATGGCAAAACGGTCGGTGACAGAGGCCGACGGGATAAAGATTTCATCGGCCGAAATGCCGTTCTGTTTCAAAAATCCGACGATGGATGCTTTCTGTTTCTCGACCTGCTCGTAGAGGGAAAGCAAATCATTGCTGACCGTGTTGTAAGAAAGCGGCCAGACTACCTTGTTGGCCATCACTTCCCGCTCGGCCAGCCCCTTGACACTGACATAACGGTCCTTTTTGGCGAAATTGTCGATACCGCAATAGATGCTGTAAGCCCCGATAATGATGCCAACGCTCAAAATAGCTGAAGAAAGAATATTTTTCATATCTAAAAAATTTAAGTTTATGCGCAAAAGTTAAATTTTTCTCGGCTTATTTCAAAAAATCAAAAAATTAGAAAATATTTTATAGAAGGTTTTAATAAATATTGCACGAATAAGCCAATATTTGTATCCGCAGCGCCGAAAATACTCGCTATCTTTGCCCTCGAAAGCGGTCCGGCACACGGGTTAACCCGCTTGGATATCACCCACAATCCTATTTTTTCACCATGATCCAACGCTCTTTCGATCAGCTGCCCTGGCTGCCGCTCAATCACGACAGCGGAGACAAGAAAATCCTGTTCAGCTATCAGGACCAAGAGACCCCGTGCCGCCAGATAAGCCACGCCCGCTTCCGCACCGGCGACCACTGCGAGGCACACCTCCATCCTACCCTCGACGAACACTTTTACTGGTTGTCCGGTGCGGGCCGTTTTGTCATTCAGGGAGAGGAGTGCGGCTTCAAGGCTGGCGATTATATCTATGTGCCGGCCGGCGCGGAACACGAAATCCATATCTCCGCCGACGCGGAATGCGTCTGCATCGGCATTGCTTTGGACATGCCCCGCTGAGCCCGCACCCGCTCCGGCAGCCATCCCGCCTTCCCGACCGCCTCCGCCAGCCACAACAGCGAATAGGACCCGCCCGGCCGAACGCCCGGCCTTCCGGCCATAAACGACAGCGGGTGCATCTTCGAAAGGATGCACCCGCTCATATAAGACAGCCCGCTTTCTGCGGCAGGCCTATCGCAGACTCTGTCTATACCATTCGTAAAGACGGCCCACACCTTCTTCGATCTCGATC
>WFLX010065298.1_pt1 | contig 11990 bp, 13 predicted proteins | sample 4967041 | NCBI WGS metagenome assembly WFLX01 (sample SAMN12857096, study PRJNA449069) | gut metagenome | isolation source: stool from male and female vole | host: Microtus ochrogaster | place: USA:Florida | collected 2017 | reverse complement strand
ATGAATTTTATTATCATGAATTGATGGGATGCCATGTGTTTAATGAACAAGGCGAAGATACGGGAGAAGTGATTGCGATTTTGGAAACGGGAGCCAATTTGGTGCTTCGCATTCAAAATAAAGAGAAGCAATATTTATTGCCGTTTGTCGAAGCCTTTGTATTAGATGTCGATGTGGTCAATAAAACCATCACCATCAAGGAGCAAGAAGGTCTACGATGAAAATCACCATCTTAACGCTATTTCCAGAATACTTTCAAGGCATGCTTTCCACCTCTATTTTGGCTCGTGGCTTGGAGAAGGGGCTTTTTGAAGTAGAACTCGTTAACTTTCGTGATTACACTCTCTCTAAACATCACAATGTGGATGATACCCCTTATGGTGGAGGGGCTGGAATGGTGTTAATGTGTCAGCCGATTTTGGATGCTTTAAAAGCTCTCAAAACCCCAAATAGCATCGTGGCCCTTTTATCCCCCCAAGGCCAACCCTTTACTCACCAAAAAGCGTTGGAACTGTCCAAGGTGGATCATTTGATTTTGATTTGTGGTCATTATGAAGGCTTTGATGAGCGCATTCGTCAAGCTTGTGATTTACAAATTTCTTTAGGTGATTTTGTCCTTACTGGAGGCGAACCTGCGGCTGCTGCAATTTGTGATGCCATTTTGCGTTTAGTCGATGGGGTCATCAAACACGATTCCAGTCAAGATGATTCCTTTGCTCAAGGGTTATTGGAATATCCCCAATACACTAAGCCCTACGACTATGAAGGACAAAAGGTTCCTGAGGTCTTAGTATCGGGCCATCATGCCAATATCCAAAAATGGCGCCGAGAGCAAGCTCTCTTGAACACCTTACATCATCGCCCCGATTTGTTGGAAAAAGCCACCTTGAGTGCGGCCGATAAAGCGTTTTTGGCTAAGGTGAGCCAAGAAGAAGGGCATAGCTAAGGCATGAGTACTTCTAAACCGAAAAAAAAGCAGTCCGCCAACAAATCCAAGTCTTCAGTATCCAAAAAATCGACCACACATAAAACGCCTAAAAGCCGTTCCAAACCAAAATCCAATAAAACCACCGTAAAAACTCCTCGGTCTTCCACCTCGCAAAAAANNNCGTCTNCTCGTCCANAAGGAGCCAAGAAAAGCAAACCCNGTTTGCGAGCCAATCGCCTCATTTTTGTGACTCTCTTCACGTTTTTCATGGGCGGGGGACTAGGATATATGATTTATCGCTATGGCCCTGAAGTATTGCCAGTGATTCAACAAATTACCAACAACGAAAAAACTGGCCAATTCGCCAATATCAGTCATAGCCAGGAAGTCCAACAAATTAAACGACAAAATGCGTTGGATGAAGTATCCATTGCCGGATTTTCGGATAATGAATTGCGTCAATGCTTTTATTCTTCGGACATTGACGACACCATTTTAGCTCGTTTACAAAATATGGGATATACGGATCAAATTCCCCTTAGTTCTCTAAAATATGTTCGAGTTTTATATTACGATTATGAAAATCGACCAACCGTAGGGGAACTTGTGGTCAATGCTGAAATGGCCAAACCCGTAGAAAATGTCTTTTTTGATTTGTTTCTTCACAAATATCAAATTGCTCGTATGATTTTACCCGATGCGTATGGAACGCGGATTTCGGAATCCTATGCCGATAATAATACGGTGGGCCTTTGTTTTGGTTTAACGGAGGATAACCGCGGAAGTGTTCAGGCGCAGGGATATGGAATTGATTTAAACCCACTTCAAAATCCACTTATTAAAGACAATGGCTCCTCCTTTTCAGTCTTTCCAATGGAGGGACAGCTTTACTTGGATCGTAGCGTTAACTCTCCGCATTTTATTTATGAAAATGACTATGCGGTTCAAGCCTTTGAAAAGGAAGGATTTACTTGGACGGGAAACATTGAAGGCATCAACAACTACAAACATTTTGAATATTCCAAAGCCGATTTACCGCCTTTGCCTCAACCCATTCACCAAGAAGATCCAAATTCTCAAGACTCCACGAGTGAAGATTCAACACAAAGTGATCAATCCACTTCTTTAGAAGAAAATGAATCTTTGCCCGATCAACAAGANCAAGATATGGAACAAGACGTTCCATTTGAAGAAGAGCAACCAGTAGAGCCTGAATTCGAAGAAGTACCAGAAGAATTTTCTGACCTGTCTATGGCTTAGCCAAGACAGGNTTTTTTGATCTTTTAAAGTAAAAATATAATTATTTAATTTATATTATTAAATATATTTNTGAAAAAAAAAAAAAAAAAAAAATACATATGAAAATAAAATGAATTTTATTGGGTACGATGAAAAAGATAAAACCTGTAAATCATCTACCTTACGAGTTATGAAACTCGATTTTCAGGTAAGGAAAAGCCACGAGAACGCTTCTCTGGCTTCTCTTTTTAAGGAAGGCCTCGCCTTCCTTTTTTATTTAAAAAGAAATGTTAGACTAGAGAATTTTTCTCGGTGATCTTGGTTTTAAAAAGACGATATGCTAGAATCATTCAGGATCTGCGGGTTCCGCTGGCCATAAGAGCTATGAATCGTTTGAAGCAGCTTAATAAAAGGAGATCAGCATGAATTTAAATTTAGTAAATGAAATTGGAAAAAGCCAACTTCGTAAAGACCTCCCCGATTTCCGCTCTGGTACCACTGTTCGGGTACATGTTCGCATTAAAGAAGGCGACAAGAGCCGAATCCAGGTTTTTGAAGGCGTTGTAACGGAACGTAAAGGTGGTGGCATTGGTGAAACCTTTACAGTTCGTAAAATTTCTAATGGTGTAGGGGTTGAACGTAAATTCCCACTTCATTCTCCTATTATCGACAAAATTGAAGTTGTACGTCACGGTAAAGTTCGTCGTAACAAATTGCGTTACCTCAGAAATCGTTCTGGTAAATCCGCTCGTCTTAAAGAAGTACGCCGCTAGGCATTTTTTCCCGAAATCTGTATGGATTTTGGGTTTTTTTAATGATTGATTGTGAAAATATGAGTAAAATGAACATAGCTTTCGACGAATGTTTTTAAAATTTTTAGCGCATTGTCGATTGCTTTTTTTTACACTATAAAAGATCCCTTTCGATCACCCAGTGAAAAGAAAAACAATTTGGAGGAATTAGCGTGAGTAAAAAAACATCAAGCAAAGCAATGGATGAAAAAATAAATGATCAAAANATGGATGATCAAAAATTAACCATTAAAGTNGTAAAGCGCAATGGAATGTTCGTTGAGGATCCCTCGGAAGATCTCAATGTCGATCAAGAATCNGATGANTTGGAAAAGAATGGACAAACGAGTCAAACCCAAAGCAGTCTTTCTAGTCTTCCTAATGAAGAAGCCAATAAAAATGAAAAACCTCAGGTAAAAAAATCCACCACAAAGGAGAGCACCTTTTTTGGTGATCTTTTAGATTTTGTCAAAATCTTAGCGGGATGCTCTATTTGTGTATTGATTTTTCTAAACTTCATTGCTCATCCAGTGAGCGTTTCGGGTCATTCGATGGATCCGTCTTTAGCGGATGGAGAATATGGCTTTACAAGCATCATTTCAGTGGCTTTATCCAAACCAAATCGCAGCGACATTGTCATCATTAACCAAGAAAATGCCAATGGTGATTTGGAGCGTTGGGTTAAGCGTGTCATTGGCTTACCCGGTGAAACCATTGAAGCCAAAGATGGCGTAGTCTATATTGATGGCCAACCTTTGGATGAAAGCAGTTATTTAAACAAAGACTATGTAGAAGAAACTCTTGCCAAATACCAAGCGGAGCATGGAATAAGTTATGGACCCTTCACTTCGGATTTTGGTCCAGTAACACTTGGTGAAGACGAATATTGGGTGATGGGCGACAATCGTCCCTACTCCAAAGATTCACGTTATATTGGGGCCATAACCAGTGAAGAATTATTTGGCAAAGGAATGTTGGTGTTGTATCCATTTGATAAAGCGGGGGTGAAATAATGCCTTCTTCAGTCATTCAGTGGTATCCAGGTCACATGGCAAAAGCCAAGCGACAAATGGAAGAAAATTTAAAAAAAGTGGATTTTATTATTGAAATTCGCGATGCTCGAATGCCTAGCGCCTCAAAAAATCCGCTTATTGATGAACTCGCTCAAAACAAGCCGCGCTTAGTGATTTTGTCTAAAAAAGATAAAGCCGATCCAACTCTTACCGAAAAGTGGATCGCGGATTTAACAAGCGATGCGTCGAGTGCATTAGCGATGGATCTTATCAAAGAAAACTTTAAAAACAAAATTGTTTCAGAAAGTTTAAAGCTCAATGCCCCTTTGATTGAAAAACAAAAAAAGCGTGGTATTCGTCCACGCGCTTTGCGGGCGATGGTCGTGGGCATTCCCAATGTAGGAAAATCGACCTTCATTAATACTTTGGCCAAACGAAAAGCAGCCATGACGGGCGATAAACCTGGGGTGACCAAATCGCTTCAGTGGATTAAAGTCGGAAAAGAACTCGAAGTTCTCGATACGCCAGGAGTTCTCTGGCCAAAATTAGAAGATCAAAAAGACGCTTTAACGCTAGCGGCTTTGGGTTCTATTAAAGATGATATCGTCCATATGGATGATTTAGCCCTGTATTGTTGTGAATATTTAATGCAAAATCATCCAGAAGTTCTTTTAAAAACGTATGGAATCGAAAGCCTGGGCGAAACCCCTTGGCAAACGCTTCAAGCCATTGCTCGTAAGCGGGGATGGCTACAAAANGGGGATATTGATGAAAATCGCACCATGCGAACTTTCATTCAAGACATTCGTAGTGGCAAACTTGGTCGCATCACTTGGCAATTGCCCCCTAGCTTGCANCGAGATGATGAGGATAGCAAAGCCGACGACATGGTGGACTTAATCCAAGCGGCTGTACTGGTAGAAGAAGGGGCTCAAGAGTGAATCAACCTCTGGAATTAGAGTATTGGCCAAAGTACTCTACCATTTTAGGGATGGATGAAGCCGGAAGGGGACCCCTTTGTGGTCCTTTGGTAGTCGCTGGGGTCATTTTCCCTCAAGGATATCTCAATCCTTGGATTGATGATTCCAAAAAGCTTTCGGCTAAAAAGCGCGAAGCCCTTTTTGAAGTCATTCAGCGGGATGCTTTAGCCTATTGGATTGTGTTTGTGGATGAAAAGACCATTGATCAACTCAATATTTATCGCGCTACCCAAGAGGCGATGCGCCAAATTGCGCAAAAGGCCCAAGCGGATTTTGTGTTGACTGATGCGATGCCTTTGCCCAATTGTGAAAATACTTTATCCATTGTACGCGGCGACCAAAAGGTGCTTTCTATTGCCGCGGCCAGTATTTTAGCTAAAGTTAGTCGTGACCATTACATGGAAGCTTTGGATGCTTTATATCCCCAATATGGCCTAAAATCCCATAAAGGCTATCCTACCAAGAAGCATTTGGAAGCCTTAAATCAATATGGTATTCAATCCTTTTATCGTCGCTCTTTTGGTCCGGTCAAACGGCAATTGCTCAAAACCCAATCTCTTTTTTAACTCCTCAATCGAGGAGTTTTCTTTTAGGGCTTAGCCTTAAAAAAGGATCCTTTTTAAGACCAAGTCTTGGCTTAATGCCTTACTTGCTTAAGACAAATGAAAGAAAACCATGCTATTTCATTTGATCATTTGAGCCGCGCATGTTAGAAATAAGGTCGATTTGACGCTGATTCTCTTAATGGTTTTAACGATTAAAAAGCAAGAGAAAGAAGAAAAAGGAATTTTCTTTTTCGAAAGGCAAAAATCAAACCTTCCTATCTTTAAATAGTAGGATCCGTTTCAAGCAATCCCTTCTCTGCTTTTAAAAGAAGGAAGCTTGTCTTATAAAAAATAGAAAGGATGCATATCCATTGAAAAAGAATCTGGTCATTGTCGAATCGCCATCGAAAGCGAAGACAATTGAAAAATATTTGGGAAAAGACTATAAAGTCGTTTCTTCCAAAGGTCATATTTGTGACCTCGCCACATCGGGCAAAGGTGGACTAGGCATCGACGTGGACAATGATTTCAAACCCACCTATCGCATTTCTAAAGAAAAAAAAGAAGTCGTAAAAGAATTGAAAGAACTCGCTAAAGGAGCGGACAAAGTCATTTTGGCAAGTGACCCCGATCGAGAAGGAGAAGCCATCGCTTGGCATTTAGCCCGCGAACTGGGATTATCCGAAACCGATAATAACCGAGTAACCTTTCATGAAATCACGAAGCCCGTGGTGACTCAAGCCATTCAAGAACCCCACCAAATCGATATGGATTTGGTCAAAAGCCAAGAAACGCGTCGCATGTTAGATCGTATTATTGGCTTTCGCTTGTCCAAACTTCTCCAAAATAAAATTCAATCCAAATCCGCAGGACGGGTTCAATCGGTCGCATTGCGCTTGATTGTAGAGCGAGAAGAAGAAATTCGAAAGTTTAAATCCAAAGAGTACTGGACCGTAGAAGCTCAAGTGAAAAAGGGAAATTCCACCTTTGAAGCCGATTTAGTAAAAGTGGATGGAAAAAAACCAAAGCTTTCTACTAAAGAAGAAACCGATGCGCTTTTAGCGCTTTGTCAAGGGCAACCCTTTGTAGTGGAAAGCATTACGGCGAAAAATAAAAATCGTCCACCCAAACCACCCTTTACCACTTCGACCTTGCAACAAGAATCGTCCACTAAACTCGGATATGGGGCTCGTAAGACAATGTCCATTGCTCAAAAGTTGTATGAAGGCATTGACTTAGGCGGTACCCCTACTGGACTCATTACGTATATGCGTACGGATTCCACCCGCCTTTCCCAACTCTTCATTGAAGATGCTGAACTTTTTATTCAAGAAGAGTACGGCGATCAATACAAAGGCAAAGCCCATCAAAAAAAGGTCGCCAATGCCCAAGAGGCTCATGAGGCGATTCGTCCTACGGATATTCGCAATACTCCAGAAAAAGTCAAAGAGTATTTAACCAATGAGCAATACCGCTTATATTCGCTCATTTATGCCCGTACGCTTGCTTCCGTCATGGCGGATGCGAAATTCAACACCACCACGGCTAAATTTATGGCGGGACCTTGCCAATTTAGTGCCAGTGGTCAAGTATTAGTTTTTGATGGCTATATGAAGGTGTATTCCAAATACGAAAAAGCGACAACGAATACTCTTCCCGCTTTAAAAGCTGAAGAAGTACTAAAAAACGTCACTATTGCAGGAAGTCAACACTTTACCGAACCGCCTGCACGCTATACCGAAGCGAAGTTGATTAAAGAACTCGAAGAAAAAAGCATTGGGCGTCCTTCGACCTATGCCACGATTATTGATACGTTACAAAAACGCGCCTACGTTACCCTTGATAAGGTGAGTGAAACGTCTAAAACCAAAGTCTTTAAACCCACCGAGCAAGGCGAGTTGACCAATGAGAAGTTACAAGAATTTTTCAAAAAGATCATCAACGTAGAATATACCGCTGACATGGAAAAAAACCTCGACATTATTGCCGAGGGAAATGAAGACTACATCAAATTTTTGCGTGAGTTTTATGATGATTTCGAACCACTTGTAGCCAATGCTTATGAGCAGATGCCCAAAAAGGAACTCGAACGGGTAGGGCGCAGCTGCCCAAAATGTGGAGGTGAATTGGTGTATCGCAATGGACGATTTGGTCGCTTTATTTCCTGCATCAATTATCCGGAATGCAAATACACCGAAAATGCCGAAAACGATTTACAAGAACTCGAAAAAATCGAAAAAATCTGCCCAGAATGTGGTAGCCGAATGATCATTAAAAAAGGTCGGTTTGGTCCGTTTTGGGCTTGCTCCAATTATCCGGAATGCAAGCACAATGAACCGNTNAAGGAAAAACCAAAGCCCGTTTTAACTGGCGAATTTTGCCCCGAATGCGGTCATGAACTCGTAGAACGGGTAAGCCGTTATGGNAAACCCTTTATTGGTTGCTCCAATTATCCCCATTGTCACTACATCAAAAAATCCTCTAAGGAAGCGNCCAAGAAACCAGCTAAAGAACAAGAGGATATCATTGATCAAAGCGCNACGCTNGACTTGAGTGAGAGCGAAAATTCCTCNNTAAAGGAACAAGACGTCTTTGAAGAAGTTCGCTTTGAGACTTCTGAGGATTCTCATGACTAGTCCGTTGATCGTTTCGGTCGTTGGAGCTGGTTTAGCCGGATGCGAAGCAGCTTGGCAACTTGCCAATCGTGGCATTCAAGTTCGATTGTATGAAATGCGCCCCAAAAAATTTGCCCCCGCTTTTCATACGGATCAATTTGCTGAGTTGGTGTGTTCCAATTCCTTGCGTTCGGATTCTCTTAACAATGCAGTTGGCGTAATGAAAGAAGAAATGCGCCGTTTGCATTCTCTTATTTTGCAAGCAGCAGATGAAAATCGGGTTCCCGCTGGCAGTGCGCTGGCTGTGGATCGGGAAGGTTTTTCAAAAACCATCACCAAGCGCATTAAAGAGCATCCCTTCATTGAAGTCGTTCAAGAGGAAGTTCTCACTATCCCTCAAGGGCCAACCATCCTTGCAGCCGGCCCACTTTGTGCCGATTCTTTAGCTCAAGAAATCACCAACCTAACCGGTCAAGAGGCGATGCATTTCTTTGATGCGGCGGCCCCTATTGTTGAAAAAGACTCCATTGACTTTTCCAAGGCGTATTTCAAATCGCGCTATGATAANGGAGAAGCTTCCTATATCAATTGTGCAATGAATCAAGAAGAGTATGAAGCTTTTTATCAGGCTTTGATTCAAGCTCAGTGCGTGGAATTGCATGAATTTGAAAAAGATCCCAAAGTGTTTGAAGGGTGTATGCCTGTTGAAGAAATGGCGCGNCGAGGATTTCAAACCTTATTGTTTGGCCCTTTAAAACCAGTCGGTCTAGAACGAGAAGGAGAGCATCCCGTAGCCGTCGTACAATTACGTCAAGATAACGTGAGTGCAACGCTCTATAATATAGTAGGGTTTCAAACCCACTTAACTTGGCCCGAACAAAAGCGAGTCTTTTCCATGATTCCAGGCTTAGAACACGCAAAATTTGCCCGCTATGGGGTCATGCATCGCAATTCATTTTTATGTGCTCCAACGGTATTGGATGAACAATATCGTTGCAAATTGCGTCCCGATCTCTTTTTTGCGGGTCAAATTAGTGGCGTAGAAGGTTATGTGGAAAGTGCCGCTTCTGGTTTATTAGCGGGTATTTCTTTAGCACGNCAGTTGTTAGGAAAAGAACCCGTTCTTCTCGGACGACAAACGGCCATTGGCTCGCAAGCCTACTATATTTCCCATGCCGATCCCAAACACTTTCAACCCATGAATGCGAACTTTGGCCTTTTTGAATTACCCGAAAAGGTGCGCAAAAAGGAGCGAAAAGAAAAATTAGCTCAAAATGCCTTAGCCCGTATTGATGAAGTCGCTCAAGTACTCAACGCCGATTTTCAAGACTCTATCACCAATTAAGAAATTGCCTACTGGCCTGCCGTCCTATTGTCAAGCTTCACATTAAAATTTTTGTTCAAAAAAAAGAACAAAGGTTGAAGGGNCGGCAGGCTTTTGTTATACTTTGCCTTGCGGTTTAAGANTCGCAAATACACACATCAGGAATTGGANTGTCCGTGCACANAACGTGTTGCATTCCTTGGAACTGNTGGAGGACTAACGGAAAGGATTTTTATGTCAAACATTGTATCCATGAAAAANATGCTGGAATCTGGTGTNCATTTTGGNCATCAGACCCGCAAATGGAANCCNAANATGAAACCCTATATCTACACNAGTAGAAANGGGACTTACATCGTCGATTTAAACAAAACNCTCGAACAANTNGAAGANGCCTACANCGAATTNAAAGCCATCTCNGAAAGAGGTGGAAAAGTACTCTTTGTTGGTACNAAAAAACAAGCNGCNGACATCATTGAAGAACAAGCNCTTCGCTCTGGTTCTTTCTATGTTAACAAACGCTGGTTAGGTGGCCTTTTAACGAACTTCCGCACGATCCAAAAACGAATTAAACGTTTGATCGAGATCGAAGAAATGGAAGCTTCTGGAAAACTCGCTCTTTACACCAAAAAAGAACAAGCACAGATTTTAAAAGAAAAATCCAAACTTGAAACGTCTCTTGGTGGAATTAAAGAAATGAAAAAACTTCCTGATGCGGTTGTTATTGTGGATCCAAAAGAAGAACACAACGCCGTAGCAGAAGCGAAAAAATTGGGCATTCCTGTTTTTGCAATGCTCGATACCAACTGCGACCCAGATGATGCGGATTATCCTATCGCCAGTAACGATGATGCAAACCGCTCCATCAAACTTTTGACNACTNTNTTNGCGGATGCNNTTGTGGATGCNAAAGGTGGNTTGNTNGAAATCGCNTACCTNGANAATCCAGAAGAAGACATCAANATGGAAGATGTCATCCGNAANGTNGAAGCGCAAACTCGCTGAAAANGAACGTCGTCGTNGTCAAAGAAACGAAGAACGTCGTAAGAGAAATATGGAACGTCGCAACGCAAATCGTCGTCCCTACAACAATCGCGGCGCCAATACGCGTGCTCCACGTGATGGCCAAGCTCCACGTGCTCCACGTAACGAAAACAAAAACGTTGAAAAAACTACAGACGAACAACCAAAAACGGCTGACAAAAACTAAAAGAGGGAGTAAATCATGGCAATTACTGCAAAACAAGTAAAAGAACTGCGCGAAAGAACCGCGGCTGGCATGATGGACTGCAAAAAAGCCTTGACTGCTACCAACGGAGATATGGAAAAAGCCATTGACTGGTTACGCGAAAACGGTATGGCAAAAAGTGCCAAAAAAGCTGGACGCGTTGCGGCTGAAGGTTTAACTCGTGTTGCGGTAGAAGGCAATACAGCAGTTATTTTCGAAGTAAACTCCGAAACCGACTTCGTTTCCAAAAACGATCAGTTCTTAGAACTTCTTGATACGATCCAAGGTGCCCTTTCGGCAAATCAACCTGCTACGGTTGAAGAAGCTTTACAAATCGAGCTTCCTTCCGGTACGATCAACGATTTGATCTTATCCGCTACTGCAACGATCGGTGAAAAGATCACTCTTCGTCGTTTAGCTATCGTAAACAAAACTGATGATCAAACCTTTGGTGCTTATATGCACAACAAAGGGGCAATTTCCGCTCTTGTGGTATTAAATGGTGCTTCGGCTGAAGTGGCTAAAAACATCGCCATGCAAGTAGCTTCCATGCGTCCATTGTATGTAAGCCAAAGCGATATTCCTGCTGATGTGATTGCTCACGAAACTGAGGTTCAAAAGAAGATTATGGCTGAAGATCCAAAATTAGCGGGCAAACCCGAAAAGATGATCGAAGGCATCCTCAAAGGCAAAGTATCCAAACACTTCCAAGAAGAATGCTTACTTGACCAAGAATACTTCTTAGAATCCAAGAAAAAAGTCAGTGCTTATCTCAAAGAAAATGGAGCTTCTGTTGTAGAATTCATCCGTTTCCAAGTTGGTGAAGGCATTGAGAAAAAAGAAGAAGATTTTGCCGCTGAAGTAGCAGCACAAATGGAAGNCNCCAACAAGTNATTGGTGTCTNAGTCAAGAACGAAAGAATCNTCANNTGAGGATTCTTTTTTTATANCAAAAGACTANAATAGGACAGAAAGAGAGGATTTATNATTAAGCAATTGTTNTATCNATATAAAGAACCCATTACGTACTTATTTTGGGGTGTAATGTCGACTTTAGCCAATGTAGTCACCTATTGGCTCTGTTATGATGTGTGTCACATTTCCAATATGGCTAGTACTTTAGTCGCTTGGGTGGTCGCAGTCTTAATGGCTTTTATCACCAATAAATTGTGGGTATTTGAAAGTCGCAATACGGGTTGGAAAGAAGATCTCAAAGAGTTTTTCTCCTTTATTGGCTTTCGCATCGTTTCCGAAGTATTTGATCTTGGCATTATGTATTGGGCGGTCGATATGATGGGGATGAATGGACTTTTTTGGAAAATTGTAGC
>WFLX010374689.1_pt1 | contig 11993 bp, 6 predicted proteins | sample 4967041 | NCBI WGS metagenome assembly WFLX01 (sample SAMN12857096, study PRJNA449069) | gut metagenome | isolation source: stool from male and female vole | host: Microtus ochrogaster | place: USA:Florida | collected 2017 | reverse complement strand
TTTATATGGTAAGTGTCAACGACCTGACAATGGAATTTTCAGCACGTCCGATTTTTTCGGACGTGAGTTTCGTCATAAACAAAACTGACAAGATTGGCCTCGCTGGAAAAAATGGCGCAGGNAAATCTACTTTGCTTAAGATCATAGCCGGACTTCAACCCCCTACNTCAGGGACCGTCTCAAAACCGACAGAAGTCACCATAGGCTATCTTCCACAGCAGATGAAACTTGCCGACGACACTTCCATAATAAATGAAGCNCGCAAGGCTTTTGCCCATATAGATGAGCATAAGGCGCGTCTTGAAGAACTCAATAATCAGCTTGCCACACGTACTGACTATGAAAGCGACTCGTATGCCAAACTTATTGAGGACATCGAGTATCTCAACGACCGCCTTTCGATGGAAGGAGCCGACAATATGGAGGCTGAAGTAGAAAAGACCCTTATGGGTCTTGGCTTCAGCCGTGAGGACTTCGACCGTCCTACTTCAGAGTTTTCCGGAGGGTGGAGAATGCGCGTGGAGCTTGCAAAAATACTTCTCCAAAAACCCGACCTTCTGCTTCTTGACGAGCCAACCAACCATCTTGACATCGAGTCGATACAATGGCTTGAGCAATTTCTTCAGACAAAAGCAAAGGCTGTAATGCTCGTCAGCCACGACCGTGCATTTCTTGACAATGTCACCAAGCGCACGATAGAGATTTCNTGTGGAAAGGCCTACGACTATAAAGTGAGCTATACNCCCTACACTGAGCTCAGAAAAGAGCGTGTAGAGCAGCAAATGCGTGCNTACGAAAACCAGCAGAAGCAGATTGCNGACATAAAAGCATTCATAGAGCGATTTCGATATCAAGCCACAAAGGCTATTCAGGTGCAAAGCCGCATCAAGCAGCTTGAGAAGATTGTGCCAATAGAAGTTGATGAAGTCGACAATAGTCGTCTTCGTCTGAAGTTTCCCCCTGCCCCACGGTCTGGCGACTTCCCTCTGATACTTGAGGATGTAGGAAAAGCTTACGGCGAACATCAGGTGTTTGACCATGCCGAATTCCGTATCCGACGTGGCGAGAAAGTGGCCTTTGTTGGAAAGAATGGTGAAGGAAAGTCTACTCTTGTGAANTGNATAATGGGTGAAATTGACCACNCAGGNACTCTAAAGTTAGGNCATAACGTAAAAATNGGNTATTTNGCTCAAAATCAAGCTCAGCTACTTGATGAAAATCTCACAGTGTTTGAGACAATCGACAACGTGGCAGTAGGAGATATACGTCTTAAGATCCGCGATATTCTTGGAGCTTTCATGTTTGGAGGGGAAGCTTCCGACAAGAAAGTAAAGGTGCTTTCAGGAGGAGAAAAGACTCGACTCGCTATGATCAAACTTCTTCTCGAACCNGTCAACTTCCTTATTCTTGATGAACCTACCAACCATCTCGACCTAAAGACCAAGGATATACTAAAAGATGCCATCAAAGACTTTGATGGCACAGTGATTGTAGTGAGTCATGATCGTGATTTCCTCGATGGGCTTGTAGAAAAAGTTTATGAATTTGGAGGTGGAAAAGTCAAAGAAAATCTCGGAGGAATCTACGACTTTCTACGCTCGAAAAATCTCGAAAACCTTCGTGATCTTGAGCTTACTAAATCTCCTACTGGAAAACAGGACACTCTACCACAAGACTCTTCNAAGGTTTCTGANGAAGCAACCAACAAGCCAGAACANGCTACCCCAAAACTCTCTTACGCTGAGCAGAAAGCAAGGGAAAAAGTAGTGAAGAAAGCCGAAAAGAAGGTAAAGGATGCCGAAGCTGAAATCGCACGTCTTGAAAATCTCCAGAAAGTGATAGAAGAAAAAATTGCTGCTGGCGATACTTCACAGGAGACATTAGACACTTACGCCAAAGCTCAAAAAGATCTTGAAAACGGAATGTCGATTTGGGAACTTGCCACAATGGAGCTTGAAGAACTTAAACAATGATCAATTATCAATGATAAAAGATCAAATATCAATGATAAATTAAGGATACTAAAAGACTTGAAAAAGAATGATGGTATCCTTTTTTCATAATAATAAGATGGATATGACAGATAAATTTCACGGAATAGATACAAATAATCTCGATAGGTCCGTCTCGCCTAAAGAAGACTTCTACCAATATGCCTGCGGAGGCTGGATGAAACTACATCCTCTTACGGCGGAGTATTCTCGATTTGGAATGTTTGATATGCTTCGAGAAAATGCACGTGAGCAATTGAAAGATTTAATCTTAAATCTTTCTGAACATGAAGATGCAAAGACTCCTGGCACTATTGCCCAAAAAGTGAGCGATCTTTACGCCATGGGGATGGATGAAAAGAGACTCAATGAAGAAGGAGGAGCCCCTCTCCGCCCTCTACTTGAGCATATCGCAAATGCCGACACAAAGGAAATGGCAAAACTATTGGCATGGCAACATGCTGGAATCGGGGGAAGTTTTTTTGGCACCGGCGTAGGCACTGATGCAATGAACTCCGATATGAATATCCTTCACATTGGAGAAGTTGGGCTTGGACTTGGCGACCGCGATTATTATCTCGAAGATAATGAGCAGCATGCCAAAATATTAGATGCTTACCAGAGATACGTAAAGCGATTGATGGAGCTTATCGGATATGATGAAGAGGCTCAGGAACGAGTGTGGAAAGCTGTAATCAAACTCGAAACCGAGTTTGCACGCCACAAGATGACTCGTGAAGATAGAAGAGATCCAAGGAAAAGATATAATATCAAGACTATCGAACAAATAAGATCTGAATATCCTGATTTCGATTGGGATACCTATTTTAGATCCTTAGGACTCAAAAATGTAGATAAGGCTAATTTAGCAAACCCGGAATTTACACAATTCATTACTTCTTATATTCCCACCCTTTCGGAGCAGGAAATAAAAGACTATATGACTTTTGAGACGGTAAGCGATGCCACTAATCTTCTGAGCGACGACTTTATCAATGCGAGNTTTGANCTCNACGACCGNGNGANNAGTGGAAAGGATGNACNTCAACCACGATGGNAAANAGCAATNGCAATCCCCAACTCTATGTTGGGGGAAGCTGNCGGAAAACNCTATGTGGAAAAATACTTCCCGGAGGGAAACAAAGAGTATATGAAGCAACTTGTAGAAAACCTCAGGACATCTCTGGGTAAACACATAAAGAATCTTTCGTGGATGAGCGACGCCACAAAAGAGAAAGCCTTAGATAAACTTTCCACCTTTACTGTCAAGATTGGATATCCCGACAAGTGGAAAGATTATACTGAGATTAAGATAGATCCGAAAAAGTCATATCTTGAAAATGTGCTTGAGGCATCCAGATGGTATGTCAAGGATAATTATTCAAAAATGAATAAGCCTGTAGATAAGGAAGAGTGGCATATGACTCCCCAAACTGTCAATGCTTACTATAATCCTACTACTAATGAAGTNTGTTTTCCGGCTGCCATTCTTCAACCGCCATATTTTGATCCTTCAGCCGATGATNCCCTCAATTATGGGGCAATAGGGGTNGTGATCGNGCNTGAGATNACTCATGGANTTGACGACAGCGGAAGGCAATTTGACAAAAATGGCAATCTCGCTGAATGGTGGACGCCTGAAGATGCAGACAGATTTAAAGCACTTGCCGACAAACTCGTAGGACAATTCGATGCCATAGAAGTTGCACCCGGAGTGCATGCAAATGGCAGGTACACACTTGGGGAAAATATCGCTGATCAAGGTGGGCTAAGAATTGGATTGACCGCATATCTTGACAGCCGAAAAGACAAATTGGCGGAAGATATCGACGGATTCTCCCCGCTTCAAAGATTCTATGTCTCATACGCAAATGTATGGGCTGGAAATATCAGGGAAGAAGAAATTAAATTAAGGACAAAGACAGACCCTCACTCTCTCGACAAGCTGCGCACTAATGCAACGCTAAAGAATATTGATGAGTTTTTTGAAGCTTTCGACATCAAAGAAGGTGATGGCATGTGGCGTCCTAAAGAAGAAAGGGTAGTCATATGGTAAATGAAGAATATGGTCTGATTGGAAAGACTCTGGGACACTCTTTTTCTGCTAAATATTTTAATGAGAAATTTGAGAGAGAAGGTATTCCTGCAAGCTACGACCTCTACCCTCTTGAGAATGTCGATATGCTCCCGTCTCTTATCAAAGATCATCCTTTATTAAAAGGTCTAAATGTCACCATACCTTACAAGGTAGAAGTGCTGAAATATCTCGATGCATTGAGTGAAGAAGCCCAAGGAATTGGAGCAGTCAATGTCATAAAGATTTCAAAAGATCCAGAAACAGGAAACACTTTCCTTAAAGGTTATAACTCAGATGCTTATGGCTTTACAGAATCAATGAAAGAGATCATGATAAAAGCAGCTTACAAGCCATCTTCGAAAGATGAGACTAAGCCATTAGCTTTAATCCTCGGCACCGGAGGTGCTTCAAAAGCAGTAGTTTGGTCGATGCATAATCTTGGTTTCGAAACTCAGCTTGTAGGTCGCACTCATCGGCAAGACTGCTTGTCGTATGGGGAGTTGACTCCTGAATTAGTATATAAAGCCAGGGCTATNATNANCTGTACNNCTTTGGGTACANGNCCAGNCGTGAATAAAGCCGCTCCTNTCCCTTATGAGTATCTTCATGCNGGCCAAATTGGCTTCGACCTTGTGTATAATCCGGCTGAAACTCTCTTTATGAAGTTATGCAAGGCTCACGGTTGCATTGTCAGCAACGGATTGGAAATGCTTCGCCTGCAAGCATTGGGAGCATGGAAAATTTGGAATGATAAAGAATGATTTGAAATAATGCATCGGGGCCCTCTTATTCCTACACTTTCAATAGCTTCTGGCATTGTCTTGTCGAAGCTCTTAAACCTCCCTTGGTGGTGTGGGAGTATCCCCATGAGTATAGCTTTTCTAATCTATCTCTTTCTTCTGGATGCGTCTAAAGATCCGGTATCTGCATTCAAATGGGGCAAATGGCATATAGTATGGGTAATGTTCCTCTTTTTGGGAATAGGAATTACCGACGAGTCGCTCGCCCGGCCTAAATCAGTGGAAGAAAGTTTTGATGGCAACATTCCGGAATCTTTATATTGCGAAGTCACCGATGTCCTGACTAAAACCTATGGAGAAAGAATAGATGTAGTCATTGAAGGCACAAATGGAGCTAAAGCAAGGATACGCACTGGTGTGAAAGAGATAACGCCTGGCGATATCATCAAAATTCCCTCTCATAGACTTACAGCAATTGAAAAGGATACTACGGAAATAGGGAAAAAATTGTCACCCATATTAAAGGCTTCAGGTATATTATATACAGGAAGAATTGTTCCCAAATATATAGAGACAATTGGAAGAAGCAGCAATCCCAGATATTTTTTTGCTGCGATAAGGGAGAAAATTGAGACTACTATCGAGCGGAGCCATCTTTCAAAATCCACTTCCGACTTCCTTAATGCCATTCTTATGGGCGACAAGACGGGACTTGATGAGCAGACAAGATTGACGTTTGCAAATGGAGGCATGGCGCACATGCTGGCATTAAGTGGTCTTCATATCGGGATTTTAGCTGCTTTCCTATTGCTATTGATGTGGCCTATCAAGTTTGCCGGGCACTACAAATGGGGATACATAGTTGCTATTCTGATATTATGGATGTATGTGGCAGTGACTGGGATGGCTTATTCTTCAGTAAGAGCNGCTATAATGACCACCTTTGCATTCATCGGAATTATTGCAGAGCGCAAGAATTTCGCAGGAAATGCTCTATGCTCCGCGTGTTTGCTTATTCTTGTCGCAGATCCTCATGCTCTTTTTGATGCAGGTTTTCAGCTAAGTGTAGTGTGTGTAGGATCATTGATTGCATTTGCTACCCGTCTCAATCCTATTGGGCATCGCAATCATCCAAAGTTGTATGTTGTATGTGGTGCCATAATCACTACTATAGTAGCCACAGCTGCCTCTTGGGCTCTCACGTCTTATTATTTTTCTCAAATACCATTGATGTTTCTCCCTACTAATGTGCTTCTGCTACCGATGTTACCAATATATTTATCCTTATCAGTGGTGTTTGTAATTTTTCTATTTATGGGAATTGAGTTGGGCTGGCTGGCAAACATTTTGGATTATGGATACCAATTCTTGCTGAGGAGTGCGGAATGGCTCTCCAATGGCACAGAGTTTGTAGTGGATTATCAGCTCCCCTTATGGGGAGTTATCATGTGGCTTGGAATTCTTGGAGCTGGAGCATTTTTAATAAATAAAAAGGACCTGAAATGAGAGCAACTTTAGATTTCTTAGAAAATCGTTTTGATATATTCAACCGCGATATTTTCCGCAATGGCTTGCCGAGGCCTTTGATGCATATATCTTCCGCTCGATCGTTTATGGGACAATTTAAAGTGGAACGCCATCAACGCATCTTGGGAAAGTCGAAGGAAATCTATCATCTTACTCTAAGCGACCGATATGATCTTGAAGAGTCTACACTGGAAGACGTAGTGATACATGAAATGATCCATTTTCTAATTCATTATAAGAAAATCAAAGACACATCCAGCCATGGAAGGCATTTCCGAGAGCTAATGAATGAAATCAACAATAGATTTGGACGTCATATCACTGTAAGCCACCGATGCACGAAAAAAGAACTTGAAAGCGATGATGCTAAAGCCCATTCTATAATGTGTCTATGCACTATGACAGATGGCCGGCAGTTGGCATGTCGCGTATCTCAAAGCAAAGTATTTGAAATTCATCGAGCATTTCAAGAATGGGACAAAGTAGCAAAAGAAGAATGGTTTTGGGTTTATGGAAGTTATTTCAATCGTTATCGGCGTGTTCTCACACCAAAACTATTTGCAGTAGACAGTGAAGGCTTATCCATACTTGCTTCCGGCACTCGACTTGAATTTGCTATCGTATCTGGAGGAAGGACGATTCTTCGCCCAGCAGGTCGGATGGATCGCTGATACCCACTTTTATGGTATTCTTCGTGATTAAGCGGAGTGTGTATCAACTGAATACTATCCACCGTGACTNTTCNTTCCGACTGGCCAAAATCNGCTATTGCAAAAATGCGATGAATNGAAAGCGTAGAATCAGTCTGAAGTGACAGCTCTACCCATTTATCAAAACTTTTATTTGATATTTTATTTATTTCCGAACTTCCATCTTCATAGTCTACTCCAAGAGTAAGATTGCGTGCTGAAGCCCCTTCTACTGTCATTTTCCACGTGAGTTTATCTCCGGGAGCCAAATCAGACACCGGAATATTCACTATCAGCCCATCTGAAAGTGATTTATTATTTATGAGGAAGTGTCGGCTATAAGGCCAAAGATCAGCGAGGGAACCCTCTTTCTCAGATTCCCCGGCGGCTCTTGCGTATTTCAACTGACGTTTGTTAAGTTCAATATCTATTTTTTTATAAAGTTTAGAATATTCGTCCATATTCCTCCCATACCAGGCAAGAGTGCTATCCATCTCTTCCATAGTGACTCCATGCTGCTTGAGNACTCCTNTTCCNAGCAGTTCTCTGTTCTGACCGTTGAGATATTNATTTGCANTGNCNTTGCGCTCATAAGCTTCAGCTATTTGAATATCAGCCATGACTGCCACCATTTTGTCCTCACTGAGTATTCCTTTAGGACGCTTGGAGCAGCCGGTTGCAATCAAAACAAAAAGAAAAAATATGGACAAATATTTTTTACACATACGGTTTTATTTTTCAGAGGAAGGTGTCTTCTCTTTATCAAAGACAGAATTGAAAGCTTTCGAGCAGTCTGAAGAAAAGAAAATGATTAGCAATGCAACTCCTACGCATATAGAAGCATCGGCTATGTTGAATATGTATTGGAAAAATTCATATTCCTTTCCTCCTATTCCAGGCACCCATGACGGCCAAGTAAAAGAGAAAAACGGAAAATAAAGCATATCCACTACTCTTCCTTCAAACCATCCTGCATATCCTCCCCCTGTCGGGAAAAGCACTGCATGCTGGGGCGGGAATGGATTATTAAAAATCTCTCCATAAAAAACACAATCAAATATATTTCCAGCAGCTCCNGCAGTGATGAGGGCACAAGCGATGTAGAAGCCTTTTCTTNAATTAGCTTCTGACAAAGTCTTCCTTATANACCNNATGNAGAACACAACTGCAGCGATGCGTCCAANANNNAATATNTATTTATTGAAANGNTCNATGCCANAAGCCATACCATTGTTTTCAATAAACTTTATCTGGAACCATGGAAACACCTCATAAGCTTCGCCAAGATAAAAATGTGTCTTCACATAGATTTTCACCGCTTGATCTATCACTACCACAAGCAGCATGACAATTGCAACCATCCACCCTGTAGAAATCACAGGGTGGCGATTGCGTTTATAGTTTATGCTTTCTGTCATATCATTCAGCGCACTACGTTGGCGAGAATTTTCATGCCGTCAATATCCAATTCCTTTGCTGGCGATGGCACATCTGCTGCGATTTCGATAGAATCAGCAAGCACCTGAGAAGCTATGTAAACCTTATACTCTTTCAAGCAAGCTTCCACTTCTGGAGTAGCTGAAAGAATCACTTTTACGCGGTCGGTGATTGCAAAGTCTGATTCCTTACGGATATTCTGGATTCTATTGATGAGTTCACGAGCAAGGCCCTCATTGCGCAATGCATCAGTCACTGTGACATCAAGAGCCACTGTGACATTCCCTTCATTTGCCACGAGCCATCCAGGCACATCTTCAGGAATGATTTCTACATCTTCGAGTGTCACTACTGGATTGCCATTGATTTCTGGAAACTCTATTTTGCCTTCTCGCTCAAGAATTGCTATCTGATCAGCGGTCATTGAAGTGATGGCTTTTCCAAGATCCTTCATCACCTTGCCGTAGCGTGGACCAAGTTTCTTAAAATCAGCTTTCACTTTCTTGACGAGTCCCGACTCTTCATTGTCGACAATCTTAACTTCTTTTACATTGACTTCTGCTGCCACCAGAGGGGAAATAGCTTCAAAATCGGCTTTCTGTGCCGAATCAATTGCCGGCACCAGCAGTTGGCTAAGCGGCTGACGAACCTTGATATTGACCTTGCGGCGAAGTGCTAACACAAGTGAAGTAGCCACTTGAGCGAGCGCCATACGGCGTTCAAGCGCCGGATCTACAAGAGCGGGATCGCTCACGGGGAAGTCGGCCAGATGCACTGATGCATATCCATCTCCTTCCTCAGATGCGCCAATAAGATCGCTATAAAGGCGGTCGGCATAGAATGGAGCAAAAGGCGCCATGAGCAACGCCACAGTCTTAAGGCAAGAATAAAGAGTCTGGTAGGCCGCAAGCTTATCTGAATCCATCTCTCCAGCCCAGAAGCGCTTGCGATTAAGACGTACATACCAGTTGGAGAGATTGTCATTGACGAAATTCTCGATTGCGCGAGCGGCCTTCGTAGGCTCATAATCATCAAGGTCTTTCTCCACCTCTGCCACGAGGGAATTAAGAAGTGAAAGAACCCAGCGGTCGATCTCCGGACGATCAGCAACCGGAACTTGAGCTTCATCACCAGTGAAACCATCTACATTGGCATACTGAGCGAAAAACTTATATGTATTATACAGGGTAGAGAACAGCTTACGGCTTACCTCTGCCACTCCATCCTCGTCATATTTAAGATTATCCCACGGGGAAGAGTTGGANATCATATACCAACGCACCGGATCACTACCAAACTTCTCNATATTTCCAAATGGATCGATGGCATTGCCAAGACGCTTGCTCATCTTATTGCCATTTTTATCGAGNACAAGGCCATTGGAGATGACTGCCTTATAGCTAACGGAGTCAAATACCATTCCGGCAATAGCATGGAGAGTGAAGAACCAACCACGCGTTTGGTCGACACCCTCAGCGATGAAGTCGGCTGGATAAATCTCGTGGCTGTCAAGAGCTTCTTTATTCTCAAAAGGATAATGGCACTGAGCGTATGGCATCGCACCTGAATCAAACCACACATCAATCAAATCGAGCTCACGCTTCATGGGTCGTCCAGTAGATGAGACAAGAGTAATGTCATCTACGTACGGACGATGTGGATCGATCTTATCGTAGTTTTCTTTTGAGTAATCACCAGGTTTGAATCCCCTTGCTGCAAAAGGATTCTCCTTCATTACTCCTGCTTTTACAGACTTTTCAATCTCATCGTAGAGTTCCTGATAGCTGCCGATACAGATTTCTTCCTTGCCGTCTTCAGTGCGCCAGATAGGAAGCGGAGTGCCCCAATAGCGTGAACGGCTCAAGTTCCAGTCTTGAACATTCTCAAGCCACTTGCCAAACCTACCAGTGCCGGTTGCCTCTGGTTTCCACTTAATCGTCTTATTAAGTTCGATCAGACGCTCGCGAGCCTGTGGAGTGCGGATAAACCAGCTNTCNAGNGGATAATANANNACNGGCTTATCTGTACGCCAGCAATGAGGATAGTTGTGGACATGCTTGGCGATGCTGAAAGCCTCNCCAGCCATCTTCATCTCCATGCAAAGCACTACATTAAGGTCTTCCGCCTTGTTGGCAGCAGCCTCATCATACTTTCCACCTTCATTAAACTTAGGATCGTANGCATTCTTGACATAGTCGCCAGCATGCTTGGAATAAAGCTCCACGTTGACACACTTTTCAATAAATTCAGGAGCCAGCTCATCAAGAGTGTAGTATTTACCGGTGAGATCCACCATCGGACGGGTTTCCCCTCTCTTATTCACCATAAAGAGAGCNGGGATTCCTGCTGCTTTGGCTACCTTGGCATCATCTGCACCGAATGTGGGCGCAATATGTACGATACCCGTACCATCATCAGTCGTAACGTAGTCACCTGGTATCACACGGAAAGCCTCCTCCGAAATCTCCACAAAGCGATCTGTGCCCACTTCATAGCATTTATCAGGATGAGAAGTTGCATATTCTTTTACGTATTCCGGAGCAAACTCATTGACCTTTTCAGTTGGCTTNACCCAAGGCATAAGTTGAGAATAGTGCATACCTACAAGGTCACTTCCTTTCCACTTTCCTANGATTTCATATGGGAGCACCTTATCGCCATGCTTATAGTCGGNAAGAGGNAGTCTCGCTCCCTCTGCCTTNAAGTAAGAAGGCACGAGCACCTCAGCCATCACTACAGTGATAGGAGTGCCTGTATAAGGATTGTATGTTCTGATAGCCACATAGTCAAATTTCGGGCCTACGCAGAGTGCAGTATTGGATGGGAGAGTCCATGGAGTTGTGGTCCATGCCATGAAATAAGGGTCTCCCCAACCAGTCATCTCCGGCTTGGGCTCGAGCACTTTGAAAAGTGCTGTCGCAGTGGTATCCTTCACGTCGCGGTAGCAACCTGGCTGATTGAGTTCATGGCTTGAAAGGCCCGTACCGGCAGCAGGAGAATAGGGTTGNATCGTATACCCCTTATAGAGATATCCTTTATCATAAAGCTGGCGGAGCAGCCACCATACAGACTCGATGTAAGAATTATCGTAGGTGATGTAAGGATTGTCAAGGTCAACCCAATAACCCATCTTNTGAGTAAGGTCGGTCCANTCCTTNGTNTATTTCATCACCTCGCGGCGGCAAGCTGCATTATACTCCTCTACGGAAATCTTTTTGCCGATATCCTCTTTGGTGATTCCAAGGGTTTTCTCTACGCCGAGTTCCACGGGAAGTCCATGGGTATCCCATCCAGCCTTACGCTTCACGTGGAAACCCTTCATTGTCTTATAACGGCAGAAAATATCCTTGATGGTGCGGGCCATCACATGATGGATACCTGGCATGCCGTTGGCCGACGGCGGTCCTTCGAAAAATACAAATGTAGGACTCCCCTTTCGCACATCCATCGATGTCTCGAAGAGATTATGGCGGTCCCAAACCTCAAGGATCTCCTTATTGACATTGGAGAGATTGAGCGGGGTTGAATATTC
>WFLX010030824.1_pt1 | contig 11993 bp, 12 predicted proteins | sample 4967041 | NCBI WGS metagenome assembly WFLX01 (sample SAMN12857096, study PRJNA449069) | gut metagenome | isolation source: stool from male and female vole | host: Microtus ochrogaster | place: USA:Florida | collected 2017 | reverse complement strand
ATTTCAACTAAAGTGGGTAAGAACCATAATTAGCGTATTTTCCTACTTTAGTTGAAATAGTACTTGTCGCAGAAACTTTCATATTATACTATCATGATTAATTACTTTTTATGGCAACATAGTAATATGAATTCTATCCTCTCTCCAATGGCTAAATCCTGCATCAGACTCCATGTAATGTCGCTCTCTGCAGGTAAACCAGCAATAAAATCATTAATAGATGACATATCCTTCAGCTTTACAGGATGCTTACTATTGGGATTATACTTTATGAAAATCATAAATGAATTGCATTTATTCATCATCTCTACAGCATCATCTGACCCAATAGCTAACTCAATCGCATTTTCTAATCTGTCATTCAATTCCGCGCTCCCAAAGAAAGAATGAATTTCGTCGGCATCCAATCTAAATAACTCCAAGTCATGCCCGTCAATGCCAACCGTCGCATTCTCAGCTTGCCTAAAAAGAGCCTCAAAATCTATCGGCTCGTGATGTTGAACAATATCCATTATCTTATTCGCCAATTTTCTCTCCATAACCCATTATCAAAAAACCATACTAGATCAAAAAACCATACTGTCTATTTAGGAATAACTGTTATCTTTGACTCTGGCATGATTTGCAACCTAATATCCTATGGCACATTAGGATGCCTCCATAATATAGAGTCATTTCCGATATGTAATCTATCTTCATTCCTTCAAAATCACACCACAAAATTACAAAAACCATTCAAAACCATAAAATCCCATTGGCAAGCCAATAAGACACATTTTTATATTAGTACCCAACTATCTCACATTCACAATGCACATAAAAATTCCTTACATACTCTCTCCCCTCATCATCTCCATCAATAAGACTTTGCGGTAAATATACCTTTTCAATCGTCGAATCCTTGAATTGACGCAAATAAGGCGACCTCGTACACTCCNTTATCACCAATTTTTTGATATACGCCTGACCAAAACAATACGTCCCTAAATATCTCACACTTTCNGGAATGAAAACTTCCGGCAGAAAACATTTACAAAAAACACAACCTATAGAATCTCCATCGTCTATTCCTATTGACTCTAATGTATCAGGTAATATAAAAATATCGGTGACCGCCCCACCATGAAAAAAGCCATCACAAAATCCTCTGACACCCTGCGGAACAATCAACGTCTTCACAGCCAAATCATAATGCTCACAACCATATCCTTTGCCAACAGGCGCATCAACACCCCCTGATATNACATTGCGACTATCCGGAATAAACTTTTCCACGATCCCATTCCAACAAAAAAACCTCCCCGACTCCGACCTCAACACCTCATCATATCCCATCATCTTTTCCAAAATCATAATCCCTAAATACTAATTTCATAGAATTAAATATTTCCCAATAATAAAGTATACGTACGAAACGCCAAAAACAGTCTCCCTCACCTTCCTCAACCCAAAATGGGTCAAACAATTACCCACACATTTTAGAGTATATCTAATAATTACAAAAATATCAGACTTGGGTCTGATATTTTTGTAATTATACGCCACATCCATGGCGTAAATTTTATAGGATGTAGTTAGCTGGTTAAAAGGATTTAATCCAGTTGGTCATATCCCGTCTTTGGCTCTTGATACTACACCCAGTCAACAGTATCAAAATTGAAAGCTCTCTAAACTTTGCATACTATGACAATCGTGATAGATGACTTTCTAAGCCATATACTTCCTAAAGACAGAACCATTCTTTTCAACCTATTTCATATTGTGAAGATTGATTTACAATAAGAATCAAGTGTTATCCTGGATCATTTTCCAAAAGGAATCATATCCTCATCCCACATTAAATACAACAATACTCAGTGTGATGGACACATAATACTTCGTGCACAAACACAAATACTTCCCATACTAGCTGATACATCCTGACCCTTGCGCTCCTTATTTTCCATTGTTTGGGGCTGTTCCACTGGAGTGACTTCCAAGCTGCTATCAATGACTTCTTTTGACAGTTCATTGATTTCTCGAAGATTCTCGTTTTCCATCTATTTAATTTTTGAAAATTTTGAAATTCTATATTGTTTTAATTTTCATTCGATTAAATATAGATTCCGTTTTGAAACGGAGTCAAAAATTCTTACTTTGCAGGACATCTAATACATCGAGCACAAATACATATACTCTCTACGTAAGCAGACACGCCGTTGTCCTTGTGCTCTGTTTGTTCCATTTTTTGTGGCTGTTCCACTGGAGTGACTTCCAGGCTGCTGTCAATGACTTCTTTCGACAGTTCACTGATTTCTCGAAGATTCTCGTTTTCCATCTTTAATAATTTTTAAGATTTTTGTAATTAATGCCTTTTTTTGCTCATCATTCGTTCTATTTGCATCAAGCAAATGGTAACGACAACTTACAAAAAAATAAATTTTGAATTGGGCACAAGTAAATGCTGATTGGTTAATACAACTACCTGTGTCAAGAAAATTTGATCCATAACATGTTAAACATATAGTTTTAAGGAAACACTTACTACATGATGATGATAGTTTATTATGTATTTCTTTAAAATTTAATTCCGTAGACTGCTTTAATTTTTTATCGTCTAAAGTTATTGGAGAAAAGAAATGGCAAGGATAAGATTTTCCATCACAGTCATAACAAACCAATTTATCTCCTAATTGACAGTGAGATGGCTCCCTATCTTCATCCAATACCATCCATACTGGTAAAGATATAAGATGCATAGGGGTTAGATTCGGATGTTCCATATAATAATCAACCATCTTATTAAGTTCTGTCATTAAAAGCTCTACATGATGCTTATCCCAATTTATACTACGACCATAAGCTGGATTTGCTTCTACATAGGTAAAACCTAAATTATGAAGAAAGATAACTCCTTCTGATAATGATCCTATTGTTTGGGGCGATAATGTCATTTTTACTCCATCATGAGGGAAGTAATGAGCAAAAAATTCAAGATCTACTTTTTCAGAAGAATTGGATCGATTTACGTCTTGCATGATGCGATTTCCATCGAAACTCAATTGTGGATGTATTCTATCACGATTTTCAATAAACCATTTATACATCTCTGCATTCAATAGCGTACCATTAGTAGGAAAGGAAATATTTGTAATGGGAATAGGAAATTCTTGCTGCCAAATCCATTCACAAATGTCACGTATTAGGTCAAATCGCAAAAGGGGTTCACCACCCATAAATTGAATGGTAATATTATCAAACTTATCATTCTCTTTAGAAAACTCTTCTTGACATATAATTGCTTTTGCAGTCTTAAGATCCATTTCTTTTGATACTTTTTTTGGTTCATAGCAATATGAACAGCGCAAGTTACAACTATATGTAAGAATTATCGTGATTTCTTTTGTTTCGAGTTCCTTTTCTACTTCCATTTTTCAACTGAAATAGTTTGTTTATCCTCAATAAACGCTATCGTTCCATCCTGATAACAGACTTGGCCCATATCAAATTCGCCGTCTTTCCAGCAACCAGTTAATACAGTTCCATCTGAGTGTATAAGAGTGCCAAAGCCATGATAGGTATTACCCTTGAGAGAGCCGGAATAACGACTGCCATCGGAATTAACCACAAAACCTTCTGTAAGGTTATCTTTGTCCCAAGATCCAATAATCATCTGCCCGTCTTCAATCATTATTCGGCCATGNCCGTCCTTTTTTCCATTCTTCCAATACCCAATATATTCGGTTCTATTCGCATCTTTGAACACACCTCTTCCTTCCATGACATCATTATGAAATGATCCTATATAATATCCGGAATATCTATCTTTACGAATATCATAGAAATCATATCTCCCCGTCCCTTCCAAATGACCTTCTGACCATTCCCCTTCATACCGATCCATATTTGGGAAGATCATTATTCCGTTACCATCTGGCAATCCATTCTTGAACTCTCCAGAATACTCTGATCCATCTGGATAAATAAAAGAGCCCTTACCATTATGTCCTTTATCCATAATTTATGATTTTTATTCATTATTAATGTTTTATGCTGCAAACAATCCTTTTCTATCTAATCGTGACATTACATCAGAAGCAAACACCCGTGCATCTATCTCAACCGGCTGATATTCATATAGTCTAAAATCATCCGTTTCCTGAAGCCCTCCATTTTCACCTGGAATGTACATTTTCTGACCCTTATATCGATAATATCCATGATTTGGATCATTATAATTTTCCCGCCAAGTAGCCACCTCAGCATCTGATTCATGAATAGTTCGAACATCTATATTGTAATGTTGGTAAGCATGTCGTCCTTCATGAACAATGGTTTCCACCGCTAATCGATGAAACCGGGGATCATTTGACAAGACTTCATTACGATTGAGAACAATTCTTTTATTATATTCATCTTGGTATCCATGGTATGTATTTCCCATATTCTCGAACTCAATTCTCATTGGATCACGACACTGAAGTTTTGCTTGTGTTTGTTCTATTTCATTCAGAAGGTCTAATTTTTCTCTTTCTGAAAGTTCCGACCACTTTTCATAGCGTACTCCCTCCATCCTTTCTAATTTAGAAGCAATTTCATAAGAAACATCACTATCATGCAAACGATGTTTTTCAAAATATGCTTCTATTAAATTAGTTGAATATTCTCGATTAGTTATATGGAAGTTTTCTGATAATCCTGATTTGCTTACCTCTGGATTCTCCCATCTTGTGTTTTCAATTGATTCTGCAGAAATGTCTGAAACATTTTCTATTATCCTCAATGATTCCAAAGTCTCCAACCCATTGTTCATGATTTGCCAATAGTTTTGATTGTACCATCCGGATATATAGATATCCCTTTCAATACATTCCCATCTTCAAATGTGCCATCAACTAATATTCCTGACGAATAATAGTATTTTCCATATCCGTGAAATTTTCCATTCTTGTAGGATCCTTCATACCAATCCCCGTTTTCAAAATGTTGTATGCCATGAATTGGATCATCATATTTCCAAAGCCCATGAAAATATTCCTTGGGTGACATCCAATATGTGCCTTGACCTATTCGCATTCCATTCTGCCATTGTCCTTCATATACGGAATGATCTTCATATTCCATCCTGCCGACTCCCTGGATTATACCATCCACAAAATCCCCCTTATATGATTCTACATACTTGTCTTTGGCAGGATTGAATCTGTGGTATTCCCCTTTCCCATGCATCTTACCTTTATTCCACTCTCCTTCGTAAATATCATGATTGGAGAATGTCATTTTTCCTTTCCCATCAGGCTTACCTTCTACGAAGTCTCCTGAATATTCACTTCCATTTTCAAAGGAATGAATACCAGATCCTGTAAAGTTGTAACTGTCCATACTTATTTCATTTTGTTTATTTTAGCAAGATATATATCCGCACAATCTGCCGACATAACATTTGCCGAATTTAGCCCTGCCAATACGGCTTGTCCTATTGATAATTTTGGTATCACCTTCTGTTCATCTGGGTTTAGACCAATACATTCAGCGATCGTTTTTGAATCGTCTGCTGCTACCAATTTGTGAATTATCTTGACATTGGTATTTTTTATTGCATCTTCTATAAGACGAGAAGGTACTTGATCCACTACCATCATACCCTGTCCGTATGCACGAACCTCAGATAGAAAGTTACTAAACATCATCCCTGATTTATATTGAGGTAGCTGTGGGTCCGGACAATAACCCATGACACGGTGAGCCTCTTCTACAACCACTAAATGTCTACATTTATTATCATCGAATGAATAGTTTTCCGTTTCAGTCTCTGCTATACGATATTCATATAAAAACTGCAGAATCAACGACATTATAAATGCCCTGTCTTGATCATCGCCAGCATAAGACAAATTAATCACGCACGGGGACCCAAATAAGTCTGACCATGACATGTCCATTAGTTTTGGATTATTAAGCAGCTCTCCCTTCCATCCAAATTTGAGACTATTAAATCTTGTGCGGAGGGCTGCTGTAATGTTTTGGGTATTTTCCTGAGCATATCCAATATTTCGCATTAAGTCTTTTATAAAGATTGCATTAATATTAGTCAGCGTTGGGAAACCTTTTTTCATGTAGTCAGCATTTCCTTTGTCGATCATTGGACATACTTCCGTATATAAATCATATAGAAGATGCTCCATCACTACAGGAAGAATATCTTGCATAGGGAAGGCAGCTGCAAAAGATGCTTTCAATCTATCTATATGGGATAGGACCCTTAGCTCATTTCCCCCCAGATCAATTACTTCAAACGGATTGAGGCGAAGCTTGTTAGGTCGTAATTTCCCTTTTGCATAATATTCACATCCAGGAATGAATATTTTTATCTTTTTTTTGGGATCCGAAACAGTTTCATTATATTTAACAGCCCAATCGACATACTCTGTCTTCGCAGGTTCAATGACTAAAAATGGACGTTCATTTTTCATAAATCCATCCAAAATACTTAACACAGTATTTGTTTTTCCACTTCCATTTACTCCGCAAACAAGAGAATGTCTTGATAGAGTATCGAGCGGTAAGTTAACTGGAATTTCACTACTGCTTCCGCCGTATAATATTTTTCCAAATTCTAACACAGTATCGGATTCTTTTACAGATTGTGGGGTTAGACTAAATTCTGGCGCACTGTCTACGACACTTATACCCGGTACTGAATGCAATGGGAAATTTACCAATGCTGAAAGTTCTCGAGTGGTCAGCAAGGTCTGAAGTTGGGAAAACTCATCTCCAAATGGATGGCAGAAATTTGGTCCNGGTATTGTNTGNNTATANNATNNTGANTTAGTATCTTTACAGATGTAATCCTTAAATTTCACCTGAAGATAAGGTGCTTTAGCAGTTCCTTCATGACTTACTATCTTGGAAATATCATGTATACGAATCGGTTCAAGCGTTGACTCCTCTCCGCTAAGTATAGATTTCAGCTGCATGGGGGCTGAAGAATTCGGATATTCTGTGTATAATAGACAACTCACATTCCATGCTCCCGTGGCTTTAGCGAGTTCAAATCTTTTGGCGTAAGCTGATAGTTTCTGGGCTGCCGCATCTGCATGTTTATTGACCAATGTTTTACTTAACCCTCTGGTCATACTTGATGAATATGTTGTAGTATCTGATATTTGTTCGGATTTGCCATGAGTATATGTGTGGTTTTCTGTATTTTGTGGTACAAAGCCAGTTAATATATTCATACCTGTCATACCTGACATACCTAAGAATGAAGCAAGTGGATTACCAGACATGGCTCCTCCAAAAACGTGATCCAATCCTGGAAGCAGTGCCATCGCTGGAGGGAAGTAAAGCCCTGCTGCCATGTAAATTCCAGCGCCAATCATTGTAGCTGCTAATCCTTTCGTAAAATCCCTGCAATTCTCTCCCTCCGATTCACTCCAACTCTCATAAGTGGAATGACCTTCAGTATGAGCTACGGAAGAGCCTTCTTGCACTGATTCAGATATATTTATGGACTTAACAGATTCTATTTGTCCACTCATCTCTCTACACTGATAAAGAAGTGTATCCAAACGATCATTACTAACAGGGGTAGCCGTTACCAAATATGCATATTTCTGTCCTCGTAGACCTCCAATAAGGTGTTCTACAGTGGCTATAGCCTGTCCATTATCTGCTAATGTTGGAATTCCAGTTATCGCTTTGACGCTATTATAAGTCCTTGCGAAATGTTTTTCCATAGAATCATTGTCCTTATTAAACTGCTCCAACGTTAATCCAGGCCAACAAACCTTTGCAAAATTTTTTAAAGATGCAACAGTAGAAATAGTATTTAGATCTTTTCCACTGTCATCCCTTAGCCCAAGATAGATTTCATTGGTTTTGCCATCACCCATTACTAAGAAGTTAAGCTTTGTTTCGGGAAGAGCACAAGACAAAAGTATCTTTTGGATGTATCCAAAGCAAGCAGAAAGAGTGTTGTTGATTGGTTTTCCAACTTGTGTTACTTTCAACCAAGATACAGGTTTATACAAGTTTTTCTCTGATTCTGAACTTATGATTTCAATTAAAGAGTCATTTTGATGAATGGAGTCAAGATATTTTCGTTCGGCGCAACAATTAAGTGTTTGCGACATCATTGANGCTGCAAGTATATTTTCAGCACATTGNTCTTTTGTCGGTTCCTTATATTCCATAATTATATAGGCTTCCTTATGAATAATTATTTTCTTATTTCAATACTTTATTTCCCAGCAGTTTCACACTAAAAGAAAATTGCTAACTTTGCATCGCTTACATAATCATTGATGAGATTATCTATATACTTTTTAGTTTGTCGTTCTGCGGAATCTATTCCNGATATTGATATGTTTGTATTCAAGAATTTTTCCCATAAATCAGGAGCAAAGATATCGGCGTAATTATTACAATAATATTCATAATGTTGTGCCCTATCAGCATCCCAACGATCTTTAAACAAATTTAACACACGCATTGCCATCCAACAAGAAGCTACCGCATCATATATTATATGCCCTTTGCCATCTCCAGTAAACTTTGCAGAAAGTTCTTCTGCTCCAGAAGATGTCACAGTAGCAGACACACCAGACAATTTTAATGTAGCGACACTTGATGGATTGTATTCAAAGGCAGAAAAGGCATTCTTCAATTTCTCTACAACTTTCTGCACAATCTCCTCTGTTATCATAGACTCACACTCAGATGCAAATTCATAATGTAACATCTTTGCAAATGAATCTTTAAATTTCCTATTTAACGAACGAATATTGCGCACGAATGTAGGTCCTTCCCTCCGCTTGGAAGATTCCATATTGATATACTCTCCTGCTGGAGAGGTATCTTTTTTTAAAATCAGAAATTCTCCAATCTTGCCATCCCGATAATCCTTCATAAGGGAAGAGGTTGTTTCTATAATTTTNGCTTGTATACTTGAGCTAATAATTGAATTGAATTTTTCTTCCCAATTAAATTCTGAAATTACTGATTGTGCTATTTTTTTCAATTCTCCTTCCTTCTTCTTTGTTTTAATATCCGCATAGGAAAGATGANCTACACCTTGCGACACGANTTCGNAAGGATGGTCGTNAGAAATACAANGCGACTCATCNAATCCAAATACCTCCATAAAGACATCTCTTACGAAATCCATACGAGAAGCTCCTCCAGTNAGATACACACATANCNCCGGTTGTTTCTTTAGTTTNGTATTTTTGANTNCCTTCACAGCCNCNTTTACCTTTAGTATGTAACCTTTCTGTTCGCCTTTACCTAAAATTTTATCTAATTGATCACGAGGTATGGATATTCCACCAAATCCCGTAAGTGGCTCTTTTTCTGAAGAAGTTAGATAACCATAGTCAAACATAACATTGAAACAAGGAAGTTTGTTTCCGTAAAAAGCCTCTTTTGCCTCCCTAAATTTATATAATAGTTGATTATAGGGATTTGAACTTTCATCTTTGCCATATAATTGTACAAATTTTGGCATTATTGTATCTGTTGGATTAGCCATAGCGTAATCTAATAATATCTTTTCTACAAGACCAGCACCCAAAGGCCAACCATCATCAATTGGAGATGTCAAAGAACTATTCAAATACGTGAAATCTATTGTGCTTGAGCCAAAATCTACAATTAGAATTCCTTTCTCAACCTGTTTGTCTATTACAGAATCAGGTTGGGTTCTTGCTCTGAAATATGCTGCCCTTGATTCCTTTTGGAGTCCAGCAACTGGTAGTCCTGCCTCTTCTGCTATTGATAAATAGGCTTTTTCCTCAGTTTTCCATAAAGAGTCTTGTGATGGTCGGGCAATGTATACTACATGCTCGCGAGTTTTATAGTCCGGATGTCGATCAAGAATACCTGCATAAACTCCTTTCATGAAAGAAACCATACGATTCCTTTCAATTTTTGACATTTCCGATGGACGTTTTTTAAAGGAGACTTGAAAATCTTTTGCAAATGGTGCATTTTGAATAGCCGCATCTCCGACACAAATCGTTTCGCGCCCTTCCTGTTCTAAAATAGCAACCGCTGATTTTATTACCTTGTGACCTGGTAAGATATCTAAATCCTTTTTTTCTTGAGTTTTTATATTATAAAAAGATGCAGAAGTCTCACCATGGCCAAAGTCAATACCTATGATAAACTCAGTATTTTGCGTAACTTTTTTCATAAAGACAATAATAGTTTTCTCCTAATAATTATTTTTTTCAACAACAGGAATATAGACAATTCCTGCAGACGTAACTATCTTCGCCCCATTCACATCTTTAATTACTGCTGGGAGATACATAGTCTCCTCAGTTACATTTGGATTCCCTTTTTTCTTAAAGAATCCTGCATTTGAATCGTTGTATGATACAGTTTCATATCCATCTCCTTGCAAGCAAAATACGATATTTTCAACATACTGATTTTTTGGCTCGTTGTCCATATTTTCTTTTGCAAGATATTGAATTGAAGCTAATATTTGAGGTTAGTAAGTCGTTTATCTAACATTGTTTGATTTATAAAAAAAACGTCCTTCTCTGTTAAGTAATTTCCCCACTTCCAGTGATTACTCATATATTCTGATTGGAGGAATGCGCTTGTCTTCCTTCGCTCCACCCAACGCATACTTCACCATACCGTGGGAAACCTTATGACCTGTATTGAAATACTTATAGACCTTAACATTCGGATTTGCCTCTGAGAACACATCTCTGATAAGATGAGCCAGCCAAGGCACCCTTAATGTTTCACCAGTAACAAATACCACCTGTGGATAAACTTGCATAGCTACTCTCGAAAATTCATTTCGTAGGTTAGCCTTATATTCTTTCAATATATTGTCCTCAAGTGTTTCCTTATCAATATCGCAATTGAGGATAAAACCTTGTCCACTTGCTACCAGTATCCTGCTAGGCAAATCTAAGGAAACACATTTACTAGCACTCGTATAAAAATCTTCTATTTGACCACCTATGTATTTACGAAGTTTAGTCCTAAGATAATTTCTATTTCTTTCATTATCATCGCCTAATAACGAAAGAATATTTTTTTCATATTCCCGAAAAGTCTCGTCATGATCATGGAGGTAATCCAAAACTGCTAATTCTATCTGACTCACCCCTTGAGGATAGTTGAAAATATCCTTTACGTTCCCCGCAACATCATAATATGTGGAATGAATTTTATTCTCTCCCACATCAATGAAAAGAACTGATTTTCCTACACAATCATTATCTCTTAAATTGAAGTACGCAGCATCATTCTCCTTCATCAGCCAAGACACAGGTATGAAACGCTGTATAAAATGGAGATATTCAAATATTTGACTATCATTCCATATTGAAGGAACTGCAATGCAAAGTTCAAAATTACGCACTCCTGTATCTGAATCGAAAATCAAGAACGGCTGATTCTTACGAATCTTGGAAAATATCAACTTAGTGAACGCTCCGATCGCTTCCTGATCCGACTCTGAAATCTCATTTATCGGTAACTTGAGTCCACATCTGACATAAGGGGGTGAATTATACTCAAACCCTTCCGTTAATCGCCATTCCCCAGTATCTTTATCCTTACAGATGCAAGATTCTACCTTATCCCTATCTGTATCCCTATCTGTCGACGGATTGCCTATAATATGTAGGGCTGTTGGCTCTGACATTGACTCCATGTCAACATAAGATGCGGTCGTTTTCTCTGGTCCAAAATTTATTCCTATTAGATATCGCTTTAACATGGTTATTTATTATTTGATGTCAGAAACATAACATTCTATTCTCTTTGCATTTGGAATTCGATATGTCAACCTCTTTATATGCTTATTACTCATAGGTGGTGAATGGTGGATGCCGTTTCACTTCATCAAGATACTCCGTGATGCAACTTTTCAGTCTATCGCGAGCACCTTCCAAGGTAGTTTCAGACAATACTACTGGAGTGGTCTTCTCCATCTCAATCATTTTATCATAAAATACCTTACGCTCATTATACGTTGCTCGGTC
>WFLX010021653.1_pt1 | contig 11993 bp, 13 predicted proteins | sample 4967041 | NCBI WGS metagenome assembly WFLX01 (sample SAMN12857096, study PRJNA449069) | gut metagenome | isolation source: stool from male and female vole | host: Microtus ochrogaster | place: USA:Florida | collected 2017 | reverse complement strand
ACAAGCTTCGGCATCAGCGGATGTCCTATGCTCAGCGACCTCTGGCTCCCCTACAACTCACTGACTCAGTTCTCAGTTGAAAATTGCCAGAACCTCGCATTTGTTGACCTCCAGTACAACAACCTCTCTACTGTAATGCTCAGCAACTTCAGCCAGCTTCAGAGAGTCAACGTAGCACAGAACCCGCAGCTCGTCACACTCGACGTTTCCTTCGACTCTATCCTTCGTTTCGTAAACGTTTCTGGCGACATGATGCTTACCGACTTCCGTACTCAGGCAAGCCCGGAACTCCACCAGATCCTCGGCGTATGGAGCAACTACATCTAATTCTCCATCATACGGAATCATAAAGAACTCAATTTTGAGCCGACATCCTTTCGGATGCCGGCTTTTTTATCATGCTTACATTGGCTGGGTGGTGGGAGCACAGAGGTAAACTTTTTATGTTTGAAAATTTTGAAAAAATGGTTTTTTATTGTAATTTTGCAAAACTACGTTTCTCTAAACAAGCCCTTATGGAATTCAACATTAATGATGTCTCAGGATCGCCTATCAGTAAGTTTGCCTTTGGATTGATAGCTTGTCTTATCTGCTCTTATAATGTCTCTGTTGCAGCTCACAAAGGCGACATTACAACGGGGGCATATGTCCTGGGAGGATTGGCTTTTATTCTTCTACTTGGATGGCTCATTTGGTTTTTCTACATGTACTTGGGAGGTAGAAAAGTGATCCAACTTCATCCTGTGGCAGGCAGAGTCGTATGGGTTATCAACCTGATAATATTTATTCTATGGTGTTTGAGTGATTTCTTTTGGCCGTCAAGTCCAGTATGGGTGATATGTGTATGGACTCTATTGGGGGTTTCGGCGATTTATTATGCAACATACTGTCATAAGAATGGATGGGAGTCATGATGGAAAAAGATAGGTGCACGACTGATATATTTCGTGAATTTCTTCTGATGGATGATGGAGTCATCGGCCTCTGCCTATGTCCCGCTCTGCGAAATACTGAAGAGGAACAAAAAGATTTGATGTGGCTCTATAAGATGTGGGCTGCAATACCTGAACAGACTCATTCATGCAATGTGGCAGTTGCCGATGGCTTTACACGAATATTTCCAGACACAGATGCATTGATTACATTCGAGCGTGATTTCCCNATAGGNGTNAAGACAGCCGACTGTGTGCCAATACTCTTATATGCTCCCGANAAGCATGGCATAGCNGCTNTCCATGCAGGNTGGAAAGGNACNCTCGGGGGAATAGTAGACAATGTCATGGATATTCTCATTGAGAGAGGTGTGGATCCTCAGCAACTGAAAGTNGCCTTTGGTCCATCAATCAGCAAAGAAGTATATGAAGTAAGTGGCGACCTCGCTCAGAGCTTCGTAGACGCAGGTTTTGCCGACTANGTGTCATTTCCCTATGGCGGNAAAGAAAAGCCCCATATCGACCTTCAGGGAGTCAATATGGAGCGCTTCATCCGCAGGGGTGTAAAGCCTGAAAATATAAAGCTTAATCCAGGCTGCACCTATACTTCTAAAATGGAGGATGGGAAGCCTATGTATGCAAGCCATCGACGTAGTGGAGGAGCACGTGCTCGTATGCTTACTTGCATCATGCTATTGGATAAATAAATGGATATGGATATATATAAATAAAGGGCGCACCGGTCGTGCGCCCTTTAATATACTGGTTTTTTATATTACTTTACTTGTGTTCCGTTCATATCATAGACCTTGTCGGCATTGGTGTCAATCCAGTCGTTGACTTGAACTGTAAACTTGATAGGACCGCCAATAATTGGCTTGCCTGGGTTAGGATCGTCTGGGTCAATGCTTCCAGCACCGTTGGTAAAGTCAAGTGTATAGATGTACTTCTTGCCTTGCTCCCATGTGCTTGCCAATGGAATGGCAGCCCAACCATACTCTCTTACAGGCTCTCCAGTAAATTTGCTTTCGTCAGCGAAGGGGTAGATTTGCATGCCGTCGTCAGTTCTAGTGATGTTTACCAGTACACTCAGGTATGCCTCTCTTGCAACGTTGTCAGGGTCGCCAGTAGGAGCCCAAGGAGTTAGGGTCTGAGGCATCAACATTGCATTACCGGAAGGTCCCATAATAGATACTGGAGTAGCGGTAAGGGTAGTGGTGTCGCACGCAGAAGTGTATACTGCGGTGTCGTGCCAATCATCAAGAGTCCATTCGTTGGTGTTGAAATCGAAGCTGCCCATATATTGTGCGCGTCCGATTCTTGCTCCAATCACTTTGTAAGTGTAAGTAGTGTTTTCAGATTTTGCTCGGAGCTCTATTTGAGAGAGACGGTGGTCGAATGTAAGCTCAACTCCGCTTTGCTCGTTGGCGTCTCTTGTGCCAGATGCATTAGCAGTGATGAAGTCTACTTGATCTGCGATTTCTTCCGGCACTGCAAACGATTCAAGAATCATACCGGAGTTGTCTTCTTTCATTGTTATGTCAGCTCCGAGGTCATCCTGAGAAGGAGAGTAGGCGAAGAAGTTGATCTCCTGTTTTGGAGCAAGCCAGTCATATTCCTTACCGTTGGCTGCAGTGAAGAAGGAATCAGCTCCTTTATCAAACTCTATGCTTTCAAAATATTTCGAATACTTATATCCATCCATCTTTTTTGAAGAGGCGTTCACTGTCGAATCTCCATATACTGCCGATACAAATATCTTATCAAGGTTTGCATTGGTGGTTTCGCTTGCACGGGTTCCAAGACCGGAACGGAAAGATATAGCTTCGTTGGTGGCCTGACGGACGCTAACTGGTTCGTCTTCCGAACATGATGCAAGAGCAATTGCGCTCATTGCCATTAGAAATAGTGGTGTCTTTTTCATAATATTGTGTGTTTTTCGATTATTTCTTTATTTANGACTTCGGAAAGGGAAATAAATTCGGTTTCTTAGTGTCTTTTAATATCTTTTATAATAAAACGATTNGATGAGCATAAGAGTTTGTTAAAAATAAATTAAAAAAACATTAATTGTTTTTACATTTTCAGTCCTATGTTGACAGCCTGCCATTCATTTACATTTGTCTTGAGTTCCGAGGCTCCGTCTCCTTCCTTCGGTGGCTCTGGAAGGTCGAGTCCCCAGACGATTATATGTACATGTGTAGGATCTGCTGCTTGTGTCACCTGATCAGTCACATCAAAAGAATGATACCATTTGCTGCCATCTGTCAATACCATATATAAGGTAAGGTAATGTTTCACTTTGTTGGTAGGGCATTCTCCAAATGTGAGGAATTCACCATGAAGGTTTTCTTCAGCGGCATTTCCTATGAGATCAAATTTGAAGGAAACCGTATTGTCTGTTGCAGATTCCTGACCATGATTATATCCTTCAGCCATGCCAGAAAGAGTAGCATCTACTGCCGAAGACTCTACTTCATCTAAATTCTTGACATCATAGACATCTACCATATAGTGGCAGACACATTCTTGGGGATACATCGTGATAGTTTGCATTCCTTCGTGAGGGGTGATTGCAATATTGTTTCTTCGGCTTCCCCAAAGCATTCCNGGGGTAGCTGCNATTCGTTCATTTTCTGTTCCCTCAGGGCGTGGCACTGTAGTGATGTNATCTGCNCGCGANCCAATTTCTCCGNCATCTTGANNATAGATTTCNAAGNTCTCGATGTTCTCGTGGTTTCTCATGCGCGCCCAATCNGTATTGTCNGCATTCANGCAGATNGCNTGGTGNGTTCCAAAAGGNGCNTTNATNAGNCCTCCGGNCTTATTTGAAAAGATNAANCGCATNGGGGANTGCCCATCTTCCTCATAAAGATACATNGCCATCGACTNNGGNTCNGCNTCNNGAGCATTTCTCCAGTCAAACACTACCTGAAGTTCTGAGGTCATATCCTCCTCCATATATAGGTCTTTGTGTCGGCAAGAAGTGANTAANNCCGNCACGAANGCTAATAGCATNAAAATTTTAGTTGGTTTCATCTTTTGCCTCCTTTCGATCGGTTGTAATTATCGCAGCCAATTAGCCATACGAGAGAAATCTCGGCTTTTGTGGGTCCAAACCANTGGAGGCGATGGGTTGACTGCCAGATATAGAAACCGTATTTTGGTTCGTATTTAAGATATTTGCCTCCCATATAGCCTAATGCCAATGAGAAGTCAATGTTTAGTCTGCGTGTTACCGGAAGAGAATAGCCATATTCAATTCCAGAGATGAAGTTGCAACGGTCCCAAAGTGTGCCTCTTGGTATGCCTCCCATTATTCCTCCTTTTCCGAGTTCGAAGTCGTAAGTTACAACACCTGCGAAGAGACCGAGATGATGACCAGTGAGAGGCTTCTCATGAGCCTTTTTTCCAAACCACCAGCGAGCACCGATGTTTCCTCCATATGCACGCCAATAATAGTGGGTGCGGTCTCGGTCCCACCATCCATACATCCAGTCAGCTGTCAGAGAAATATTTTTTCCTACATAGAATTCCGCTCCGATGTTGGGAAGAAGAAGAGCGTCATAGAGCATGTTGGTCTTAAGACCCATATAAAATGGCTTGCATTGTTTTGCCTCCCCAATGCAATTGTAAGGAAGAGTAAGAAGTGTGCCGTCAAGGTTTGAGGTCAAATCCGGACCATCAAGTTGCATGTCTGGAATGTTGATTGCCGGAAAAAGTGGTTCATATTCCACTGTCAGGCGTGATGCACGGAGATCAGGGAATAGCCTTGAGTGAAGGTATCTGTAAGGCACACCTTCATGCAGATGCTTTAACTCGGCAAGGGGGTGAGCGGGAGGATTCTGACTTGTAATTTGGTCGAGAAGAATGAGCACATCGCTTTTGTAGGGAACGTTTTCATCTGCATTCACTTCAGATTTCAGACCATTCCAGTCTCGGCCAATGTATGTAAATACAGCAGTGGAATCTTCAAGCAGTCCTCGGTTTCTGAATTCATCGAATATGGCATCTGCACGTTTTTCAGAAAGGAAGCGGTTGAATTCCACCGATCCCTCCGGGGATGCGGCACCGGTAACTCTCACACCTACCAATCTGTGCGTAGGGCCAGAGAGTGAATCGGCTGTAATTTTTGAGAAAATACTGTCGAGAGTCGCTCCGTTGCCGTCAAATGCGCGGTCAATATGAGTGTCAGATACGCGAAAATGCACTTTCACTGAGTCTTTTTCTGTTTCAGCAAAAGCGTTCATTGATATAATGAATAGGCAAGCGAGTGTCAATATGTGTGTCTTCATAGATGCGTGATTAAGATGGAATCGTGATGGCTTGTGTCATCATGAGTGTTTGAAACTATAACGATTCGCACTGCCTAAGTGTTTAAAATTTATAAAAAAATAAGCAGGATAATCATTTGATTACCCTGCTTAAATAAAAGAATTTTNGTTNTCAGTGTTTCGATTTCTCATTGAAGTAGTNGACCATCGCTTTGAAGGTATCNTCATTGAAAGTGACNGGNCCATGTTCNCCNCCTTCNACCGTAATGAAGTCGACGAGTTTTCCAGCTTTTTTCAAAGCNTCTGAGAAGTTGACACCCTGGCAGTATGGCACCACACTGTCGGAATTGCCATGAATCACGAGCATTGGAACAGTATTTTCAGAAATGTAAGTAATAGGACTGATTAGAGCCACCATATCAGGGCTGTCGGCAGGGGCGACACCCATCAATACTGCTTCAGGAGAATCTGCTCCTTTTACTGTCTCGCAATTTTCCATTTTCGACATGTCTACAGGACCAAACCAGTCGACTACTGCATCAACATTACTGCTCTGATCAAGATTTCCTCCTACGTTGCCTTCTACATCAATTGTGACATCACCTGAGGTGCGACTCTTCATATCGTTGGTCACGCCTGCCATTGCAGATAGATGTCCACCCGAAGAATAGCCTGTAACGCCAACGAAAGAAGTGTCAAGTCCATATTTTTCTGCATTGGCGCGAAGGTGGCGGATAGCACCTTTCACATCATTGATCTGTGCTGGGTATTTTGCCTCCGGACTTCCTCTGTGGTTGATGGTTGCCACTGCATATCCGGCGTCAGTCAGAGGTTTTCCGAGCGACATATACGCAGCCTTCTTTGCATTATTGCTAAACCATGCGCTTCCGTAGATCACTACGATAAGAGGATGCTTCTCTTTGCCATCTTTAGGGAGATAGATGTCGAGTTTGTGCCCTTCCAGGTCGTCGCCTGCATAGCTGATATCGGCGAAGTCTGCGTCTGGCATTGGTGGCATTTCAAAACCTGGAGGTTGCGCGAGTGCCATGATGGAGAGCATCATGGTGATGATCGAAAGAAAAGTTTTTTTCATAATTGTGTTGTTAAATATAAGTGCCTGAAACAATTCTTAGTATTAGACAAGTTGTGTTAAAAAAGGTTTAATTATATATTAGCTAAAAAAAACGCACGAGATTTGTGGATCTCGTGCGTGCAGTAGTAATTTTTGAGTGTTTATTTTCCTATCATCACTTTTTTGCCATTGATGATATANATTCCNTGGTTGGAACTTGAAGTCTGGCGAATACCATTCAAATCATAGATGTTGGAGTTATCATTTAAAGTTTCAATGCTTTCTACTCCGACTGTAGGTCTTTCTATATGGAATCTTATCGATCCTGTCATTGACCTTCCTCCTTCATAAATAGCACCGATATACCATCCATCTTCCAAGTGGCTGAAATCAGCTGTCATCTTCACCTCTTTGCTCTCATCAGCACCAAGATAAATGTCAGAAGAAGTGGATCCGCATAGTTCGTAGCCTCCATCGTCGGGGAAAACGTCAAATCTCAATGANCCGAAATANACNCCTGAAGTGCAATCTACTTTGAAGCTGATGTTGACCTTNGATGGATCTTCAATCTTGTCNTTATCTTCTACCTCTAAATCNGAAACCGTTATTTCAGTTTTGTCATCATTTACTTCGATATTTACTACAATCGGATCGCTTACATTTTTCCCGGCTTCGTCACGGAAGACCATTGTATACTCTCCTGGGGCTAAAGTGTCATCCTTGAGGGGAGAGAATTTACCAATATAATCCTTAATGTCTTCTTTCTCTCCAAGAAGAATATCTACCGGACGGAAGGTTGACTTCGAGACAACTTCTCCGTTGCTGTCAAGTAGGGTAGGAGTGATAGTGCTATAGAATTCTTCTGTTCCGATATTTTCAACAGTGAATGTCATCGGGAATTCATGATTCCNATAGATTTTTTCCGGCATATCAATGTCAGTTACAAAAATCTCTGCTGGCTTCTGATTTTCAATAGTTGCGACTCCATCCTTGACTACGGCTACTATCATCTGAGCTTGACCAACGGGAATACGTACAGCGCTCCAAACATCGTCAACCTTCAAAACAGGAGTGATCTCATATCGTCCATCCGCAAGTTTTGGGAACTTTACTTGAAGATCATTTCTGCCATCATCGGGATGGTACCCTTCTACGCCGGGACCCTCTGCAAAATAGGCTTCATTTGTGGATTCATTCAAGAACTTAAGTCCGAGCCGACTCCCCGAAGGCATAGTAAAGAGGCAGAAGTTGAAATATTGTCCTTCACATCTGAAATCATCACCTTCTTTCACTTCTTTCACATCAGTGTAGAATGAATCAGTATTATAGAAGAAATATACTGGTTTGTCGCTATCCTTACCAGGGCGAACACCAAGAGTTGCTATCTGGGTGGTGTTGAATCCGCCTGCTCCGCCTCCAACTCCAAGATCATCAGGATTCAAGGCTGTAAGCAGGAAATATCCGTTGCTTAGTCCTCCCCATCCCCAGTTGAAGTGGAAATATCCGTCGGAGCTATATCCATCGCATACAAACTGGTGACCTCCATCAGTTCCAGCACCACTATAAAGCACTGGAAGTCCTTCAGCCAGGTCTGAATATATCATATCCTCCCATTCGTAATATCCATAGTATGCACGGTTTGGCATCCATAAAGATTTGGAATATCCAAAAATATCGATCAAGGATTCCCCCATCATCACAGTGGCTGCGCCACTGCCACCAGGCTCATAGTGCATGTCGACGCTAATGCCGCAACCAAGCATCAGTTCTGCTACGGCATGGCGTGCTTCGTTAGAGCTTTCTTTGTCGTAGATATTGTCCATAAGATTCCATTGGAATGGGATGGAATCATAGTTGAAACTAAGTTCTTCTTCTCCTGGTCGCCACAGGTAGGAGTGCGTGCCCTTGCCATGCTCAGGGTAATTGTGATATTTCATCACTTGTGCCATGGCGGTTGCTACGCAACCGGTCACTGTCTCATGTCCGTCTACTTTTGGGCAAAGAAGATTGTANGGATATTCCTGATTCCATTCGGTTTTAAGCAGCGGTTTAATCTCAGCACGTGTCTTGTGACTGATTTTGGCTGCAACCTGGGCTGCTGGATGATTCTTTAAGTAGGAGAGTTGGCGATTGTAGAAATCCATCCATTCGCGTAGGGCAGGATTGCTTTCCATATCAAGTTTGCCTGAATCGGAATAGCCTAAAAGTGCTGGCGCAGAATCTTCATTTGGAAGCACCACAAACCCTTTTCCTGTTGAAAACACGTAAAGGTTTCCTACGGTTGATTGCAGTTTGAGGTTGTTGGCAGAAAGATTGCTTGCCGCTGCAATTCGTTGTGGACGGTTGGCTCCATATCGGGCAAGGGCCTGTTCTGGGGTTAGAGACGTAGCAGCTGCGGGAAGAATTGTTCCGGCTGCGAGCAGAGAAAGGAGTAACGAGTTTTTCATAGACTGTCAATTAATGGTGTTACAGTGGATTGGTATAAACATACAACACCCAATTCCCCCCTTTGGATTTTTTATAAGAAAAAATTATCTTTAAATGTAACTTTTTGTGCATTACATGCGACTAATAGGGTAAATATAACTTGAGATAATATGAATATGACAGATAAAACAAGGAGTTACATTTGGCTCGTTTTGGCGATTCTTTCGCTNATTTGNGTTGTGAGCAGAGTNNTGGATTTAGCCTATGGAAGCAAGGAATGGCGGTATTTAGTCGCTTCAATCGTGATGACAGCATTCTGCACCCGATCCTATCTTTGCTATCGCAAGAAAGCNCAAGAAGCTTAGGNCANCCGACTAACGTGTGGCCTGGAAAGAGATTTTCTTAAAGAGGAAGATGGGGAGAGTGCCTCCAATCACCATTCCAAGAAGAATGAAGAGGCAGGTCAGACCATTGCTGGCAAATAGGAAGAAGTAATGGTCGAAATCTCCTTCTCTCCCATGAGAAAGGCAAAGCATCAATCCTCCAAATGCCTTATATGCATATATTCCGGGAATCATAGGCAAAAGCGACGGGAATAGGCATGTCTCAGCCGGCATTTTNCCATATGGCGACAGAACCACGGCAAGCGTGCCCACAATAAAGGCTGCTATTGTGCTTGCCACTACAATATTAAAATCAAAATATGGAGAATTAAGCATAATGTAGCGTGCTGAATGCCCCACTGCAGCTATGATAGCACAAAAAAGGTAAGCCTTCTTTGGAGGATTGCTTATCGCAGCAAAACCGATCGCTGCGATTGCTGCAAAAAGAGCGTCTTGTAATACTTGGAGCACCATAATCTAAAACATACTTAAGTTCATCATCAACATTCCGCAGCATAAACCCAACGACAGGCAACAAGTAAGCACNACTGCATGCACGAACCTTCCAAAGGCGCAGATATAATGCCCATCAAGCATATCGCTGAATGAATTCAAAAATGGAATACCCGGCACAAGATACAATACACTTGTGCCGACAGCGATGTCTGGTGTATGTCCGAAACTAAATAGGGTAGCTGTGCTTGCAAGCACAGAGGATACAAAGGCACAGATTATAAAAATCAACCTTACATCCATCTTATATTCAGTNAGNACTTGCTTNAGNTAGAANCCNGCNAGAGTCGACAAGAANACNATNCCNACAGCNGCCCAGTCGCCTGTGAAGAGGCGGCAGAATGCNGCATTGGCNAGAGNNGCCAATACCAATACCAGATACTTATTTGCAGGAGGGGTCTTTATTATCTCATGAAATCTTCTTTTTGCTTCCTGAAGGCTCAATTTATCATCAGCCATGCTCCAGCTNAGACGACTCAAACGGGTGTTGATGTCGAAACTNATCGGCATCGGATGAGTGGCGATGATATAAGTNTAACTNTCGGAATTGTCAGGAAGAAANACTGTCATGTGGATATGNCGTGGCAAGTATNGTNANTTCNGCNCGGCATCCNANGGNTNCAGCCATNCNGCGNACNTTCNTTTCAAGACGTATAGACGTGGCCCCACTTCCGAGGAGCCACGCCGAATATTCTGATANAAAAAGGCAAATTCCTTTTAAAGNCGCATCGTTCCCTACTTCACATTCGGGAAGTGCGACCGACTGTTGAGATGATAAATCAGTAGTCGACATGTTTCATTACCTTGTCCCTTTTGGTTNCCAACTTATGGTTATGGGCCGGGTTACAGCTCTTATGAAAAAGCCTAACCGATATAAGGACTGTCATCGCCGCTACGATGATGCACCAAGTAATCAANGGGAGGTTTAGTGCTGCCATAATAAAAGAGACTTAAAGGGTTAATACTATGTTTTTGCTATTGCAAACCTTTATCTAATTGGATATTGGTTGGTCTTGCAATGGTAAAACGATAGAAAAGCCATAAATGTTTTACAAAATCAATTACGATTTTATTAAAGAATTGTGACATCTACTGTTACGTCATTATTTGTGCTTCCCCGTGTAGACTCAGAGGCGGCTCCGGGCGGTACTTCCGCTGGCCCTGTGATATTTACGGTATATCGGTATTCCGTGCCCGCAATCCAGCGGCTATTAGGCAATTGATTGCCAAGTCCTATTCGAAGTTGACCATACCCAGGATTGTTTCTTGAAAGCAGACGGTAATCTGTGGAAGCATCCGGCCAGGATGTGGAGCCATCATTATTCTCAATCCGATAATCGATCTCAAGATAAGAGGAATTGAAGTAGGCATCGAAATCGAATTCACCAAGGCGCGAGGGAATGAAGAAATCATAACCCTGATTGTTTGCTTCAAGAATCTCTGTATTCAGGAGTGTACCATCATCAGAGAGAAAGACAGGTATTCTGTTAGACTGCCCGTAGATATCCCAGCAATCNGTCACTTGCTCCAAAGTNGTAGNGGGATAGAAACCCTCTGCNGGNTATCTGAATTGTCCNATATCACTGACATTAACCACTGTCACACTTTTCACTCTGACCGAGTTGACAGGAAGAGAAGTGCGAAGCCTGACATTCACCAGCGACAAAGCATGGTAGAAATGCAGCTTGAGCCGTCCCGATGTCTGCTTTATATTTGTCACTCGGCAAACAAGAAAATCTTCGCTTCCTCCATTTTTATACTGAATCATGTCGAGCCACCATGGATTGGTGTTGATATCAATAGCGGCAGGACTCACTGCTGTGAAGCACATCATGTTGCCTGTCCAATCTACGGCAGGAGAATAACTCCAACTATTGAGTCCAGTCCTTGTCACCGTCACGCCATTCATCAGATACTTATACAGACCGTAGTCGTAAGCCCAGATTTTAAATTCCGGTATATTTTCTGTAGTCGTAATGTCCGCTTCCCGGGTTTGACCACTGTAGGTGTCGGTAGTTGCCTCAAATTTAATTTCTTTATAATTTGAAGAAGAAATGCCTTCATCAGAATGCGAGCAGGCGGCGACCGCAATAGATGCAGTCACCGCCATTAAAAAGTATATCGCTGATCGGGTATTCATCAGTTGTTGACTTGAGAATCTATGAAATCAGGGAATTCCTCAACTGTCACGTCAAAATCAATCTTATTTGATGTCGCAGGAACATCGATGTTGAGCGTATATCTATATGCCTTACCGAGTTGCCACTCAGCGTTTGCCCGTTCGGTTGCATTCAGAGGGAAGTAGATGTATCCAGCTCCGTCTGAAACCGCATCAGCTGCTTGAGGCCAAATCTTGACACCAGTGTTTCTGTCGAATATCTCGCAAAGCACT
>WFLX010100408.1_pt1 | contig 11994 bp, 11 predicted proteins | sample 4967041 | NCBI WGS metagenome assembly WFLX01 (sample SAMN12857096, study PRJNA449069) | gut metagenome | isolation source: stool from male and female vole | host: Microtus ochrogaster | place: USA:Florida | collected 2017 | reverse complement strand
ACTGCGATTCAGGGAATTTGCCATATTGAAGGCAGTGGGCATGACCAACGGTGAGTTTAAGCGGCTCGTACAGCTGGAAAGTCTGTTTTACGGCGTAAAGGCGTTGGTTATTGGCATTCCACTAGGGCTTATATTGTCCCTATGTTTCCATCGGGCGTTTGCTCAGGACATCCGGGCTGCCGTTACCTTTCCCATAGGTGCAATCGTGGTTTCCATTGTGGCAGTGTTCCTTTTGCTCTATGGAATTATGCGGTATTCTATGGCAAAAATCGGGCAAAAAGACCTGATTTGGACCATGCAGAATGAAAATATATAAAAAAGTCCACAAATTTTTCAGATTATTGTTTCATTTTCCGGCAAATATGTTATAATGGATACAGGTGCATAATAAACTCTCAAGAAACTTGGCTCCACATACATTTCTATTAGGAACAAGTTCGTTTTGGAGAGCAGCGAGGTGGAAGATATGGATACAAAGATTTTAATGGAAAGTGGAACGAATGAGTTAGAGGTTCTCGAATTCACATTGGCCGGCAATTCCTATGGCATTAATGTTGCCAAGATTAAGGAAATCATTACTTATATGCCGGTTACGCCGGTGCCTAATGCGCATCCCAGCATTGAAGGCATTTTTATGCCGCGTGATACCATGATTACGGCGATTGATTTGAAAAATTGTTTGGGACGTGGAGAATCTGAACCCACTGGTCTGTTTATCATTACAAATTTCAATAAATTAGATATTGCATTTCATGTAGATACTGTGCTGGGCATTCACAGAGTATCATGGAGAAATATAATAAAGCCGGATGTTACGATTTCTACGCCTGATGAGAGCGTAGCGACTGGTATTATCAAGAGGGATGGCAAACTGATTATCATTCTTGACTTCGAGAAGATTGTCAGCGATATCAATCCGGAGACTGGACTTAAGGTGTCAGAGATATCTGAGCTTGTGGGCAGTACCAGCATTAAGAGAAGCTCAGTGCCGATTCTGATTGCAGAGGATTCCGTTTTGTTAAACAAGTTGATTGTGGATTCCTTGAAGGCAGCAGGCTACACCAATCTGATTCATACAGAGAATGGACAGAAAGCATACAATGTGGTTATGCAGTGTAAAAAGGAAGGTACTCTGCATGAGCATGTAAGGTGCATCATTACAGATATTGAAATGCCGGAGATGGATGGACACCGCCTGACCAAGCTGGTGAAGGGTGATGATGAGACGAAGGATATTCCGATTATTATATTCTCTTCGCTGGTGAATGATGACATGAAGAGGAAAGGCGAGTCGCTTGGTGCAGATGCACAATTATCCAAACCGGAAATCGGCAAATTGGTAAAAATTGTTGACGAATTGGTACAAGAGAGGCACTTAGAGGATTAAGGATAAAAAAGGGGGCTGCCGCATTATCAGTTAATGCCGGCAGCTTCTTTTATATCGCGGCAAGCAGGAAAATCATGATTATAAAATATATGGGATGTGCGAAATGCAAAATGAGATAAGGGACAGAATAGATGCGGCGGAGATGATACTCATAGGTCTGGGAGAGGAGTTTGACGATTTGCGCTCCTGCAAACAGACCTTGGATTATGAGGAAAAGAGGGCGCTGTTGGAAAATGCAAAGGACAGCTTCTGGATTCCCGCTTATGATGAGTTCTGTCGGAAAAAGCAAGGTGACAGAATACCAGAAACGCTGGGGCATTTGGCAAAATTGCTTGAAAATAAAAATTACTTTGTGATTACATCCTCCACAAATGATGAATTGGGCAAGGTCCCCTGGAAGGAGGGACGTTTTGTGGCACCCTGCGGCGGAAGTCACAAAAAACAGTGCGTCAACAGATGTGAAGAAGCTCTGACAGAGCTGACAGCGGAGGAGGATAAGGCGGTTACAGATATCATGCAGGAGTTTTGGGAGCAGCCGCTGAACAAACAGGATGTGGGAGAATGGAGTCAGGTTTTGGGTCTTTGCTCCAAGTGTAAAACGCCATTAATATTAAATAATATTTATACAGAATTTTATGATGAAAAAGGATATTTGAGCGATTGGGCAAAATATCGGAAATGGCTGCAGGGAACCATGAACAGGAAGCTTTTAGTGCTGGAGCTTGGAGTTGGGCTGCAGTGTCCTACAGTGATTCGCTGGCCTTTTGAAAAATTGGTGATTTACAATAATAAGGCTTATATTTATAGGGTTCATAAGTCTTTGTACCAACTGTCAGAAAGTTTGCAGGGAAAAGGTAAGTCAATATCTGAGAATTCCATTGATTGGCTGCAAATCCTGTGCTAAACTATATAAGTGAATGTAATTTTATAAAAAGTGGAGGATGAAATATGCCGAATCAAGAAGATTATTTAGATAATTTATTAAAAGAGGTTACGGATGAGCTGGACACATCCGAATTTATTGACCTTGATAATTTAGATTTAAATGACCGGGATTCTTTATTGCATTCTCTGGGCGAAGAGGATATGGACAAGCTTTTGAGCGAAAGCAAGGGAGCGGCAGAAGATAAAGATGTTTCTGTGGGTGTTGGACAGACTTCTGATGAGGATGTGCTGATGTCTCTTTTGCAGGATTCCGATGAGGATGATTTGCAGGAGATACACAATCTTCTTACAAAATCGGACAATAATGAGAGCCTTGTGGATAATGTCGGGGAAGAAACAGACCCGGCTGCGGCTGTTTTGGCGGAAATAGAAAACGGCGGCTCTTCTGCATCGGACAAAAATGGGGCGGCAGAGGAGGCTAAACGCTTAAGAGAGGCAAAGCAGCAAGAAAAGCGTCAGGCAAGGGAAGCAAAAAAGGCGGAAGCGGAGGCAAAGAAGGCTGCAAAGAAAGCGGAGGCAGAGGCAAAGAAGGCCGCAAAGAAGGCAGAGGCGGAGGCTAAAAAGGCCGCAAAGAAGGCTGCAAAGAAAGTAGAGACAGGAATGAAAGAAGATGCCTCGAATAAGCCTGCCGTGCAGGAAACTTTTGATGATATGGATGCACTTTTGAATGCTGCTGGAGAAGGCAATGCAGCGATGGAAAATGAAATGTTTTCGGAACCTTCGCTGTTTGCGGACATGGAGTCGGATGAGAATTCTTTAATGGAGAATATTTCGTCTTTGGAGGGAGCTTCTTCAGAAGTCAGTCCCATGGAAGATGTTCCCATGAAAGATGCTTCTTTGGATGATGATGCCGATGCTCTGCTCAATGAATTAAGCAGCAGTATGGAGCTTGACAGCGATATAACCTTTGGCGGCGATATCACTGTGGAAGAGAATAGCGCCGAAAACGGGGCGGAGTCCACAGAAAGTACAGATGATTTAATGGAATCTCTGGAACAGCTTCAGGGGAACAAGGAACCGAAAAAAGGCTTTTTTGCAAAGCTTCTTGACTATATTATGGAAGAGGATGAGGACGAGGAAGAAGAGGCAAAGGGCAACGAGGATATACAACTTTCCGGTGAGAATCAGGCTATCTTAGAGGAGATGGACAAGGAGAAGGGCAAGAAGAANAAAGGAAAGAAAGGCAAGAAAGGTAAAAAGGGAAAAGACGCAGAGGCAGGCGCANAGGCTGAAGGGGATGAAGATTCCGANGAGAACGGTAAGGGNAAGAAAGCCAAGAAGGCGAAAAAGCCTAAAAAGGAAAAGGCACCCCAGCCTGAAGAGCCCGGAAAGAAACTGTCCAAGAAAAGAATCTTTTTGATTGTGCTAGTCTGCGCAACCTTTACTGCGGTGATTCTGATTCTGACCAATATATGCAACGAGTACAGCATAAAGAGAAACGGCAGAAAGGCATATTATGATGGGGATTACCAGACCTGCTATCAAGACCTTTATGGAAAACACTTAAATGAGTCCGAGCAGGTAATGTACAATAAATCCGAGTGTATTTTGAAGATTCGGCTGTGGATGCGGGAATATGAGCNGTTTGNTTCTGAGGGNGATGAGGTGAAGGCTCTTGANAATCTGATTNAATCCATCANCAGCTATCCGGAGCTTTATGACTTTGCCTCACAATGGAATTCTACCAATGAAGTGGCAGAAGTTTATAACCGGATGACGGCGATTCTTTCGGATAAGTATCATTTGAGTGTAGAGCAGGCTCTGGCGATTGCGGCGGAGCCGGATGATATCGAATATACAAAGCAAGTGACTGCGGCAGCCCAGGGCGGAATTCCCGATTTTAGTCAGGGAACTGCGGACAATCAGAAGGATGAGCCGCTTAAGGATGTGCTGCCGGAGGAAGAAGGACTTAATAATTCCGGATTTATTGACAATAACCCATAAGTCCGGTTTGGAAGGAAATGTGCAGATGATTGCAATAATTGATTATGATGCAGGCAATATAAAAAGTGTGGAGAAGGCGTTTCTTGCCCTTTCGGAAGAAGTGATTCTCACAAAGGAACCACAGGTTATTCTAGGAGCTGACGGCGTAATACTGCCGGGAGTGGGCGCTTTCGGGGATGCAATGGAAAAGCTTCATGCCTATGGATTGGTGGAGGTAATCCGGGAGGTCGCTGCAAGGAAAATCCCGTTTTTAGGTATATGTCTCGGACTGCAGTTAATGTTTGAAAGCAGCGAGGAGAGTCCCGGCGTGGAGGGGCTTGGACTGCTGGAGGGCAGGATTTTAAGGATTCCCAAAGAACCGGGGCTTAAGATTCCTCATATTGGATGGAACAGCCTTACCTTTTCGGGAAACGGCAGATTGTTTCAGGGAATTCCTGAGAATTCCTATGTTTATTTTGTACATTCCTATTATTTGAAAGCTTCAGAGGAAGAGATTGTAACGGCTTCCACCCAATATGGTACAACGATTCATGCCGCTGTGGAAAAAGATAATCTCTTTGCCTGTCAGTTTCATCCGGAGAAAAGCTCTCAGACGGGACTAAAGATGCTACAAAATTTTATAGCTGTCACCAAAGAACGCAAACAAGATTAAAAGTTTAGGCTTGCAGAAAGGAATCAAAATCATGCATACAAAAAGAGTTATCCCTTGTCTGGACGTAAAAGACGGAAGGGTGGTTAAAGGCATAAATTTTGTGAACCTTCAGGATGCGGGAGACCCGGCGCAGGTGGCTGCTGCTTATGATAAAGAAGGCGCAGATGAGGTTGTATTTCTGGATATTATGGCATCTGCGGACAGCCGGGATACACAGCTGGAATGGGTAAGACAGGTAGCGGCTAATGTATTTATTCCCTTTACCGTAGGCGGCGGTATTCAGACTGTGGAGGATTTCAGAGCAATACTAAGGGAGGGTGCAGACAAGATATCCGTGAATTCTGCGGCAATTATGAATCCGTCATTAGTCAGCGAGGCTGCGGATAAATTCGGCAGTCAGTGCGTAGTCGTGGCAATAGATGCCAAGAAGAGACCTGACGGCAGCGGATGGAATATTTATAAAAACGGCGGTCGCATTGATATGGGAATGGATGCGGTGGAATGGGCTGTCAAGGTAGAAAAGCTGGNNGCGGGAGAAATTCTNNTGANCAGCANGGATGGTGATGGCNCTAAGNNANGGTATGATATTGCCCTGACCAAGGCGGTTGCAGAAGCAGTGGACATTCCGGTGATTGCTTCCGGAGGCGCCGGAAAATTGGAGCATTTTTATGAGGCATTGCAGGAGGCAAAGGCAGAGGCAGTGCTGGCGGCTTCCCTGTTTCACTATAAAGAGCTGGAGATTCGTCAGGTAAAGGAATATTTGAGAGGGCGGGGAGTCAGCGTAAGACTGTAAGAAGCAAAATACAAAAGGAGAACTATGAAAAATGGCAATGATAGATAATGATTGGCTCACCGTTTTGGGAGAGGAATTTGGAAAGCCATATTATAAAGAATTGTATCGGTTTGTTCTGTCAGAATACAATACAACGCAGGTATTTCCGCCTGCGGATGATATTTTTAATGCCTTTCACCTGACTCCCTTAAGCAAGGTCAANGTGGTCATTATCGGNCAGGATCCNTATCACAATGTGGGGCAGGCACATGGGCTTTGTTTTTCTGTAAAACCGGAGGTGGAGATTCCACCTTCTCTGGTAAATATTTATCAGGAGCTTCATGATGATTTAGGATGTGAAATTCCCAATAACGGCTATCTGGTCAAGTGGGCAAATCAGGGCGTGTTAATGTTAAATACAGTGCTCACGGTGAGGGCGCACATGGCAAATTCCCATCAGGGCAAGGGATGGGAAGAGTTTACCAACGCCGCCATCTGCGCGTTAAATAAGCAGGACAGACCCATTGTTTTTCTTTTGTGGGGGAAGCCGGCTCAGATGAAAAAGAAGATGCTTAACAATCCCAATCACCTGATTTTGGAAGCTCCCCATCCAAGCCCCTTGTCGGCATACCGTGGCTTTTTTGGCAGCAGACCATTCAGCAAGGCAAATCAATTTTTGGAAGAGCATGGGGAAACCCCTATTGATTGGCAGATTGAGAATGTATCATTTTAACGACTATAGAGGAAGGAGTCTGACATACAGATGGAAAAGAAAGCATTTGTGACCAAAGAGATGATAGAGGAGATTGTTAAAAAATATCCTACTCCCTTTCATATTTATGATGAAAAAGGCATTCGGGAGAATGCCAAAGCCTTGAAGGAGGCATTTGCATGGAATAAAGGCTATAAGGAATTTTTTGCGGTGAAGGCAACCCCCAATCCCTATCTTATCAATATTTTAAGGGATTACGGCTGCGGCTGTGACTGTTCTTCCCTGACGGAGCTGATGCTCAGCAATGCCATGGGACTAAAAGGGGAGGATATCATGTTTTCCTCCAACGATACACCGGCAAATGAGTTTGTATATGCCGCCAAAATCGGTGCTACCATCAATCTGGATGATTTTACCCATATTGAATTTTTGGAAAAAACTATAGGATATCTGCCTAAGACCTTGAGCTGCCGCTATAATCCCGGAGGATATTTCTCCATCAGCAACAGTATTATGGATAATCCCGGCGATGCCAAATATGGTTTTACCACAGAGCAGCTTTTTGAAGGCTTTAAGATTCTGAAAGCAAAAGGTGTGGAAAATTTTGGCATTCATGCATTTTTAGCAAGCAATACTGTGACGAATGAATATTATCCTACACTAGCAAAAACGCTGTTTGAGGTGGCTGTAAAATTGCAGAAGGAAACCGGCGCGCATATTGCCTTTATCAATCTCTCGGGAGGTGTTGGAGTTCCCTATCATCCGGATCAGGAGCCCAATGATATCAGAGCCATTGGCGAGGGTGTGCGGAAGGTTTATGAAGAAGTTTTAGTGCCTGCAGGCATGGGGGATGTAGCGATTTATACGGAGCTTGGACGCTTTATGATGGCACCTTTTGGTCATCTGGTGACTCAGGTGATTCATGAGAAGCATACCCATAAGGAATATATCGGAGTGGATGCCTGTGCCGTGAATCTCATGCGCCCTGCCATGTATGGGGCATATCATCATATTACAGTGCTTGGCAGGGAGAGTGAGCCCTGTGATCATATGTATGATGTGACTGGCTCGCTCTGTGAGAACAATGATAAATTTGCAGTGGACAGAATGTTGCCTCAAATTCAGATAGGGGATTATCTGGCGATTCACGATACGGGGGCTCATGGATTTGCTATGGGATACAACTATAACGGTAAATTAAAATCCGCGGAACTTTTGTTAAAAGAGGACGGAAAAGTGGAGCTGATTCGCCGTGCGGAGACCCCCAAGGATTATTTTGCAACTTTTGACGGACTTGATATTTATGATAAGCTTGATTTTAATACCTGAAAACATGCGAAATCATGGAGGTTAGGGATTATGAGATATCCTAAGAATTTACAGGCTGGGGGAACCATAGGGTTTGTGGCTCCCTCTTTTGGCTGTCAGATAGAGCCTTACAAGAGCGGTTTTGAAAATGCCGGGAAGAAGTTTCGTCAAATGGGTTATCAGCTGGATATCGGTCCCAACTGTTATGCGGGAGAGGGCATAGGCATCAGCAATACGCCACAGAAGTGCGCGGCAGAGCTGATGGACTATTATCAAAGCCGGGAAAATGACTGCCTGATTTCCTGTGGCGGCGGAGAACTTATGTGTGAAGTGTTGAGCCATATAGACTTTGAGGCGATAAAGAATGCCGCTCCAAAATGGTTTATGGGATATTCGGACAATACTAACATGACTTATCTTCTTGCGACTATCTGTGATACCGCATCCATTTATGGACCCTGTGCGGCGGCCTTTGGCATGGAGCCTTGGCATGAGGCTATAGAGGATGCCTTTGCTTTGCTGATAGGGGAAAAGCGTACCATAAAAGGATATGACTTATGGGAAAAGGAATCTTTGAAAAATGAAGACAATCCTCTGGCACCTTATCATGTGACAGAAAAGAGATTCCTAAAAAGCTATATAGGAAATCAAAGAACGGACAACCTTACCTTTCAGGGCAGACTTTTAGGCGGCTGTATGGACTGTCTGGTAAATATTTTGGGAACTCGCTTTGACAAAACTAAAGAATTTCTGGAAAAATATAAAGAGGACGGCATTATTTGGTTTCTGGAAGCCTGCGACTTAAATGTCTTTGCCATAAGGCGTGCTATGTGGCAGATGGAAGAAGCCGGATGGTTTCGTTATGTCAAAGGATTTTTGATTGGAAGACCTCTTTGCTTTGGGCAGGAGATGATGNNGCNNGANAATGCNNANCAGGCAGTGCTGGAGGTGGCAGGAAAGAAAAATGTGCCCATTGTCATGGATGTGGACCTCGGACATCTGCCTCCTATGATGCCTTTGATAGTGGGCAGCATGGGTACGGTAAGGGTAGAACAAAATGACATTGAAATTATTCAAAACTATGTAGTGTGAGATTCCAAGAGGGTGTGTAAACACCCCTCTATAGAGTGGCATCGTGGAGGTTAGCATGAAGATAGAACTGTCGGGGATACAAAAAAATTACAGGCATAAAAAAGTGCTGGAAGAGATTTCCCTGACAGCGGAAGAAGGAAGCTGTACCTGTATTCTTGGGGAAAACGGCTGCGGGAAATCCACCCTGCTTTCCATTTTGGCGGGAGTGCAGAAGGCGGATGCCGGAAGGNTTTTCTANGGCGAAGAAGATTTATTTAAAAATAGCAGACTGCGCGCCCAAATNTTGGGATATGTGCCANAGAAAGACCCGCTGATAGAGGAACTGACGGCATGGGACAATCTTAGAATGTGGTATGATAAGNACAAGCTGAACAGGGAGCTNTCAGAGGGTGTGCTCGCTATGCTGGGCATAGACCAGTTCTTAAAAACTACCGTGTATAAAATGTCCGGCGGTATGAAAAAGAGGCTGTCCATTGGTTGTGCCGTGGCGGGCAGTCCTAAAATTCTGTTGCTGGATGAGCCATCGGCTGCTTTGGATCTTATCTGCAAAGAACGCATTTACAATTATTTTGAGAGATACAAAGCGCAGGGGGGGATTTTGCTCTTGGCAACCCATGATGTAAGGGAATTGGAATTGTGTGACCAATGTTATATCTTAAAGCAGGGACGATTGACTTCTTATGAATATGACGGAAACATTCATCGTTTGGTAGGGAAATTATAGATGACGAGAAATTTTTCTTATTTTCAAATGCAATTAAAGAGAATGTGCAAAGTATTGCCTGTGCTGCTTGCTGTGAATCTTCTGGCGTGCGGTTGCATGGGCATTCTTGTTGNCAGACTTTTGGCAGATGGAGTTTTGTCAGAAAACAGCAGGAAATTTCAAATAGGAGTCGTGGGAGAGTTTGGAGATTCTTATTTGGGACTACAGTTTTATGCTATGTTACAATCTCTGGATGACTCAAGGTTTATTATAGATTTGCAGGATTTGACGGAACAGGAAGCTGCAAGAGCACTTCGCAGAGGAGAACTCAGCGCTTACTTACGCCTGCCGGATGGACTTTTAGGGGCTTTGGACAGCGGCGCCAATGATATATACATTACCTATGTGGCAGGGGGAGGTCAGAAAGGAATCGCCGGAACTCTTGCGGTGGAATTAGTGGATGTGGCGTCTACTCTGGTGACCAGAAGCCAGAGTGCTGTCTTTGGAATGCAGAGAGTTTTGATAACACAGGATAGATACGGTGAATGGGAAGATGCCACACAGAAGCTGTGCCTGAGGCTGGTAGAGATTGTGCTGAACCGGACAAAGCTTTGTGAAGTGGAAGTATTGGGTATGGCAAACGGTCTGTCCACAGAGGGCTATTATTTTTGCAGTGTGTTGATTATTTTTTTGTTGATGGCAGGACTCAATAACAGCTCCCTGTTTGTTAACAGAAGCAGGGAACTGCATAAAATCATGTCTGCAAAGGGTGTGGGTGTGTTTTTTCAGGTGATGGGAGAATATCTGTCCTATGTGTGCCTGACAATTCTTTATATGGCAGGAATTTTTTTGCTTCTCAGTTTTGTTTTGGAGAGANGTTTTTTGGAGCTGCCTGAGTGGNAGAAGCNGGGAGCAGAGCTCTTGCCAGAATTTTTTATCAGATTTGTGCCTGTGGCGGCCATGATTGCAGCCATGCAGTTTTTATTATATGAGATGATGTCGGGAATCGTCAGCAGTGTACTGACGCAGTTTGTATGCTGCATCAGCATGGGTTATGTCTCAGGCTGTTTTTATCCGGCAGCTTTTTTTCCGGATATGCTGCAGAAGATTGGGGAACTGCTGCCTACCGGAACAGCCCTGCATTATGTGAATGAATGCTTTTTGGGGAATGTGTCATTGGCGGGAAGTCTGGGCATATTTTTCTATTTGCTGCTATTCCTAAGTCTATCCATGCTTGTCAGGAAATATAGGATACAGATTTGAGTCACAGCAAGGCGGCGACATGGGGGTTAGTGTGCAAAGAACTGCAGGAATAAGGAGAAGGAAAAGTGAGCCGGATAGTGACAAGATATTTTCTGCTGAATAAGCGTTTATTTAAAAAGCCCAGCTTTATTATGATTCTTTGTCTGGTGCCGATTTTGGTGGCAGGAATCCGTATGGCTGCAAAAGAGGAGAGCGGGATTGTAAAAATTGTTTTGTGTATGCAGAATCCGAAGGAAGAATTGTCGGCGGAAATTTTAGAGAAACTACTAAAAAAGGACAGCGTGTTTCGGTACAGTGTATGTGAGACGCCTTTGCAGGCAAGGGAAATGGTGACGAATTATGAAGCGGATGCCGCATGGATTTTTCCCGAAAATCTTGAGGAAGAGTTGAGAAAAACAGCGTTTGGCAAGCATATAAAGCCTGTGGTAACGGTGGTGGAGCGGGAAGATAATGTGGTGCTTATGTTCACAAGGGAAGTTCTCTGCAATACTTTATATCCGGTTTTTTCCTATGCTGTTTATGAAAACTTTGTGAGGGATGACTTGAAAGTTACCGAAACACAGGCGGATGATGCACAGCTTTTGGAGGCATATAATCAAAATTTGATAGAAGGAAGTTTTTTTCAAATGGAATATCCTGACGGACAGACAGACGAGCAGATTGACTATCTGCTTGCGCCGGTGAGGGGGATTCTGGGAATCTGGCTGACCTTGTGCGGATTTGCGGCATCTCTTTACTATACGCAGGATGAACAGAGGGGCACTTTTTCTAAAATACCTGCAAAAAGCAGGCTGTGGATGGCATTTTGCTCCCATGCAGTGCTTTTGTCGGATGCCGTGGTGATTTTACTCTTGGGCTGCGGACTTGCAGGAGTGTTCACTGTCTGGTATAGGGAGATTTTCAGTGCAGTGCTTTTTGCCTGCTGTACCCTTGCTTTTTGCAATCTGCTTCGGCTGATATGCCGCACTCCGGCTTTGTTGGGAAGCTGTATTCCCATTGCCTTATTGGGAATGCTGGTGATGTGCCCGGTGTTTATCGGAATTAACAGTTTTAAAATGCTTAGGTATCTGCTTCCGCTATACTATTATCTGAATTCCATTCACAATGTGTATTTTTTGAATGCAATGACGGTTTATGCGGCGTTGGTGACTATTTTGTGTATTTTTCTGCTTTTGTGGCAGAATAGAAATTGTTATTGAGGAGATGAGAGTTTGAT
>WFLX010032567.1_pt1 | contig 11995 bp, 8 predicted proteins | sample 4967041 | NCBI WGS metagenome assembly WFLX01 (sample SAMN12857096, study PRJNA449069) | gut metagenome | isolation source: stool from male and female vole | host: Microtus ochrogaster | place: USA:Florida | collected 2017 | reverse complement strand
ATTCGCGTGAAGGATCATTCATCAGCATGACGTAGTTGTTCTTCAAGTCNTTGNCAAGAAGCTCNTTNTAGAATGANAGGGGTGTATAGGTCTTGGTNTCGATTGCATTTCCTTTGCTGTCGCGTTTAGTCCAAGTGAATTCTGTGGGAGGTTNGCCAAGNGCAAGNGCNAGCATTTTGTATACTTCNCCGAGTTGCTGGGTTTTCATTTCTTGAAGAGNTTTCTCATCNGNTCCTTTTGCTTTTGCCTGNCGNAGGCGAAGNCCATCTTCACGCANTCGGGTGGCGAGATGACGACGGAATGCGGATGTATTGTTTGCAACTTCTGTCTCTGCCATTGCCTCGGTGGGCACAACTCCATATTTAGTNACGATNTCAGCTACGCCGCAGAATGTTCCGCCATCCGAAATAGGATTTTGGAAAAGCCATTCCACTTGGCGGTCTTCCATAGGAAGATCGGAGGTGTCGATGACTCCCTGAAGGAATAGATTGGCTTTCTCGAGCTGGTCGAAGAAGAAGTTGTAGTTTTGCGAAAATGTGAGTTTAGGCAGATTGTTTTTTGCCATAGCTTGCGACCTGAGTACATTGAGACCGGTAAAAAGCCAACAACGACCGGAAGATTTCTGATCGGTAATGCCTTTGGTCTCCACTTTGTGAGAGAAGTGATCGTCAAATTTGTTGCGCACCTTCTCATTGTAGGCCAATTTTTCGATGCCAGCCGCATTTAGTGCATTGTGGCGTGCCCTGTTGGCTGTATTGTTCACATATCCGGCCTTAAAGCCACTTAGCATCTCCCGAGTGATAGCACCCTTATCCTGTCCCACTCCTTGCAGAGCCGAAGTGATTGCAATTGTCAATATAATTTTTCGAATCATAAAAATTTAGGTTAAAGTTTTTCTATTGCTGTGCAAAAATAATAAAATCTTCGGATTCATGCAACCAAATCTCTTGGTTTACTTTATGACAATAAACTTATCAGCGACATTATACAATCCAGCATCGCCTCCATCTGGCTCATTTCCGTAGACGGTAAGATAATAATTCCCATTCTCTTCTTCCTTCAATCTTTTGACTTTCTCTTCTCCGTGGCAATTTGATGTAGAGAAAGTACCATCAAGGTGTCCCGAATTATCCGCAGTTGTCTCGGTGCAAATAAGTTTTACTCCTAATTTTTTAGCTATCTCATTAAGCCAAATGTCAAGACTTGCCGAAATTATATACACAGTATCCCCTTTTTCCAGATGTCTTTTCAAGAGATCAAGGCTCTCCTGTTTATAACGTGGCATAAACTTGCGGGATGTTTCCATCAATTCAACTTTCGACAACCCTTTATATAATAAAGAGTAAAGTTTCTCTTTAGCTTTTGAATTACTGACTACTCCCATTTTCCAACCAATCAGCCATGGCAATGCACGTAATGCTCCGATTGCACATCGTCCATCTCCTAATGCATAGCGGGAGAAACTGATAAATGTGTCGTCGGAAGTCAATGTGCCATCGAAATCAAACACTACCACTTGCTTTTTATTCATTTGCATCGCCCTCCTTCTCGACTCGCTTCGGTGCATATCTATAGCGATCTACTGATTGCCGAATCCTTTTTAGTTTGGTGTCTATATATTCCATCTGACTTTCCGAAAGAATTATTACCGGTGGGCATTCAAAATAATAATAAACGGCAGTTGCGAGCTTATCGTCAGGTATTTCCTCAATTCTTTCATACGATACATTTTCTTCTGCAAGATGACGGCGTGCTTGACTTGGCATATCTCCGACTATAAGCACTGGCTCTTCTCGACTTGCCTGAAAAAGAAACCGTAGATAATTCCCTCTCATAACGGAAACGGAGAAGGAAACGGCCATCGCCATCATTGAAGCGACTATCATCAGCCAAGACATTACAATTCCCATTATCCTGTCTCTCTGGCTGAATTGGGAGGCGATTAAGAATATTCCTCCTACCAGCCATAGCTGACATATATATCTTGCCCACCATGTCTGCTCGAANATGAANCAACTNNAAAATACGCNCCCTGCTATATANCATATNACTCCTCTCAAAGATTTNCTCTCTTTCCATGCTATCACTGCGCACAATATAAGAATGAGAGGCATTAGTATGGTGAATCCCCCTGCCCGTCGGTCGTATTTTGGTAAAGAAATGGAGAATAAGGAAATGAAAAAATTGACTACTCTATTATGATCTAAAAATATTTCTGGAGTATTATTACTCATTATATCAACGGCTCCATCTCCCATCAATGGATACAGAGGATGCCCATAACCTATTGTGTTGGTGATGTAGGGATGATATGTGAAGACTACCCCAATGCAAAGGGCTATAAAAGACACTCCCACCAGGCGGAGTAAGCTTGAAAAGTCTTTCTTGATTATCAACCATACGAAGGCGAGAAGCATCCATACTCCGGCTTCAAAAAAGAAATTAAACTTTGTGCCCATAGCCAAGACAAGAGTCATGACCAGCATCAGGTATCCTTTTGCCTCGTGGCCTCCTGAAGTTTTTATTAGATAAAATGCCAACAACACCATCAGAAGATAGAGATACTTATAAAGATCGATGTAGTAGATGAGACATTGTGAAAACACTACTGGATTTCCAATCAGAGCCAATGTGATCCAAAGAGTTTTCTTGTTGCTCCAGTATTCTCCTCTTTTCTTGCCTTTGATAAATATTTCATACGGATTGCTTCTTAGGAAAGCGTACACTCCAAAACCGGTGGCTGCTATCATGATTAAGTTGATACTCTTTCCGGTCTCAATCCGTCCGGTAAAGCAAGCTATAGCAGCTTCGGTGATTTCCACTGCTTTTGCATAATGGAGTGCCCAGAGTGTATGCGGGGCATTCGGGTCAGTGCTTCCTCTGTGCGGATTCCAACCGTCGCATAAAGTCGACACTATCTCTTGATGATAGCGCAGACCATCGTAAGACTGATCGTAGACAACCCCTGAGATTAGCATACTAATGCATATTATGAGCAATACTGTACATATCCATACTATACGATCATATATTTTGGCACTGGAATCTATGAAAAAGCCTGTCAATATTCCAGCTGCTACCGCAGTAGGAAAAACATATCTCCCTANTGCTTCTCCGAAATAAAATAATATGACGGAAAATGCGAAGGAATAAAACGTGCAGCTTAGAAGTACTATCGAAATAGTCCAAGCCCACTCACATTGCTTCTTTATATTATCTATCGAATGTTCAGTCTTTCTCATAATAGAAATTATAATGGCCTAAACTGCCTATCATAGAGGAGATGGTAAAGGATCTGCTGTCTTTAAATCTGGCTTACAAAACTTAGAATAATAAAAGAAATAAACCANATTGCCACTGTCAATATCAGTGGAATATCCTTGTACATAACTTTAGATGGGTCGCCTGATCCGTTTTCTACGATGGTAAGTTGAAGGTAGCGTAAGATTCCGTATAAGACGGGAAGCCCGGTGACATACAGATATTCGCATTCAGGTTCATTGCCATATTTTGGTTGTAAGGTATACATTACATACCCTACTATTATTATGGCACCCAACAAGGAAAGCACCGAATTAAGAAACGGAAGTGTGTATCCTGACACGCTATTCCTCCCTTTTTGTTTCTCAGACCTTATGACCAATACGACTTCGTGCCTACGTTTTGACAATGCAAGAAAAAGTGCAAGAAGAAATATCATGATCACTATCCATTGGGAGATCCAAATCCCGGTAGCTAATCCTCCAATTATGACTCTTAATACAAACCCAATAGCTATTATTATCACGTCAAGAAGTGCCACATGCTTTAGCCAAAAGCAATATAAGATATTAAGAATTAAATAAGTTGCTAAAATTATGGTGCAGCTTGATGAAAGGGTGAAGGTTGATATCAAGATTCCAGCAATGGCTAATCCTATACTTAGCAGCAGAGCCTCATATGGCTTGACATTCCCACTTGCCACAGGTCTTTTGCATTTTTCCGGATCCTTCATGTCGGCGCTGCAATCCTTCACATCGTTTAGGCAATATATTGAGGAGGATGCGAGACAAAAGCAAAAGAAAGCCACTGAGGATATTATCCAACATTTCAAATCAAGAAAATTTCCACTGAAGATGACTGACAAGAATACTATGAGGTTTTTGATCCATTGGTATGGACGAATCAGCCTTAAAAACTCTTTCCACTTAGAAGAGGCGTGATTTATGACTCTTTCATTCTTCATATACTTCTATTTTTTCCTGTCTTGGCATGAAATATAATGAATATATTGTTTCTTTATCAGTTACAAAATTATAATAGCATCTTGTATCGTTGTCAAAGATTTTTCCTATAAGAATCTTTGATCTCCCTACATCATCTCTGTGCCCTTGGAAATAAAGAATATATTGGTCAATCATGCTTTTGTATATAAAGCAATTAGACATTACTCCTATTGCTATTACTGCTATAAAAAGCTTAGATTTTAGGTCGGATAAAGGCCATCCTAAAGATGCTACTTTCCTAAGCACTTTAAGCATCACATAAAGGCTGATGGCAGTGGTGCATTTCCATCCATAATCAAACATTCCATTTGGAGGTACAGGCAACGAGCAGATAATTGTTGTGATAATCAGCCACCAGAATATTTTATCATGGGCTGTCTCTTTCCAAATGAAGGGAAGAAATATGCCTATACTGAAGATAAACCATACGAGTATGAAGACAATTATTTGGTATGCTGGGAATCCACTTTGAAATACGGTGTGAAGTGTCGTGCCCTGTGAATTCCCGCAAAATATTATCGAAATGAGAAGACAACTTAAAAAACCATATACGTTTTCTGCTGTGATGGAACATTTAAAATTCTTCAGGAGTGCATAGCCTATGATTGGTGCGAGTGGCAGGGATATTAATGGTGCCATACAAAACAGCGGAGCGAAAAAGAATAATAACATGTCGGCATGTGCTTTATTGACGTACATCAGCATTAATATGACCATTGCCGGTATTCCTTGATTATATATGAATCTACAAAGATATAACACTGAAGGATCTCCTATAATATATGCCGCCACAAAGCTTCCGTCATACCATTTCAATATAAATCGCAAGATGATCGAACTCAGAATGTCGCATCCGTTGAAAAGAAATAGCAATACCCCTACGATTAAATATCGTCTCTTGCATATATGCATCACCATCAGTGATGTTAATGATAATCCTAAGTAACTATATAAATAGAGTGCAATTTGTGACGCTTCATACGAACTGAATATTTTACCTATAAATGCAGCAGGAAGCCAATAGGCAAAATAATAATTAAGATAAGAAAAGCCAGTTGCTGTTATATTCACTACAGGCCATGGCTGTCTGACTAAGACTTCTAAAACTGCATTGCGAAATCCATTGTCCCACTGTTCCTGGAGAAAGAACCCCCCAATTCCTACTAATATCATCCAGATGGGTATGAGAAGTAACACTGTGATTACTTGCCAATCTAAAGATATATACTCCCCTTCACTGTTGCTTATTATTTTTCTAACTACTTTATAGACAGCATAAATTCCAAGTATTGTCAGCGGTAGTGAATATATTATCTTAAACCAAAATAAAACCATCATTAATATCGGCAATAAAGCCCAAATGATGGATGTAGTGTATATTTGACTTAATTTGAGTTTCGCTGAATTCATATAGCTACAATGTCATTAAGGACAGGTATGGGTTGCTAAATTGTTTTGTGTATTATTGAAAAGTAACCAATAGGGAAAACTGGTATTTTCAAAACATTTGCAAAGTTAATAAAAAAATATATAATGGCAAAGATATTNCTTGTCCTGCTACCATTNTGAATGTAACATTTTTTTTTGCATTTTTCAAGCGCTTGTCAAGTCAAGGTTATTTTAAAGATTTGGTAGGCGAGGCCTCTGCCTCCGAGCCCGGTTTTTTGATGGAGGAGGCCGGAATTCAGGATATGGCCAGCGTCTTCATTGCTGGTGCCGAAGTCGAAATAGCGATTTTCCGAGAACACTTCATTTATCAGATGATGCATAAGATAAGTCAGAGTTCCATTTTCTCTTCCGCTCTCTGAGGTGGCGATGTATTGGCAGTGGGCAACTGAATTGGTATTGTAGACGCAGACAGCTGCATCCGGTTCTTGACATATACCCGCTAAGAAAAGTCGGATTCCGTCAGGGAAACGGTCTTTGAGGAGCTGCAACTCTGATTCTGAGTGCACAGGGGCAGCCTCATGACGGCTGCGAAGACATTCTTTGAGGATAGGCATGAATTCAGAAGCGTTGGAGGTCTCCTTAATCCAAGGATTAAGCATTGATGCTTTTTTCAAATGACGTTTTTGGAGGGTATTGAAGCCTGGATTATCGTGCATGTCTATCACTGTCGATAGATTCACCGTCTCAATGGATGCTCCATATCGGAAAAGTGCATACAAATCCTCTTCTGCCGGCAGCCGGTGGTAGATGTGAGGTATGGCTTTATAGATAANTTGGCTGACNTTGTTTTCCCNGCACCATTCGATCCAAGCTTCAAAAAGCTGGAGCATATCAGTCCCATCGAAGTGGGAGAGAGGTGTGAGCCATCCGCCATAGGTCAAGCCTCCGTGAGAGCAGAGTGTGTCATCTTGTCTTAGGTTGGCGGGGAGCAGNGCAGTCGGTTTTCCTTTCCTATAAGCAATGAGCGAGCAGTCGCAAAAACGGTCAGAATGATAATCCATGTATCCACGCATATGAAGCATCGTGCCTTGTCGCGATTGAGCGACAAGACGGTCCCAAAGACCTGAATCTTCCGGTCGGTACCTATGAATAGACCAATCTGTATTCATCTGCGACTAATTCTAATCGCAAAATTAACGAAATCTTCCCACGATAGCAAATTTTTTATTAACTTTGCCGTAGAATATAAACACAATCTAACATAAGACTGAAATGAGACTATTTGCTTCTCTTGCCGCAGGCGCGGCAATCGCATTGACGGCTTTCCCTGCTCTCGCTGATCAGAAAGCGACAGTGAAACTGAATCTTGATCAGGTGAACCCCGATCTGACCATCCCAGCTGAAATCTATGGACAGTTTGCCGAGCATCTTGGCACTTGCATCTATGGGGGNCTTTGGGTAGGTGAAGACTCACCGATTCCTAACACAAACGGCTATCGCAACGATGTGCTCCAAGCACTCAAGGATCTCAAAGTTCCCGTAATGCGTTGGCCAGGAGGGTGCTTCGCCGATGAATATCACTGGGTAGATGGCATTGGTCCTAAAGATCAGCGTCCTGTGATGATCAACAATAACTGGGGTGGCACAGTAGAGGACAACTCCTTTGGTACGCATGAATTCTTCAATCTCTGCGAGCTTCTTGAATGTGAACCCTATCTTAGCGGTAATGTAGGTAGTGGCACTGTAGAGGAATTGGCTAAGTGGGTAGAATATATCACAGCTGAAAATGGTCCGATGGCTGAAAAGCGTAAAGCAAACGGACGCGAGAAACCGTGGAAACTGAAATATCTCGGTGTCGGCAACGAAAGCTGGGGTTGCGGTGGCAATTTCACTCCCGAAGACTATGCTTCTGAATATCGTCGCTATCAGACGTATTGCCGCGACATCAGCGGAAATAAGCTCTATAAGATTGCTTCCGGAGCGAGCGACTATGACTATAAGTGGACCGATGTGCTTATGAAGAAAGCGAAAAACCATATGAAGGGTCTTTCACTCCACTATTATACCGTAAAGGGTTGGAACGGCAGCAAAGGTTCAGCAACAAACTTCGACAATGACGATTACTATTGGACTCTCGGCAAATGCCTGGAAATCGAGCCTGTCATCATGAAGCATGATTCAATCATGAATGTGTATGACCCCAAGAAGCGAGTGGCTCTTCTCGTGGATGAATGGGGCACATGGTGGGATGAAGAGCCGGGNACNGTNCCNGGNCACCTNTATCAGCAGAACACNATGCGTGATGCAATGGTAGCAGCTCTCAGTCTCAACGTATTCAACCGCCACACCGANCGTGTGAAGATGGCAAATATCGCTCAGATTGCCAATGTGCTGCAGTCGATGGTGCTTACCAAGGGCGACAAGATGGTGCTTACTCCTACCTATCATGTCTTCAAGATGTATGCTCCTCATCAGAATGCTACCTTCGTGCCTCTCGAAGTGGAAACATCAATCCGCGATGTACGTGATGGCCGTCAGGTGCCTACTNTCAATGCTACTGCTTCTCAGAAAGATGGAAANCTNAANGTCACTCTCACCAACATTGACCTTAAGGANAAAGCAGAGGTTACAATTCCGCTCGAAAAGCTTGGCAAGAATGCTGTGGTAGGTGAAATCCTTACTTCTGCCACTCCTAACGACTACAATGACTTCGACAATCCTGATAAGGTGAAAGTGGCTCCTTTTAAGGGCTATAAGATTACGAAAGATGGTCTTCAGGTGACACTCCCTCCTATGTCGATTGTAGCGCTGTCTGTCTCCATCTGATGCATAATTAGCTCCGCTAAAGCAAGTCATAATGCATAGTTTGTGGAAGACGGCACGAGGCGGTTAGGAAACCGCCTTCCCATTGACTATGCCGCTTTCAATTAAATTGAAGAGGAATACCTTTGTATTTGAATAAGGACTTCTGATTCCGTTCAGAAGTCCTTATTCATTATTTATTCCATTCTGTAAACGAATATGTGGATTCGATGGCGTTCTCTATTTCATCTGGTAGGGCTGAGAAGAAGTCAAAACCGGTGATTTTTTCAACTTCATCGATGGTGGTGGCATAATCCTGCATATTGCCCGGGCATTTCATATGAGGATAGACGAAAGCGATGCCTCGGGGTTCATCAAGATATGGGGCTACGAGTACCTTAAAGAAGGCGTCAGGGACGCGGACTTTGGATTTCTCGATGTAAGTTTCACCATCCACATAGATAGGTCCTGCAATTATCATCACTGCAGAGTCACGCTTAGCCCAAACGCGTTCCTTGCTTTCAAGTGTTTCCCAAGCTCCTGCGTTAAGATCGTGAAGCTGCGGACACATATTTGCCATTACGAAGCAGTCGTTCATTGCATCCACGCTCCATTTCTGGTCGGCTGCCGGACACATATGACCTCGGTCATAGCCGGAACCGGTGTAATCGCTGTGTTTGGTGCAACCATCTATATCTTTGTCTTGCCAGAAATTATCGCTGCGGCTGACTTCACTGCTCACTTCGGAGCCCAGAAGCTCCCATACTACGTAATTAGGAGTTTTGTTGTCCTTATTGTAAGATAGGGTAAAGCCTGTGTACTCCTTGATTTGTGATGTCAGTCCAGAAGGGATTGCCACTGCTTCCAATCCGTCGTAGTGAGCGGGCTTAGTGACGCCAGGAAGTGGTTCTTCAGGAGTCACAGGGGTCGGGGGCATCTTAGGCTCATCCTTTCCAGTGTTGCAAGAATAGAAAGCAGGCATCAGCATTATTGTCGAGATGGCGATTGCTGCTGAGTGGTGAAGTTTTGTGTAGATAGATTGAATTTGTTTCATTGTCGGTAGTGTTATGTCTTACTAAAACGTAAAAGACCTCGGAAGTATTGCATTCCGAGGTTGCATTATTCATATTGTCGTTATTCTTCTATTATCCAGCTTTCGATGCGGCGTTTTTCGGAGGAGAAGTTGACCCCTATCTTGAAGAGCTTTCTTGAATCTGTGGCGAACTTGCGGGCATATTCCTTCTCGTTGATTTGGCGGAGAGCTTCCTCGGGAGGTGAGTCATACTTCAACTCTATGATGTAGACGTATTTCGGTGTCTCTATAAGCAGATCGATACGCCCATCAGACGTGTGAATTTCCACTTTAGCATCAATGCCTATTAGGCTTAGAAGAATATAGATGGCATTATGGAAATTATTTTCATTGTCCATCTTTAGGTCATACGGTATTCCAGCGAAATAAGCATCGAGTTCCTTCATCAATTTTTCTGGCTCTCCATTGCGGATGTTTCGCCTGAGGTTGTCTACTACACTTTCAGCCCATCCAGCCTTTCCTTTGACATATAAAGGAACCAAGTCGTTGAATAGTCCATCTCTAACCTCGTCGTTTGGCACTTTCAGTTGCACCTCATCATTATCAAAGTCATAATCTGCTATAGTAAGGTAACCGGTTTGATATAGGAGTGCTGTAGGATCTGCATTGCGAAGGTCAAGTCCTGCCAAACGACCAAGTTTCCATCTGGCATTGAGAATACTCTCAATGTCTACGTCGGCGTTATAAAGAGCTTTGGCGATTACTGTGGAGGCACCTGTGCCAATCCAGTACGTACTTATTCGACTCTCATCCATTGCGTTAAGCACAGACCATGGATTATAGATGTCGCTACCCTCCGGTGAGAAGCGATAGCCGTCATAGTTCTGCTTGAGCAGACGGCACGCACCTTCGAAGTCAGTTCTTCTCTTCGCTGCAAGACGTTCGATTCCGAGACGGAAATTATCAAGCAGTTCTTTTTCAGTTATACCACATATATTGGCGAATTCATCCGCGAAGGTGATGTCCTTAAGATTGTTAAGGTCAGAGAATACACTAAGTTTACTGAAACGACTGATACCCGTCAGGAACACCAGACGGATATGTTCAGCCGAGCTTTTGAAGTTGGAGTAGATGCTCGCAAGCTTCGAGCGGTAGCGTTCGAAGTTCTCATCATCGTCCAAATTGCTGGAAAGGGGTTTGTCGTATTCATCCACAAGAATCACAACCTGCCGACCAGTCTTTTCGTGCGCATTTTTGATTATATTCTTAAATCGTTGGGAATAAGCGGCTGCTATGTCTCTAACTTCATATTTTGCTTCCCATGAGACGAAAAGAGTATTAAGTACCTCCTCAAACATGTCTGGCTCCTTAAATCTGTCGGTGTTTAGGTCAAGATGAAGTACAGGATACTCTTCCCAGTTCCAATCTATGGAGTCGATATAAAGACCTTTGAAGAGGTTGCGTTTTCCTTGGTAGAAATATTTCAGAGTGGAAAGGAAAAGGCTCTTTCCGAAGCGACGTGGACGGGCAAGAAAGTAGTATTTACTTCCTTCCAGTAGTTTTTCTATGTATTGAGTCTTGTCGACATACAAGAAACCTCCTTCTCGCAGCGACTTGAAATCTTGATCACCAATACCGTATTTAACTTTTCTCTCAACCATAACGCTTTCTTTTGCCCACAAAGATAGTTAAAATTCACTGTTTTTGCAAATCATGTATAAGTTTTCTCTTAATCCTCTTATTGGATGTTGGTATAATAATACCTCGGAAGTATTGCCCTCCCGAGGTATTATTTATTCACAAATCGCCTCTCCGAGGCTACAGTGCTTTTNTNTGGNCCTCAGACTNNAGTCTGGGGTTTCGCCCCAATAACAGCTTTCCGAGCTGAGGGATTGTTAGGCTTTGTTTTGGCGTTTTCTCCAGAGNGCGGTCATGTCTTCGAGAGTCTTGCCCTTGGTCTCAGGAACGAGCTTGGCCACAAACCATGCAGCGATGATACAGATGACTCCATACAGGGCGTAGGCGAAGAAGTGTCCGAAGCGATCACCCATATCTCCAGCACTCATATTGTACATAGGTACGAAAGTGCTGCTGACGATGAAGTTGAAAATCCACTGGAATGCTACTGCGATGGCAGTGGCTTGAGAGCGGATGGTGTTCGGGAAAATCTCTGANATAAGTACCCAGCAGATCGGTCCCCAAGAGAACATGAAGGAAGCTGAGTAGACCATGATGCTGACAACCGGGAAGATAGCCGGAAGTTCGGTGACATTGGAGAGTGCTACGCCAAGGGCACCAATTGCCATGCCTATTGAGCCCCAGATGAGAAGTGGCTTACGACCAAGTTTCTCAACAGTGAAGACTGCAACGAGAGTAAATGCGATATTGACGATACCCATGATGACTGTCTGCACCATCGGGTTGCCCATGTTCATTGATTCGAATATACGCGGAGCGTAGTAGAGCACTGCGTTGATGCCCACTGCCTGCTGGAATACTGACAGCA
>WFLX010011205.1_pt1 | contig 11995 bp, 8 predicted proteins | sample 4967041 | NCBI WGS metagenome assembly WFLX01 (sample SAMN12857096, study PRJNA449069) | gut metagenome | isolation source: stool from male and female vole | host: Microtus ochrogaster | place: USA:Florida | collected 2017 | reverse complement strand
CGGTAACCGATGTGCCGAGATGACGGAAGAAGCCGGCCAGTCCACCCTCAAGGGTCATCACTACCCGGCCGAAAATGAATCCGTAGGATGCCCGCTCGTCAGTGAAAAAAGCATACTGGCTCACATGACTGCCATAGCCGACAGCCGCAGTAGAGTCGGAGCGCACTGTGTTGACGCTCAGAGTCTCAGGCCGGGATAGCCACTGATTTATGCTGTTGAAAGTGACGATGTGCTTCTGACCGAAGCGGCGGATAATCTTAAGCCGGTTATCGACATCATAGTTTGGCGTGCTGAGCCTCTGGTCGTTTGGCATCGAGCCGGTTATGTCGACCCGTGTTTTGTCCCACACAGCTTCGGCATTGAAAGTGTTGGCGAGATAATACATCTTCTCGTTCACCTCATAGTTGGCGTTGACGTAACCGGTGTGCTCGTGGGTATCGGCATGGCGGTTCTCGACAACAGTGCTCTCGCCGCCCGGCAAATTATAAGTGGTCATCGTGTTGCGGTCGTTCCACAGATGATTGTAGTCATATCCTGCTTTCAGGCGCCACTGCCCTCCGCGCCTGTTTTTCCACGATGTGGTGCTCGACACCGTGGCCGACCGGTTGAAAAGCGACCGGGCCCCGTAGGAAACGCCTCCGATGGAAACGTAGGGCGAGAGGCTCTCACCCCCGTCGTTGCCAAAGAAACCGGTGAGCGATCCGGCGCGCTCGCCGGTGTTGTCGAGCTTGGCTGTGGTTATGTTCTGGACCTGACCCTTTACCGTCATCAGAAACAGATCACCCGTGTAGAGGCCACCGGCGCGTTCGCCATAGCCTCCGCCAATATTGCCGTGGGCCATGACCTTTGCCTTTGACTTCTCCTTCAGCCTGAGATTGATCGCAGCCTGATCGCTGAACGAAAGCCCCCTGAGCACCTGCATGGGCTGATGATTTTCAAGCACCTCTACGGCGCTCACGTCTTCGGCCTGAAGGTTTTTGGTTATAACGCCGTAGGAGCCGCCGGCCATATCGTTGCCCTCGACATAGAGACGGTTTATGTCGGTTCCCTGATACTGGACTTTGCCGCTTCGGTCAACATCGAGGCCGGGCATACGGTTCATCACCTCGCCGATGCTGCGATCCTGCTTGCGCGTGAATTGACCAACCGCGTATGTCACTGTGTCGCCGTTCTCACGGATGCGCTTGGCTCTCACNCCNACCTCCTTGAGCTGACGCGCCTGGACNTCGAGNGCTATCCTGAGCGTATCCGCGCGGTCGATCGAGTCAAGACTGAAATCTCTGGTAGCGTACCCCATACGCGCTATCTGCAGCGTAAGGTCAGAGATATCGGCAGGCAATAACAGATTAAACACGCCGTCGGCCTTTGTCGAGGCAAACTTACGGATCTTTCCCGAACTGTCGACAAGACGGGCTGAGACACCCTTCAGAGGTGTCCCGTCCATCGAATTGGTCACAGTNCCCACGATCCGGTCCTGAGCTGCTGCAAAGATGCCNGTAGCGGCCATGAGGCTCATACATAGAGCCCGCATGATCTGCCGCGTCACGCAAAATTTCATCATAATGGAGAGAGATTAACGGTGGCGCGGCCTGTTTATGCCTGAATAAGACTATCCTTGAATCCGAGGAAATAAAGTATACCGTCAAGACCGATNGTCGACAGGNTCTGGTCGGCGTTNGCCTTCNCNTTGGGCTTGGCATGGAAAGCAATGCCGAGGCCGGCAGTGGAGAGNATCGGCAGATCGTTTGCACCATCGCCCACGGCTACAGTCTGCTGGATATCTACCTGCTCAACCTGCGCCATAACCTTAAGCAGCTCGGCCTTGCGCTTGCCGTCGACAATCTCACCGAGCGCACGGCCTGTGAGACATCCGTTTTCATCCACTTCAAGTTCATTGGCATAGACATAGTCGAAACCGAAGCGACGCTTCAGATAGTTGCCGAAATATGTGAATCCGCCCGACAGTATTGCTGTCTTGTAGCCGGTGCGCTTAAGCACCGTCATAAGGCGGTCGAGACCCTCCGTGATCGGAAGATTCTCGGCTATATCCTGCATGACATCGGTGTTGAGGCCTTTGAGGAGCGCCACACGCTCCTTGAAACTCTCGTTGAAGTCGATCTCGCCGCGCATGGCCCGCTCGGTGATCTCCCTGACTTTATCGCCTACACCGGCACGTTCGGCCAGCTCGTCGATCACCTCTGTGCCTATTAGTGTCGAATCCATATCAAAGCATATCAGGCGGCGGCAGCGACGGTACATATTGTCCTCCTGAAGGGATATGTCGACCTCTCCTTTGGCAGCCAGCTTCATGAAAGCGTCCTGCATGGCCGAGCGATCCTTCGGATTGCCACGCACCGAAAATTCCACACACTGCTTGGAATGATTCTGATCCTCCTCGTTCTCCTCCAGAGGCACCCTGCCCGTCAGGCGGCGGATGGCATCGATATTGAGCTCCTGCTCAGCCACAACACGGCTCACCTCAGCTATGTGGCTTGCGTCGAGACGGCGTCCGAGAATGGTAATTATCCAGCGTGTGCGCCCTTGGCGTCCTACCCATTCGGTGTAATCCGCCTCCGACACCGGAGTGAAGCGCACCCTGACATTGAGGTCATAGCTCTTGAAGAGAATATCCTTCATTATGTCGCCGCTCTTTTCGCTGTCGGTCTTGATCAGGAATCCCAGCGAGAGGATGTGGTGGATATTGCTTTGTCCGATATCAAGAATCTCGGCCTTGTGTTCGGCAAGAATAGCGGTGAGGGCAGCTGTGACTCCCGGATGGTCATTGCCCGATATATTGATCAGGATAAGTTCGGTCATGATGGTTGGATCTAAGGTTATTTCCGCAAAAATAACCATTTTCCATATTCCGACCAAATTTTTGAGCAGGCATCAGGCCTCCAGGGCGCGCTTGATCAGCATTCCGAGCGGGTCGGCCTCGATGCGGTCTATCACGAGGCCGTGAGCTTCTGCCACGCTCCGGAGTATATCACCGAACACAGCTGCAACACCGCCGGTAAAGGCTACAGGCATGTCGCGGTAGCCGGGATAGGCCGACAGTATATCAGTGAAAAAGCGGGAAAAGGTGTCGGCAAGCAGTCGGGCGATAAACGGATGAGCCTTATTTGCAACCGCAAAAGGCACAAACGAGGCTATATATCCGCTCCCCTTGTGCTCTCGATACACAGCCTCTACAAGCGATGGATAGTCGAGGGCCGGATAGGCCGCGTGCCACTTCTCTTTCAGATCGTCGGGGAAAAGATTTCTGATGGCCCGGCGAAGCAATGCAGCTCCGATAGCCGACCCCGACCCTTCGTCGCCGAGAATATATCCCATCGGCGGCAGGTTGAGCTCTATGCGTGAGCCGCTCCAAAGGCATGAGTTGCTTCCGGTACCAAGTATACAGGCTATCCCGCGCCTGTCGCCCAACAGAGCGCGGCATGCTCCAGTGAGATCCGTCTCGATCCTCACCTGTTCCGGGTCAACAGCAAATGAACGTGCAACTTCAGCAGCAAGTGTTCGGGCCGAATGGCCAACGGCTCCGGCAACGTACATCTGAACACTGCCTATGGGCACCTTGACCTGACCGGCGGCGAGTGAGAGCTGTGTAGAAATATGAGACCGGGAATAGACCGACGGATTGATCGGCCCGGTAGAAAACCTCGACACCGTTCCCGTGAGCCGGTCAACGACGGCCCACTTGCCTGAAGTGGCACCGCAATCNGCTATCAGCAGCGTCGGGGTCATNGCTCGACGGTATTAGTCCTCGGGCAGACCGATGGGTACCTGACGTCGGTTCATGGCGTCGCGGAAACAGATGAGGGTCTCGGTGCGACCGGCGCCGATCGGCACTATACCTTCATTGATGATATCGAGCAGATGGGAATTGTTGCGCGCATAGACCTTAAAGAGGATGTCATGACGACCCGTAGTGTAGTTACACTCAACCACTTCGGGNATGGCCTGCAATTTTTCCACAACTTTATCGAGGTCTGCGGGGTTATTAAGGCATAAGCCTATATAGGCACACGTTTCATAACCTAAGGCCGACGGACTGATAATGGTCTCGAAACCGTTGATCACTCCAAGACCGGTCAATTTCTGAATTCGCTGATGTATGGATGCACCGCTTACCCCACATTCGCGGGCTATCTCCAAAAAGGGTACTCGCGCATTTGATGCAAGCATATCAAGTATGCGGCAATCGAGCTTGTCAAGCTGTTGTCGTGCCATTATTATATAAACGTATTATTGTTCATCCGTGAGTTTTCAGCGCGAAATTAGCAATTTTTCTCCAAATCATACCCTCCTTCATCACAGAAAATATTATTTTTGTAGCATTATGACACATTTTCATCACACTGCCGCAATAATCCTTATTCTCCTGACCTCACTGATCCCGACACGGATCGGTGCCATGACACCCGAAAAAGAGCTTCCCGACNCCTCGGCATTCGAGGGGCGACAGTCCGTGGGTCTTGTCCTCAGTGGTGGAGGAGCCAAAGGCATCGCCCACATCGGCGTCATCAAGGCGCTTGAAGAACACAACATACCCATCGACTATATCGCCGGCACATCAATGGGTGCGATAATAGGCGGACTGTATGCCGCCGGTTACACCACCGACGAGATGATCGACCTCATCCTCTCCCCGCAGTTCGTCAACTGGTCGACAGGCCGCATCGACCCGAATCTCACCTANTATTTCGCGAAGAAAGAGCCTACACCCGCNCTGATCACCGTCAATCTCGGCGACAACGGAAATATGACTGACAGCCCGACATCGGTGCTCCCCACCAGTCTCATCTCTCCTCTGTCGATGAACTTCGGTTTCCTCGAAATCTTCTCCGCCTACACNGCCCAGTGCGACGGCGATTTCAACCGCCTGTTCGTTCCCTTCCGCTGCGTCACCTCCAACATATACACAAAACATAAGGTAGTGTGCCGCTCCGGATCGTTCGGCGATGCCATCCGTGCCTCGATGAGCTTTCCGCTCGTTTTCCATCCCATCGAAATGGACGGCACGCTGATGTATGACGGCGGCATCTACGACAACTTCCCCGTCGATGTGATGAGATCCGACTTCGCCCCCGACATCATGATCGGTGTCGACGTGTCCAATCCCGACACAAAGCCCAAGGCCAACGACATAATCCAGCAGCTCGAAGATATGGTGATCCAGAACAACGACTACTCACTGCCGGCCGACGAGGGAATAAAGATCAAGGTTGACGTGAGCATGTTCAGTCTGCTTGACTTCCAACAGGCCAAAATCATCTCGGCCAAGGGCTATGACAAAGCCATGGAGATGATGGACTCGATCTGCACCCGTGTCACCTCACGCATCCCGCGCGAGACACGCGAGATAAGGCGCAAGGTTTTCAAAGACCGCACTCCATTCCTGAGGTTTGACTCAGTGCATGTGTCGGGCGGAAATCCCGGCCAGAACGAGTATCTGCGCTATGTGTTCACCCACAACTCGCCCGACACATTCGGTATTGAACGCGCACGCGACTCCTACTACCGTGCAATCTCGTCGGGACAGATAGAGAATCTGCTCCCCCACGCAGTCAGGCTCCCCGGCGACTCACTCTTCACGCTCGACATCACAGCCACGGTCAAAAACAATTTCCGCGTAGGATTCGGCGGCTATATCAGTTCCTCGACCGCAAGCATGCTGTTCTTTTCGGGAGGCTACAACAATCTAAGCATCAATTCATTTGACGCAGCGGTAAACGCATGGGTGGGCCAGAGCTATCTGGCAGCCGACGGATCGGCCAAGTTCACAATAATGAGCTCCACTCCCTCCTACCTGATGCTCCGGGCAGTGATCTCACGCCAGAAATTCCATGAAAACGATAATCTTTTCTTCAACGACGCATCGCCCAANTTCGTGACAANCTACGANACATTCGGGCGCCTCACCTACTGTCTNGCCGCAGGCCGCAGGGGCAAGTTCGAGACCTCGCTGGGCATCGGCCACCTCATCGACCGCTATTACCGCTCCTCGATAGTCAGCGAGCCTACACCTGTCAAGGAATATGGCCGCGACAANGCAACCCGCACCCTCGGCCAGCTCCGTTTCGGCTATGAATACAACACCCTCGACAACACCTCTTATCCGACCGGAGGCACCGACCTGCGCGTCGGAGTCATGGGAGTCACAGGCCGGATGACCCACTATCCCTATTCGCTCGACGCCGATCCCGTAAGGACCAAGCCGACATGGGCCGAGCTCCAGGTCCACGCTCTCGGATTTGTCAACACGTCAAAACATTTTGCCCTCGGCCTTGAGAGCAACCTCATAGCCTCGACCCGCAAGCTCCCCTCCGACTATTCCACAGCTCTCGTGACGGCTGCCTCGTTTAATCCCACCCCCTCCACCTACAATGCCTTCAACCCCGCTTTCAGGGCCGATTCATACATCACCGGCGGCATCATCCCTGTCTGGAAGATCAGCAGCATGCTTCAGGCACGCGGCACATTCCACTGCTTCCTGCCCTTCCGCCGCATCGAGGAGGGTCCGGATCATTCGGCAGTCTANGGAAAATGGTTTGCCAACCCCCGCTTTTTCGGCGAAGTGTCGGCGGTTGTCAACCTCCCCTTCGCAGCCGTCACCGCCTACGCCAACTACATGAGCTATCCGGCGCGCAACTGGAACTTCGGCCTCTCGCTGGGCATATTCATCCTCGCGCCCAAATTCCTGAGGTGAAGTCGGTAGATTTTTTTGCATGATTGCAAAATATTCCGTAACTTTGACTAAGAAATCCATCTCCTCAACTTATCTACACCTAATAAAGTGAAATATACAGACTCGATGACCAACGACTTCCGCAACTTTGCAGTAAAACATATCGGTCTCAACGGCCATGCACTCGACGACTATGTCAGCGCCGTCAATGCATCACGCAATTTCAGCGCAAGCTACATCTCTCCCACCATTATCGAAGAACGCCAGCTCAACGTGGCTCAGATGGACGTGTTCTCACGCCTGATGATGGACCGTATCATCTTCCTCGGCACTGAAGTCAACGACTACACCGCCAACGTGATCCAGGCCCAGCTTCTCTATCTCGACTCGGCCGACCCCGGTAAAGATGTCAGCATCTACATCAACTCGCCCGGTGGATCGGTCTACGCAGGCCTCGGCATCTACGATACCATGCAGTACATCTCGTCGGACGTAGCCACTATCTGCACCGGAATGGCCGCCTCGATGGCTGCCGTACTTCTCGTGAGCGGCACCAAAGGCAAGCGTTTCGCTCTGCGCCACTCCCGTGTGATGATCCATCAGCCCATGGGCGGCGCCCAGGGTCAGGCCTCCGACATAGAGATCACCGCCCGCGAGATCCAGAAGCTCAAGAAAGAGCTCTACACCATCATTGCCGAGCACTCCGGACAGCCCTTCGACAAGGTGGAACGCGACAGCGACCGCGACTACTGGATGACCGCCGAGGAGNCTCGCGACTACGGCATGATCGACGACGTCCTTATCCGCGNCAAACACTGATNCCTCGATGGCAAAGAAATCCAATAACACCGGTTCGGACCAGATCCACTGCTCGTTTTGCGGTCAGCCCGCCAACAACAGCATCGTCATGGTGCCCAGCGCCGATGAGAAGACTTTCATCTGCTCTGACTGCGTTGAGCGCCTCGACGAGATGGTTGGCGAATATATGGAGCAATATAATATAGGTGGACGCCGCAACATCGGAAAGAAGAAAAATAAAGACNCTGCCGGATCTCCGGCTGCCGACACCGCTCCGCATCTCGCCGAGATCCCCAAGCCCGCCGAGATCTCCGCGTTCCTTGACCAGTATGTGATCGGTCAGGAGACTGCCAAGAAATATCTCAGCGTAGCCGTCTACAATCACTACAAGCGTCTGGCTCAGGCCGCCGACAACGACGATGTCGACATCGAGAAGAGCAACATAATCCTTGTCGGCCCCACCGGCACGGGCAAGACCCTGCTTGCCCGCACCATAGCAAGGATGCTCAACGTGCCCTTCACCATTGTCGACGCCACCGTGCTCACCGAGGCAGGCTATGTAGGCGAAGATGTCGAAAGCCTNCTCACCCGCCTGCTTCAGGCTGCCGACTATAATGTGGAGGCAGCCCAGCGTGGCATCGTATTCATTGACGAGATCGACAAGATCGCACGCAAGAGCGACAATCCGTCGATCACCCGCGACGTGTCGGGCGAAGGCGTCCAGCAAGGACTTCTCAAGCTCCTCGAAGGATCGATCGTCAATGTACCGCCTCAGGGAGGCCGCAAGCATCCCGAGCAGAAGATGATTCCGGTCGACACCAAAAACATCCTCTTCATCTGCGGAGGTGCTTTCGACGGAATTGAGCGCAAGATTGCCCAGCGCCTCAACACCCATGTCGTGGGCTATGGCACCGACAAGGCTCGCGCCAACATCGACCGCGACAATCTGCTCCACCTTGTGGCTCCGCAAGACCTCAAGAGCTTCGGACTCATACCCGAGATCATAGGCCGACTCCCCATCCTGACCAATCTTGAGCCTCTCGACCGTGAGGCCCTGCGCCGAATCCTGACCGAGCCCAAAAACGCNATAGTGCGCCAGTATGTCAAGCTCTTCAAGATGGACGGCGTTGATCTCACCTTCACACCCGAAGCCCTCGATCTGATCGTTGACAAAGCCATCGAATACAAGCTCGGAGCCCGCGGCCTGAGAGCAATAGTCGAATCGATCATGATCGACCCCATGTATGAGCTCCCGTCCACCACTGAGAAGAGCTTCACCGTCACCCCGGAGTTTGCCCTCAGCCAGCTCCGCAAAGCAAACTTCGACACCACCCTCCAATCGTAGACTTTCTGCATTTTTATCTATCCATCATCACATCTTTAGTTCTCCCCTCCACCGTATGTCTGTATCCCGTATTACAGCTCCATCAGTAGACCTCTCTGCCGAGCTCAAACGTAACTTTGGCTTCGACAAATTCAAAGGCAATCAGGAAGCCATCATCCGCACCCTCCTCTCAGAGCGCGATGTGTTTGTCCTCATGCCCACCGGCGGCGGCAAAAGCCTGTGCTATCAACTGCCCGCTCTGCTCATGGAGGGAACCGCCATCATCATCTCGCCTCTGATAGCCCNGATGAAAAATCAGGTGGATGCGATGCGCAATTTCTCGGAGGCCGACACGGTGGCTCACTTCCTTAACTCGTCGCTCAACAAGGCGGCCATCGACCGCGTCAAGGCCGATGTTGTGCACGGGAAGACAAAGCTGCTCTATGTGGCGCCCGAGAGCCTGACTAAAGATGAGAATGTGGAATTTCTTCGTTCGGTAACTATCTCGTTCTATGCCGTCGACGAGGCTCACTGCATCTCGGAATGGGGTCATGACTTCCGTCCCGAATACAGGCGCATACGCCCGATAATAAACGAAATAGGCAAGCGGCCTGTAATAGCGCTGACCGCCACCGCCACTCCCAAGGTCCAGCATGACATACAGAAGAACCTCGGGATGCTCGATGCCGCTGTGTTCAAGTCGTCGTTCAACCGCGAGAATCTCTACTATGAGGTGCGCAAGAAAAACGACAACATCGACCGCGACATCATACGCTTCATCAAGCAAAACGAAGGAAAAAGCGGAATTATCTACTGCCTGAGCCGCCGCAAGGTCGAGGAGCTCGCCGAGTTGCTGTGTGTCAACGGCATCAAGGCGCTACCCTATCATGCAGGCATGGACTCGCCCACCCGATCGGCCAATCAGGATCAGTTCCTTCTGGAGAAGGTAGACGTGATCGTAGCCACCATAGCGTTTGGCATGGGCATTGACAAGCCTGATGTACGTTTCGTCATCCATTACGATATGCCCAAGAGCCTCGAGGGCTATTATCAGGAGACGGGACGCGCCGGACGCGACGGAGGCGAAGGCCAGTGCATCACCTTCTATTCCCCCAAGGATCTCCGTAAGATGGAGAAATTCATGCAGGGCAAGCCTGTAGCCGAACAGGAAATAGGCCGGCAACTGCTCGAAGAGACCGCCTCGTATGCCGAAAGCAGCGTGTGCCGGCGCAAGGTCCTTCTCCATTACTTCGGAGAGGGCTATGACACTGACAACTGCGGCAACTGCGACAACTGTATGCATCCGCGCAAGAGCGTCGATGCCCGCGAGGACCTGCTCGCTGTCCTTGATGCCATTCTGTTCCTCAAAGAAAAATTTAAAGCCAAGCATATCATTGACCTGTTGCGCGGGCACATATCCTCGGATATCCGCACCTACCGCCACGACACCCTCGACCTTTTCGGATCATGCTCCGACATCGACGAGCGGCGCCTCTCGGCCGTAGTGCGACAGGCAGTCATTGCCGGGTATCTCACCCGCGACATTGAAAACTATGGCCTCCTGCGTGTCACACCCGAAGGTCACCGTTTTATCTCACATCCCAAACCATTTAAAATAGTGGAAGACATAGATTACAGCGCAGACGAAGAAGAATCCTACTCCGTCAAAGGAGGAGCCGGATGCGCTGCCGACCCCGAATTATATTCGATCCTCAAAGATCTCCGCAAGAAAGTTGCAGCCGAACATTCGCTTCCTCCCTACGTCATTTTCCAGGATCCCTCGCTGGAAGCAATGGCTACGACTTATCCGATAACCATCGACGAACTCGCCAACATCTCCGGAGTAGGCGCCGGCAAAGCCAAGCGCTACGGACAGGCATTTGTCGACATCATCCGCCGCCACGTCGACGACAACGAGATCGAGCGCCCCGAAGATATGGTTGTACGCTCGGTTGCCAACAAGAGCAATGTCAAGATTGCCATAATCCAGGCTGTGGACCGCAAGGTGCCTCTCGAATCGATCGCCGAGTCGAAAGGTCTTGAATTTGAAGAACTGCTCGACAAGCTCGAAGCAATAGTCTATTCAGGCACCCGGATCAACATCAAATATGATCTCGACGAGCGTCTCGATCCTGAAGATCAGGAAGAACTGTTTGAATACTTCAAGGAGAGCGAAAACGGCGATCTCGACGAAGCATTTGAGGAATATGGCGATGTCTACACCGAAGACGAGATCCGCCTCATGCGCATACGCTTCCTTTCAGAAATGGGTAATTGACTTTTATGGCAGGCTTCTCCTCACCCCCGTCGGGCGGCAAGATTGTAAGCTACTCCGGTGTCAGCATTTACCGGCAGGAGCTCAAGGTGCTCAGGGACATCGAATTTTCTCTCGATCCCGGAGAATTTGTATATCTCATCGGCAAGGTTGGCAGCGGCAAGTCGTCGCTTCTCAAATCAATGTATGCCGAAGTACCCGTGGTTGGCGGTGAGGCGAGAGTCTTTGACTACGATCTCAATCATCTTCGCCGCCGCGATATCCCATATCTGCGCCGGCGCATCGGTATCGTGTTTCAGGACTTCCAGTTGCTCACCGACCGCGACATCTATTCCAACCTTCAGTTTGTGCTCGGCGCAACGGGATGGTCAGACAGCCGCGAGATGGATCAGCGCATTAAGGAAGTGCTCACCGAAGTGGGGATGCAAGGAAAGGACTACAAGATGCCCCACGAGCTTTCGGGCGGCGAGCAGCAGCGCATCGTCATAGCCCGGGCCCTGCTCAACAAGCCTCGCCTCCTGCTGGCCGACGAACCCACGGGCAACCTCGACCCCGTCACGGGTCAGCAGATCGTGGAGCGCCTGCAGGAAATCTCATCGCGCGGCACCGCCGTTGTCATGTCCACCCACAACCTCCAGCTCGTCAACCGCTTCCCGGGCAGGATAGTCTATTGCCGCGACCACCGCATTATTGAATAACAGTCAGGAGCTGCGTTAAGACAACGCATCAACTTTGCAACCGTCATGATCAAGCATATTCTTATCGGCATAATAGCCCTGATCNCCCCCGTCTTTCCGGTGATGGCAGGGATCGAAGATCTTCCGGTCACCACGATTGATGGCCGCTCTTATCATTATTATGACGTAGAGCCCAAGCAGACCATCTACTCTATCTGCCGCGATCTCGGGAT
>WFLX010109455.1_pt1 | contig 11996 bp, 12 predicted proteins | sample 4967041 | NCBI WGS metagenome assembly WFLX01 (sample SAMN12857096, study PRJNA449069) | gut metagenome | isolation source: stool from male and female vole | host: Microtus ochrogaster | place: USA:Florida | collected 2017 | reverse complement strand
ACCACTCCATCGGCAACCCAATTACTGGATTTTGTGGATGATTCCAACCTTATGACCATACGCAAGGGCAATCCTCGGCTTGCCAATGCCGGAACAAACCGAGGTAATATCCGTTTCTCTAAACTCAACACCGCCAGACAGCAGGAATACCGTTTCAACGTAAGTTATTCTGAAACAAAGAATGCATTGGTTGATGCCGTGGAGTATAACCCGCTGAACGGCGTCACGACAATTTCAACCCGAAACGTTGACGGCAACCGTTTTTTCTCTGCATCAGCAAGCTATTACCGAGGATTCGGAGCGTCCAAAAGATGGATGTTTAACGGAAGTCTCGGTTCGTCATTGAATCGCAGTGTTGCATTCTCCGCTCTTGGGACCGATTTAGCGAAAAGCATAGTTCATTCAACCAATCTCAACACATCACTTTCACTAAAATATACCAATAATAAATTCTCTGTCAGGGGATTCACCACTATGCGCGAGCTTATGACACGCGGCAATCTCGATTCATTTATCCGTACAAACGGATTTAATGGCACTTTCGGAGTAAACGGGTGGGTTAAACTCCCTGTCGGATTCTACATTGAAACCGCCCTTAGCTACTTTGTCCGCACGGGCTATTCAGATCCGGCCATGAACAAAAACAGCCTGATATGGAATGCTTCTGTTCAAAACAGTTTCGGTGCGAAAAAAGAGTGGATAGTCAGGCTTGANGGCTTCGATATATTCAGACAACTTTCCAATATCAACCGCGTTGTGAATGCTCAGGGAATCACTGAGACGCGACGCAACACCATAGGGCAATATGCTTTGCTCCACATCCAATATCAGTTCTCGTTCTCAAAACAACATAATAAATAAAAAGAATAATAAGACTCCAAGCTGAGTGGAAACATAATAAACCGAATTGGTATTCATGCACAAATTTCCGGGAAATTTTCGGGAAATCCTTTTTGGCATGNAGTTTGTTGAATAGATGTAAGACAAGTGAACGGAAAATNCACNATTTTTGCAATCCCAATTTTCNTAACCCGCAATNATCTATTTGATTTGAATACCAATTCCACCGATATTTCATCAATGATAGTCGAAGGTATCCGCGACCGCAAAGGCCACGCCATTACCCTTATCGACACCTCGGCCATAGAATCATGTGCCGCCTCTAAATTCATCATCTGCGAGGGCAGCTCTGTCACCCAGGTTGCCTCGATAGCCGACAGCGTGAGGGATTATCTGCTCGAACATGGCGGCATAAAGCCTTATAACTATGACGGTTACCGCAACTCGGAATGGATCGTCATAGACTATGGCGACGTGTTTGTCAACGTGTTTCTCCCCGAAGCGCGACGCCGTTACAATCTCGAGGAGCTGTGGAGCGACGGCATCATGACCGAACTCCCCGACTGACATCCCTTTAATTCAGAATTCCATCCAGCTACACATATATGCAACCTAAACAGAAAAAACCGGGGTTCCGCCTCAACATGTATTGGATGTATGCCATCGTGATAGTGTTTCTCGTGGGCATACTCTATCTTGACGACGATTCTCTCAACCGCGAAGTGAGCTACTCCAAGTTTGAAACCTATGTTTCATCGGGAGGAGTGAAGAAAATCGTGGTCTATCCCAACAAAAATCAGGCTCAGGCTTTCCTCAACGATTCTCTGGCCGAGAAAGTGTTTACCGACGCCGTCTACAAACCCGGCTCCGGCATGAAAGCCCTCATCACCACCTCGATTCCGAGCGCCGACAAGCTTCAGGACAAAATCGACCAGTGGCAGCAGGAGGGTGTCTTCAACGGCGAAGTGAAGTTTGAAAAGAGCAGCGACTACTCCTCGCTGATATGGACCTTCGGCCCGGTTTTGCTCCTGATAGTGTTCTGGTTCTACATGATGAGACGCATGTCGGGCAAGGATGGAGGCCCCTCGGGGGGAGTGTTCAGCGTAGGCAAATCTAAAGCCAAGATATTCGACAAGGATGGCCCGATACAGGTCACATTTAAAGATGTGGCCGGTCTCTCAGAGGCCAAGACCGAAATCGAGGAGATAGTTGAGTTTCTCAAAAATCCCCAGCGCTACACCGACCTCGGCGGCAAGATACCCAAGGGCGCCCTTCTCGTAGGCCCTCCCGGAACAGGTAAGACCCTGCTGGCCAAAGCCGTTGCCGGCGAAGCCAATGTGCCTTTCTTCTCGATGTCGGGCAGTGACTTCGTGGAGATGTTTGTGGGCGTGGGTGCCTCGCGTGTGCGTGACCTCTTCCGTCAGGCCAAGGAAAAAGCCCCCTGTATTGTGTTTATCGACGAAATCGACGCCGTGGGNCGNGCCCGTGGCCGCAACCCGAATATGGGNAGCAACGACGAGCGCGAAAACACCCTCAACCAGCTGCTCACTGAAATGGACGGCTTCGGCACCAACAGCGGCGTGATTATCCTCGCCGCCACCAACCGNGCCGACATTCTCGACAAGGCGCTGCTGCGCGCCGGCCGCTTTGACCGTCAGATATATGTCGACCTCCCCGACCTCAACGACCGCGTGGCGATATTCAACGTTCACCTGCGCAAGATCAAGACCGACGACACCGTCGACGTTGACCTGCTCGCTCGTCAGACACCCGGATTCTCGGGCGCCGACATCGCCAACGTGTGCAACGAAGCGGCCCTCATCGCCGCCCGCCACAACAAGACCGCCGTGGGCAAGAAAGACTTTACCGACGCCGTTGACCGCATAATCGGAGGTCTCGAAAAGCGCTCGAAGATTACTACCGACGAGGAGAAACAGGCCATCGCCATCCATGAGGCCGGCCATGCCACCATCTCATGGTTCCTCAAATATGCCAACCCGCTGATCAAGGTCACCATCGTGCCGCGCGGCAAAGCGCTCGGCGCCGCATGGTATCTCCCCGAGGAGCGACAGATCACACCCACCCAGGCCATNCTCGACAANATCTGTGCCACCCTGGGCGGTCGCGCNGCCGAAGAGCTCTTCCTCGGCCGNATCTCGACCGGCGCCGCCAACGACCTTGAGCGNGTNACCAAGCAGGCCTANGCCATGGTGGTTTATTACGGCATGAGCGACAAGCTCCCCAACCTCAGCTATTATGACTCGACCGGTCAGGACTATGGCTTCTCGAAGCCCTATAGCGACGACCGCGCCAAGCTCATCGACGAGGAGGTGAGCCGCATCATCGCCGAGCAATATGAGCGCGCCAAAGAGATACTCAAGCAGCATGCCGAGGGTCACCACACCCTGGCCGACCTGCTCATAACCCGCGAGGTGATATTTACCGAAGATGTAGAAAAGATTTTCGGCAAACGTCAGTGGGTGAGCCGCACCGACGAGATTCTCGCCGCCCGCGCCGCCGATAGCAAAGCTCTNGGCGACGGCACNACCCCTCCCCCTGCCGAGGGTGAGAANGGNGCCGANTCCTCCGACTCCCCCGCCGGAGATGAGAAGAAAGAGGAGCAACCTCTGCCTGAGGACCGCCAGCTTCCTCCTCCCTATCCCGACGCTGAAAAGCCTGAATAACACATCCCTGTTATATAGACCACTCCCCCGCCGAGGCCGACAAGCCTTTGCGGGGGAGTGGTCTTTTGAGGTGAGCCGACAGAGAGGTCAGTCGATATTGATTTCAGCCTCCGACATTTCGTCATACTCCCGCCAGTCGGGATCATTCTCACAATAAATCGAAATAGGAAGCACCGGCATATCCTTGAGCGCCTCATTGAGCTTGCGGCCGAAGATATGAGTGCTGAGGGTATAGAAAATCCAGTTGCGCTCGTTGTCGCCGGTGAAAATGCCGGTGAGCACCGCNACGGGGTCTTTCTCAAACGCCTCGGTGAGNTTNTCCTGNGTCTCCTCCATGAGAGTCGAGGTGGCGAGGTCGGGCATACCGGTAGCGTCACCCTCATAGGGCCATGTCACTTCGACACGGATATTAAACTTCGGATTGTTGCGGAAAGCCTCCACATCCTTGCGGCCGGTAACCATTATCAGCCTGTCGGTCTCGCTCTGAGTGGGAGCGGTCCACCATGTTTGCTGTGACATATAAAATCGGGGTGTTATTTAAAATTAATACGCGAAGATAGCTCAAAAAAACGGAATTCCCGCACCAATCGCCCAAAATCGCCCCGAAAAATTTGCTCATCTCGGCGATAAACGCTAATTTTGCGCTCTCATTCGGGCCGGTGCGTCCGGATGACCCTAAACTTTCATATTTATAATATCAACCAAAACACTTCCAGGAATGCATTTGAATTCTGAAGAAAAGGCCGAAATCTTTGAGAAATACGGTAAGGGCAAGACTGATACCGGCTCACCCGAAGCGCAGATAGCATTATTCTCTATCCGTATTGCTCATTTGACTGAACACCTCAAGTCAAATCACAAAGATTATACCACAGAACGCGCTCTTAAGGCTTTGGTAGGTAAGCGTCGTCGTCTGCTTGATTACCTCATCAAGAAAGACATTACCCGCTATCGTGCCATCATCGCCCGCAAAGAGCTTGGTATCAGAAAGTAAGCTCTTCGAAAAGCTTGCTTGACGATTACAGCAACCATTACGCTAAGTGCCGCCCGCCGTATTCATCCGGTTGGCGGCACTTACGTTTTTCTCCCCTCCCGCTCCCCGGCAGGTCATGAACCTTAACAGAGCCTCGGTTGTTATGAAGGTATTAAATTACCCCTCTAAACATCACGACTATGTTCAAAAAACTACTTCTCAGCTGCCTCGTAGCAGTCGCTTCAGTCACAATGGCTCATGCACAGAAATCAGAAATCACTGCCAGCTATGGCGGTTACACCCAGATGGATGCCTCCAACATGCACGACGGCTGGCACGGCGTCAACAACGCCTGGGGCGCCCTCAACTTAGGCGTCAACTTCAGGGTATCGCCCAACATCTGGGTCGGCCCATCATATACCTTCTCCTCAACCACCACCGAGGGAGGCCCTCAGCACAGCAACATCGCCTATCATGCCATCATGCTCAACGGCCGCTACGGATATTATCAGAACTCCATCGTGAAGCTCTATGCCAAGCTGGGTCTCGGCGTCGAGATAAGCCACATGCAGCCCCGCGGCCTTGACAGCTACAACAAGTCCTACTTCGCCTTCCAGATTGTGCCTGTCGGCGCTCAGGTTGACCTCAACCGCTCGTGGGCCATGTTTGCCGAGGCGGGCTTCGGAGCCCAGGGCCTGCTGCAGGTAGGTTTCAAATATCAGTTCTAAACCGACCGAGATAATCAATATTTTCTGTTTCATAGGGCGGCTGATGCGGTTATTTCCGTGTCGGCCGCCCGCTTTTTCACCCCCCTGCCGACTAAAAACCATTTTATTTTACACATTATTAACTTTGGGCGCGGATAATCACTTTTTTTTGTTAACTTTGCGGAGATATTGCTCTAACTATATGTATGAGTCAATAGGGGTTTACCCCGCCAACCGAAATCTATTATCATAAACCATAAAATTCTCACAAAATGAATATTTCTCACATTGAGCATATCGGCATCGCAGTGCCCTCGCTCGAAGAAGCAATCCCTTTCTACGAAAACATCCTCGGCCTGAAATGTTTTGCCATTGAAGAAGTGGCCGACCAGAAAGTACGCACCGCCTTCTTCAAGGTTGGTCAGACCAAAATCGAGCTTCTCGAGGCTACCGCTCCCGAAAGCGCCATCGCCAAATTTATTGAAAACAACGGCGGCCGCGGCGGTATTCAGCATGTAGCGTTTGCTATGGCCGACGGTGTGGCTCCCGCTCTCGCCGAAGCCGAAAGCAAGGGCTGCCGCCTCATCGACAAGGCTCCCCGCAAAGGTGCCGAGGGCCTCAACATCGCCTTCCTCCACCCCAAATCGACCTGCGGCGCTCTCATCGAGCTTTGTGAGGACCCCAAAGAGATGAAATAATCACCTCTCCCCCACCCATCAGCAAAATAATCAATCAAATCATAACAAAAATCTATCATGAGCAATCAACTTGCTAAAGTTCAGGAACTTATCGAACTTAGAAATCAGGCTCGGCTCGGTGGTGGCGAAAAAGCCATCCAAAAGCAGCATGAGCGCGGAAAATACACCGCCCGCGAGCGCATTGCACAACTTCTCGACGAAGGCTCTTTTGAGGAAATCGACATGTTTGTGCGCCATCGTTGCTACAACTTCGGCCAGGAAAAGAAAAGCTTTCTCGGCGACGGCGTTGTGACCGGCTACGGCACTATCGACGGCCGTCTGGTGTATGTTTTCGCCCAGGATTTCACCGTGTTCGGCGGCTCTCTGAGCGAAACCATGGCACAGAAAATCTGCAAAATCATGGATATGGCCATGAAGATGGGTGCTCCCGTTATCGGTCTCAACGACTCGGGCGGCGCTCGTATTCAGGAGGGTATCAACGCCCTCGCCGGTTATGCCGAAATCTTTGAGCGCAACATTCTTGCCTCGGGTGTGATTCCCCAGATTTCAGGCATCCTCGGTCCGTGTGCCGGCGGCGCTGTCTACAGCCCCGCGCTCACCGACTTCACCATCATGACCAAAGGCATCTCATATATGTTCCTCACCGGCCCGAAGGTTGTAAAGACCGTGACCGGCGAAGATGTTTCCCAGGAAGCTCTCGGCGGCGCCGAAGTTCACTCGTCGAAGAGCGGCGTGGCTCACTTCGCAGCCGAAGACGGCGAGGAGACCATCAAGATCATCCGCAAGCTCTTCAGCTACATTCCCCAGAACAACCTTGAGGAAGCTCCCGCAGTTGAATGTACCGACCCCATCGACCGTCTCGAGGACTCTCTCAACGAAATCATCCCCGACTCACCCACCAAGCCCTACGACATGTATGAGGTGATCGGCGCCATCATCGACAACGGCGAGTTTCTCGAAGTGCAGCGCGACTATGCCAAAAACATCATCGTGGGCTTCGCCCGCATGAACGGCCAGTCGGTAGGTGTGGTAGCCAACCAGCCCAAATATCTCGCCGGTGTGCTCGACAGCAACGCCTCACGCAAGGCTGCCCGCTTCGTGCGCTTCTGCGACGCCTTCAACATTCCTCTGGTTACCCTCGTCGACGTGCCCGGCTTCCTTCCCGGCACAGGCCAGGAATATAACGGCGTGATTCTCCACGGTGCCAAGCTGCTCTATGCCTATGGCGAAGCCACCGTGCCCAAAGTTACCGTTACCCTGCGCAAGAGCTATGGCGGCAGCCACATCGTGATGAGCTGCAAACAGCTCCGCGGCGACATGAACTATGCATGGCCCTCAGCCGAAATCGCCGTTATGGGCGGTGCAGGTGCCGTTGAGGTGCTCTATGCCAAAGAAGCCAAAGCCAGCGATGATCCCGCCAAGGTGCTCAAGGAGAAAGAAGACGAATACAACAAGCTGTTCTGCAACCCCTACAACGCCGCCCGCTATGGTTATATCGACGACGTTATCGAGCCCCGCAACACCCGCTTCCGCGTGATCCGCGCCCTCCAGCAGCTCGCCACCAAAAAGGTTACCAACCCCGCCAAGAAACACGGCAACATACCCCTCTGATTGATTTCAATATGAAGAAAATTATATTCATTCTCCTGACTGTATTGTCATTAGGAGCCGCTCAGGTTTCGGCACAAAGCAGGAAGGCGTTGAAACTCAACGAGGTCATGGTGGTCAATGAAAACAACTTCATTGACGACTACGGGCAGCGCACCGCATGGATCGAGCTCTTCAACTCCAACTTCGCCCCCCTTGAGATTTCAAGCATATATCTCACCGACGACCCCAACAACACTACCAAATATCCGGTGCCCCTCGGCGACGTCAACACCGAGATTCCCACCCGCCAGCATGTAGTGTTTTTTGCCGATGGAATGCCCACCCGCGGCACTTTCCATGTCAACTTCACCCTCACCCCCGGTCAGGACAACTGGATCGGTATCTATGATGCCGACGGCAAGACCCTCATCGACTCGATCACAGTGCCCGCTTCGCTCGGCGCCGACCAGACCTATGCCCGCATAGAAGATGGCAAAGGCACCGGCTCGGAGGCCTGGGAAATACGCAACGGCAGCAACGGCAAGCACATCACTCCGTCGAGCGCCAATGTGATCCGCGACACCAACAACAAGGTGGCCATGTTCTCCGAAAAGGATGAAAACGGCTTCGGCATGACCATCATGGCCATGTGTATCGTGTTTGGTGCCCTGCTGCTCCTCTCAGTCTGCTTCTATATCATCAGCAAGATCGGAGCCAACNCCGCCANGCGCAAGAAAGCCGAGGCCCACGGTGCTGANCCCGCCGCCGCTCCCGCCAACCTTCCCGACCATGACTCGGGNGAGGTGATCGCAGCTATCGGCATGGCCCTCCACCAGCACCTCGACGCCCANGACATGGAAAACACCGTGCTGACCTTCACCAAGGCCAAACGCTCCTATTCACCCTGGAATTCTAAAATCTACACTCTGCGCGAAACCCCTCGCCGCTGATTTCCAACTATTAAAAATTCCCAAAAGCTATCTTTAGATCATGAAAGAATATANATATAAAATCAACGGCAACACCTATANGGTTGCTGTCGGCGACATCGACAACAATATCGCTCAGGTGGAGGTTAACGGAACCCCCTACAAGGTGGAGCTTGACGAAAATAAGGCTCCCGTCAAGATCATCAACTCACCCCGTCCCGCTGCAGCTCCCCGCACCGAAAGCGGCGCCAAGGTAATCGCCAGCGCTCCCGCTGCCGCCGGCGGCTATCAGGTTAAGGCTCCCCTGCCCGGCACCGTGATTTCGATTCCCGTCAAGGTGGGCGACACCGTCGAGGCCTCAACCACCGTTGTTGTGCTCGAAGCCATGAAGATGGAAAACGCTATCCGTGCAGGCCGCGCCGGCAAGATCGCCTCTATCTCCGTCAACAACGGCGATGCAGTGCCCGACGGAGCCGTGATGGTTACAATCGAATGATTCATAACCTGACGTAATTATCAACCAATCACATTTCAATTCTTACGCAGATTATGTCATTCAGCGATTTTCTTCTTCAAAATCTGGAGCAGTTCTGGCATCTGACCGGATTTTATAACGCCACATGGCAACATTTTGTCATGCTGGCCGTGGGTCTGTTCTTTATATGGCTTGCCATCAAGAAGGACTTTGAGCCCATGCTTCTCGTGCCCATAGGCTTCGGTATGCTTATCGGCAACATACCCTTCAACGCCGAGGCCGGCCTCGAAATCGGTATCTACGAAGAGGGTTCGGTGCTCAATATTCTCTATAACGGTGTGAGCGCCGGATGGTATCCCCCGCTCATCTTCCTCGGCATCGGTGCCATGACCGACTTCACCGCCCTGATCGCCAATCCCAAGCTGATGCTCATCGGCGCGGCTGCCCAGTTCGGCATCTTCGGTGCCTATATGGTAGCCCTTCTGCTCGGCTTCGCTCCCGACCAGGCCGGTGCCATCGCCATCATCGGCGGCGCCGACGGTCCCACCGCTATCTTCCTGTCGTCGAAACTCGCTCCTAACCTCATGGGCGCCATCGCCGTTTCGGCCTACTCCTACATGGCTCTCGTGCCTGTGATCCAGCCCCCCATCATGCGCCTGTTCACCACCAAAAACGAGCGCCTCATCAAGATGAAACCCGCCAGAGCCGTGGCTCAGAACGAAAAGATCATCTTCCCGATCGTGGGTCTGCTGCTCACCTGCTTCGTAGTGCCCTCAGGTATTCCCCTGCTCGGTATGCTCTTCTTCGGCAACCTGCTCAGAGAGTGCGGTGTCTGCACCCGTCTGGCCAAAACCGCCAGCAATGCCCTCACCGACATCGTGACCATTCTGCTCGGCATGACCGTGGGCGCCTCAACCCAGGCCTCACAGTTCCTCACCGCCCAGACCATCGGCATCTTCGCCCTCGGCTTCATGGCCTTTATCATCGCCTCGTCGTCGGGTGTGCTCTTCGTCAAGCTGTTTAACCTTTTCCTCCCCAAAGAGAAAAAGATCAACCCGCTTATCGGCAATGCNGGTGTATCTGCTGTGCCCATGTCGGCCCGTATCTCCAACAACCTGGGCCTCGAATATGATCCCTCCAACTACCTGCTGATGCACGCCATGGGCCCCAACGTGGCCGGTGTGATCGGTTCGGCTGTTGCTGCCGGTGTGCTCCTCGGCTTCCTCGCCTGAGCCCCCGCGTGATATTTTAACATTCCGCCGTCCGTACCCTCATGGCCTGATATTCGGGCAGATGAGTGCGGCCGGCGGAATTTATATGTTAATTATTCGGCAAACTCAAAACCTAAAGTTCGCCTGACGTGTTTAAAAAGTACATGTGGCCCCGCCCGCAAAGCCTCTCCACCCCACCCTGCGGCAGCCATTGCAAGTATCACAATTTGTTCAATCATTTTTATCAATCATCCGGTAAAAACTTTCTCTCCCTCCCCTCCCGGTTTTTCAAACGCCGATTACTATGATCACAAAAAAAGTTATCGAGGAAATATATAAGAAATACAACAAGCGGCCCGCCTCACCCTACGACCTCAACATCGGTCTGCTCTTCTCAGTTGAGATGGATCCNCACTGTATCAACATCGACGNCAACAACATCACCATCGACAGCGTTTCCCCCGATTCCCCTTTTCATACTCTCGCCCTCAACCACATCAACGCCATTCTCGAATTTGACCGCGAGGTGGCCATAGTGCTTCCCACTTCGATAGTGTTTCTCCACAAGGACTCGCCCAATGTGAANGTTCACATCAACATGCCCAAGCCCTCTAAANGGNAGCGACTCCTCTACCGACGCGACGCCGAAGCCTGACACCCACCCCGACGTGACCTTTATCTTCAACCGAATACTTACACATAAACACACACTATACTGATGTCAACAATACTCTGGTGGGGCATAGGATTGACTATCTATATCGCCCTCTCTGTTTTGCCGCAACCGATACTCTCGTCCGACCACCTCGTGGCCCAGTTGCCCGAAGCAACAGCCGTGTCGGCCTACTGTCAGTCAACCCTCGCAGCCTATGCCATTGTGTTCTACATCAGCCTGTGGCGCCATCGCCACATAGCCCTCTCCTTAGGAGTGCTCGCGATATGGCTCTGCTCAGTAGCCGTTGTCGCCTTCGCTTACAGACTTTTTCCTGACGCTTTCACCACCCTTTCCGGCTCCGTAATCGCCGGATTTGCCCTTCCGTTGACCTTCTGCGCCATGACAAGATATATTTTCACCACCATCAGCCGGCTCCGCTCAGGCTCACGCCGCGCCCCGGCCCCGATCACCGATAACCCCACGACCCAATCACAGCCATGTCTGATATGCGTTTCAACCGACTCTCCCTCCTCACCGGACCGGAAAAACTCCGCGCCCTCGCCGACACCAAAGTCATAATCTTCGGCATAGGAGGAGTGGGCAGCTGGACTGCCGAAGCCCTCGCCCGCTCCGGAATAGGTCATATCACCCTCGTTGACGCCGACACCGTCGCCACCTCAAATATCAACCGTCAGCTCCCGGCTCTCGAATCTACCGTCGGGCTTCCCAAGGTGGAAGTCATGGCGCGCCGGCTGCTCGACATCAATCCGCAGATCGATCTCACTGTGCTGCAACAGCGCTACACCGCCGAGACAGCCCCTGGCTACAATCTCGGCGATTATGATTTTGTGATCGACGCCATCGACTCGCTCGCCCAGTCGACGATACCAGTATGCGGTCGGTAGCACCGACACAGAGCAGGTCGTCGAGGTTCATGATCAGGGCATCCTGAGCGATACCTTTCCATACCGACATATCGCCCGTCTGCCGCCAGTATACGTATGCGAGCGAAGATTTCGTGCCGGCGCCATCGGCGTGCATTATGTTGCACCACTCGGGGTCGCCGCCCAGCAGGTCGGGGATTATCTTACAGAATGCTTTGGGGTATAACCCTTTGTCGACATTTTTTATAGCGGCATGCACATCCTCCTTAGAGGCCGAAACGCCGCGCAGATCGTAACGCTGATTGCTCATTTTTTTATGGGACAAGCTCTAAATTTTTTGCAAATTTAGC
>WFLX010012011.1_pt1 | contig 11997 bp, 9 predicted proteins | sample 4967041 | NCBI WGS metagenome assembly WFLX01 (sample SAMN12857096, study PRJNA449069) | gut metagenome | isolation source: stool from male and female vole | host: Microtus ochrogaster | place: USA:Florida | collected 2017 | reverse complement strand
GGATTGCCGGCCGACGAATTCAAGATTCTGTTGTCTCACGATCCCTCGCATTGGCGCCGGGAGGTGTTACCAGCCTCGGATGTCGATCTTATGCTTGCAGGTCACACACATGCCATGCAGTTCAAGATCGGTAATTGGTCGCCGTCCAAGTGGACTTATCCCGAATGGGGCGGACTATACTTAGAAGGATCGCGGGCACTCTATGTAAGTACCGGAATAGGGGAGAACATAGCATTCCGTTTCGGCGCATGGCCACAGATCGTCCTCATCACTCTCCATAATTGATAGGATAGCCATGCGCAACACTCTCTCCCTATTGATCCTTTTGCTTGCCGCCTTTATGGCAGAGGCACAGAAAACAACTATTGTTGCCGATTCCCTTACTCATACTCCGCTCCCCAATGCTTCTGTCAGTGGGCGTGGTGGCAAAACAATAGGTTTCAGCGACAGCAGGGGTCGATTGCCACATATCGCGCCGGATAGCTTCCCCCTCACAATCTCGTATATGGGATACAACTCAAGGGAAGTGCATAACCTGGATGTCGACACAGTTTTCCTTTCTGAAAAGATCAATGAGCTGCCTGAGGTGGTGTTTGAATCGCGCGCCGACCGTTACCTGCATATTCTCGCCTATGTCCGCGAATACTCAACCATGTCGACATATACCGACACAGTCTTTCTGTTCAGGGAGAAAATGGTCGATTTCATGTTGCCGCCTGAGAAAAAGATTAAATATCAGGGGTGGACCAAACCGAGGGTGCTGACCAGTAAATCATACTACCGCTTTACGAACGATGCCGGTCTTGATAGCGTGAGCGACGCCAGCAATCATCATTTTTCGTGGTCCGACTGGATGGGTGTTGCTCCTCTCACGTTTATGCCAGGCAGTCTACGGGGGCTTGATTACGGCTCCGACACCATCTGTGCCAGATACGGCATTGCCGAGATATGGGAGAAAAAGTCAGACAAAGTATCTGTCGGGATCAATGTGCTGGCCGATACGGCCGAAAGACGCTGGGTGCCTGAACTGTCGGGCTTTTTCAGGAAAGACGTGGATTTTGAAGTTTTGAAAATCCGGTTGGGATATGAGGATGTTGTCGGGGACTCTGTGGCGCCAATGGATCTTGCCCGATATTCGTTCAACATACAGTCAAATGGGCGAGGCCATGACATGTTTAGGTTCAACAGGTTAAATGAACCTTATTTTGTCACTACCGAAGCCGACGTCTACTTGCTCGACCGTGAATATGTGACTCTCAAGGAGGCAAGAAAATGGGAGAGCCGTAAATTTGATCTCGATGAGATAGGTATTTTTGAGCCGATGGATGCGCCAGCTTTGCCGCCGGATGTAGAGGCTCTGATGGCGCGAGTTGACAATCTCGATATCGAACAGATAAGATTACANGAAGTCAAGCCCGATTACCGGCTTCTGAGCCGCTATCGTGGTAATTATAAGATCGGCCATAGAGCCCTTTCGCTTCTCAAGCAGCTCACGGGAATCACTCTTTATAAGTCNCACCGCAACATGAACAGNAGNTGGNANGATTTCAGCACCCGTCAGNAACAAAACAATAACAAGAAGAAGGACAGAAAGTGAGAGCCCACCGGTTTGACGNCCGGTGGAATCCCACTATCCCGACAACAATTAATTATTTCAATATTCCCGACGNNGCNCCNTGCTGGCGGGTTATGTCGTTACCTTGCTTCACCTTTTTGCCATAGCCGAAGGTATATGTGGCTGATAGTTGGACGTTGGCATGTTTTGAGGTGTTGCTCACCCACCTGCTGTAGGAATAGGCATCGCTATTCATCGTATCATGAGCAGCCCGCCAGTTCCAGCGCTGTAGGTTGTTGGCCGTNAGGCGNATGTTCCACGTNNNGTTGCTCCATCCNGCCTGNATNATNAAGAGGTCTTTCNCNCGGGTNGTTTCGCCCGACATGGTGTTGTAGTTATANGGCATATTTTCTGACGAATATGACATGGCAAAATTATAACTACCTATGTAGTACAATGCCTGCACATAATATGCGACAAACGAGTGATTTGAGTTGAATGGCTCTCCATTGTGACTCAGTTTCTGCCACACTCGTCCGTAGAGATTGAGTTTTCGGTCAATCAGCACAGAGGAAGCATTGATGCCGTAGGTTAGGTCGTGGAAATTTCCGATCGGCTGTTTGATCGTTCGGATTATCCCCTCGGCTGTAGGCTCATACACAAAAGCAGCCCGGTTTCCTACCATCCATATATGAGAGAAAGCTGTCATGCGGAAACGGTTCGACGGAATGAAGGTGTAACTGAGATCTATATCGTAGCTCCTGTACGATTTCAGTAAGGGATTACCGGTGTGCCAGATATAGGGCGACACATGGATGATATTCTCACTCTTGTAGTTGGATGAAGGAGGCCATACCGAGTAGTGGAAGACGCCGCTTAACGAATTGCGNTTGTCGGGCACATATCGAAGTTCGGCATCCATATAAGGAAAGTCGGAGGATGATTTGACATCATTGAGTTCAGTTGTCATGTAATCCCAGCCGAAGCCGATGGATGCGGTAATTTTTCTTGCGTTTAAGGCGTAAGAAGCACCCAGTTGACCGAAGCGTGTTGTCGATCTGTCGCGAGCATTGACTGATCCCGAATAATNGGTCAAGTTATGCTCGTAAAGTCCTGTAGCGCTTGCGCGTANATGATGCTTTNTATTCCATGACTTGCTATAGTTCAATACTATCATTCCGTCGTGTGTGTTATCGGAAGCCCCGTTGCCGATTGTCTGGACCCCGGTCTCGGAATATACCGAGTTCTGATCGGTATGGGAGTAGGAATAATTCATGTTTGCCGACAGCGAGTGGCCGTTAGGCAAACTGAAAAGATAATAACCGCTGTACTTGATATATTTTTCTTTAGAGTCGGCGAGTGTATTGAAATCCTCCGTTTCGTTGATGTCGCCCGAATAAGTCACTTTGCCACCATTGTCGTTGTGAGGTGTGTCGGAGCAACCCGCGATAATTTGGGAGTTTGCCGTCACGTTACCATTATTGTATAATGCCCTGAAACTGGTTTCGTAATCATGTTTCCGATAACGCGACGTCTCGGTCAACGTTTCCCTGCTGAATGTTTGCTGCGGCAGGTGGAATGTTTCCGTCTTAGATGTGCCTAAGTGATCGTTGGCAAGATAGTAGCCGTAGCCCAGTATGTCATAACTCATGCTGCCTTTGACNAAACGTCCGTTGGCCTGCATGAAGCCTGAGTTGGNAATGAAATTTTCGTTACCGAGCGCTTTGACGTATCCGCCGTATTCATACTTGACCATTATGAAATTTACAACATACTTGTTGCCTTGAAAACGCGGATCGGAAGGGTATTCGAGATATTCAACATATCTCACATCCGAAATCCTCATCATCCTGAGCTCGTCGGGTGTGGCCGGTACATAGTCAATATAAATCTGAACCGGCTGCCCCGACGCAGTGCTGATGCTTGATGAGCCCATGCGTGCGTCGATTTGCGGGATAGCCATTCTTACAAGGAGATCTGTAGCAGTCTGCGATGCGTTTTTCTGACGCTGAGTGGGGCGATATATGCTTTTATCCGACAGCAGTTCAGCATTATCCGCCTCCACAGTTACGGAATTAAGGCGAATGGAGTTCGCCGACATTCTTATGATTCCTAAAGCAAAATCCGTGCATCCCCTTTGCACAGGCTTATATCCTACAGATGTAATTCGGGCGATGACTCCCTGATGGTCGCAGGGAATGGAGAATCGTCCGTCATTGTCGGTTACACCGTAGGTTATGACGGTGGAGTCTTTCGGCGCGAGAAGCATCACGGTAGCAGCGATAACAGGTTCGTTGTCGCTGCCTATCACCTGGCCGGTGTAGCGGTACTTGCCATGCTGAAGAGCCTCGATATAGTAATGGTTGCCCTTTCGGATGATCGAAACCGGATTCAGGCCNATAGTCTGGCGGAGAGCATCAAAAGCATCGTNGGTATCGACGGTGNNCGAAGTGGNGTAGTTGTCGAGCTCCTTGTAGATGAAGGAGATATTGATGTCGGGATGTTCCTTGCTTATCTTGACGATGGCTTGCGACAGAGGGGTAGTGGAGAAGCGGTAGGAGAACGTGCTTGCCCCGGCTGAGATGAAACCCATCACAGCCACCATTATGGTGAGTAATAATTTCATGTCAGTCGATGGTTAGAGTATTGTCCTTACGAATGATGTTGATTTGCTCAAAGGTGTTGAGCTGAGATATAACTTCGTCGAGAGGTAGTGTGGGATCGAGTTTGTAGTAAAGATGCAGATCGGCGGCTTCCTTATTGTTGAACTTAACCTCAACATTGTATGCCGAGGCGATGGCACTCAATATGGAGTCGAGCGACGCATCNTCAAACATTATCGGTTCTGTAGCAATATGAAGAGTGTCGGGGAGGACGACACTGGCGCTGTCGGGGCTTATGGTCGAATCTACGATCTCTATTCTGTTGTCCGTAACATTATCGGGTCGATGCTCGTTGACCGCGACCGTAACGACTATGCCCGCCGCTACCGCTGCCAGTGAGGTGCAGATAATTAACGCGATAGATGCGGCGCGGCTTCCAAACCATCCGAACAGACCATGAGTTTTGTTCAAGCCTTGGCTGTGGGCAAAGCGGTTCCATTCTGCATCAACGTCGATCTTCTTGTTGGCTTCGGCTGCCGAGTCGGTCTTGCAGAGTATGTTGTAGATCTCTCTTGTTTCGGGATCGGCAAGAAGGGAGTGAAGCTGGTCGGCGGAATATTTATCGGGATGCTCGATCATGTCAAGCACTTTATCATACTTCTCCATTTTCATTGATTTTTTTGCGGATTATTGACAATGCATGACTCAGATGACGGTAGACGGCACTTTCGCTTATCTCCATCGTTTTAGCTACCTTACTGAAGGGTAATCCTNNNGNAAACCGTAGCTCGATAACCCGGCGTGCCTGAGGAGAAATCTCCGACCNGATGAGACCGTAGACTCGGGTTATAGTCTCATCATCGGGCCAGTCCTNGCTGTCATATTCCNCATTTTCTATGAAATAGCGGTTGGCTATACGCTGATGGATGCCGCAGTCGCGGATATGATTGAGACTACGGTTGCGCACAGCCTTAAGGAGATAGCCCGGTGTGATAAGGATGTTGGAGCTTGCGTCGAGTAGTGTTACGAACACATCGTGGACGATGTCGCGCGCGAGATCATCGTCGTGCAGAAGTGCCACGGCCAACCGGTACATCTGCGGGTAATGTGCTTTGAAAAGCTGCTCTATGTCGTTTCTGTTTGTCATACACCTATAAGACACACAACCTGCAGAAAACTCAACATCATTTCAAAAAATTTTTCACGGCAATGNGATAAAATCATTCCGCATCATCAAATATTTTCCCTTTAAGTCCTGATATAAAAGCAATAGGGATGCTCTGTCCTCCGTTTAATATGACATTTTTTCCCAGCTCATCAATTTCCTTGATGGAATCGGTGACAGACAGGTATCGACCTCCATCTTTCCGATCGTCGGGATGGAAGTAAATGATGGTGACTATCGCGCGAGTATCAGCGGCCTGCCTGATTCTCATTGAGACTTTTTCCTGCTCATCAGTTGACATATCCAATTGCTGTGACGTGAGACGTGCGGTCTCGGCTATGGCGGAATTGTGTCCGGTGAGGGCTGCGAAAGGTGCAAACTGTGCAGCCCGGCTGGCAAGCGGCATCCTGGGATGCTGGGGCTCATAGTGTGGCAGGCCGATAATATCTTCAATTGTCAGCTGATTATTCATGGTGTCCTCCTATCTGTCTGTTTCGGTCGCGCTGGGTGGCGCCATCGCTGTAATTCAAACCCTTCAGAATGGCATTTTTACCAAACTTCTTCTTGATTTTTAGGACGGCTTCCTGACGGCGGCGCTCCTTGAGCAGTTCCTCCTTCTCGGCAGCGCGCCCGCGGCGCACCTCATCATAGTCAGTAAAGAGATCGAGCTGCTCCATCTGAGGATTGGGAGTGAGGGTCTCTTCCCTTACAAGGTGGTTGATCGAGAGGGTCAGTCGGCGCACAAGAAGATCCGGATTGATGATGCGGTCGAAGACTTCGCCGACCTTCTCCATCAGGATCCTCCCTGACGATGTAGGCTGAGCGATATTGATGGTTCCGTGAGCATGGACAGGCACCCGTCGTCCGTAATGGTCTGTCCTGACCGGCCCGTTATATTTGGCGCTGATTTCGGGATTGGTGAGCGACTCGACATCATATCCGACAGTGACTACTATCTGATCAGTCAGCAGACGCTTGTCAATCAGATCGAGTGAAACGGCATCGGCCATTTCCAGAATCACATTCCGGGCTTTGGCGGCTGTATATGGATTCTGGAGCACCTGGCCGCTGCTCATGCTCGTTGTCTCCGGGCGGTAGGCTTTCACGAGGTCCATAGTGACAGGCTCCCATCCCCACGCATGATCTATGAGCAGTTCGGCGTTGACCCCGAAAAGATGATAGAGCAGATTTTCATTGCGCAGCGAACAGAGCGCAATATCGCCCATGGTCAATATTCCGTAAGGCCGCAATCTTTCGGCAATCCCGCTCCCTACGCGCCAGAAATCAGTGAGGGGAGTGTGGTCCCACAGCAGGCGGCGGTAGCTCATCTCGTCGAGTTCCGCAATCCTGACACCATCCTTGTCCGGTGGCATCTTTTTTGCCACAATATCCATCGCGATCTTGCACAGATACATATTCGTGCCGATTCCGGCGGTAGCCGTAACGCCTGTTTCAGCCAATACCTCGCGTATCATCTTTATGGCGAGCTGATGTGCGGTCAGCTTATAGGTAGCGAGATATGCCGTAACATCCATGAAAACTTCATCAATCGAGTAGACATGGATATCTTCCGGAGCGATATATCGCAGATAGATATTGTAGATCCGTGTGCTGTAGGTGATGTAATGGGCCATGCGCGGAGGAGCGATCAGATAATCTATCGCCATCTCCGGGTGGCTGTCGAGAATCTTTTTTGAATATGANTTCCCGGCTCGTCCGCGCAGGCGGTTGGCCTCCTTCACCTTTTGAATGACCTCAAACAGGCGAGGTCGCCCACCGGTGCCGTAGACTTTAAGCGCAGGGGATACCGCCAGACAGATAGTCTTTTCTGTCCGTGACGCATCGGCAACGACAAGACAGGTATCGAGCGGATCAAGTCCACGTTCGACACATTCAACCGAGGCATAAAACGATTTCAGGTCAATGGCGATATACTGCCTTGTCATATCACAATAGCTAAACTCTGACAATACACCGGGACGAGGGGCGTGATGTTCGGTGTTTTTCTATTGCAAAGATAGTTATTTGTGNTGACCTCTGAAAGAAATGACGGCGCCATTAGCGTCAAATGTGTAGCTCGCTCTTGTGGCCGAGNGTGCGTGTGTAGCTGAATATTCCGGCAAACAGGGCAAATCCGATGGAGAGATAAAGGCAGATCTTGACAGCTCCGAGTGTCCCGGCTATCATGGCAAACACCGAGCTGACTATTGTTGCGCCGAGGGTCTGACCTACCAGACGTGCCGTGCTTTGCATACCGCCGGCGCCNCCCGAGCGGTGAACAGGAGTTGCCATGACCATTACAATGTTGTTGGGTGTCTGAAACATTCCGAATCCAATGCCGCACACAGCCATACGCCATGCAATGTTCCAGTCGGCCGGATTGTTTCCGGTGAAAAGCAGCAGGACCACACCTGCGATAAACACTANCATGCCAAGGGCGGCGGTGGCTCCGGGATTGTGTTTCTCGACATAGCGTGCGGCAACCGGCGACACGATCATGGTGGCCAGCGGCCACGGGGTCATGAGCAGACCCGTAGTGATGGCCGAGAAATGGTAGCTGTTGAGATAGAGAAAGGGGAGGGCTATCATGGCTATGTTCTGCGCGATGAATGAGCATACGGAGGTGGCTATGCTCATTGAGTACATCGAGTTGCGGAACAGATCGACCGGCAGCAGGGGCTGTTCGTGACCATACTGACGGTGAAGATAAAATATACCAATGATAATACCCGAAGCAAGAAGTATTCCGCTCAGAAGCAGATCTCCCTTGCGGGTGAANTTGCCGAGAGCATNAAAGATGAGACCGAAAACGATCATATTCTCTACGGCGCTTATCCANTCAAAACGGGGTTTGTGATCGACTTCAGGATTATTCGGCAGCAGCTTCCAGCCGAGAAAGAATGCAATGAAGCCCAGCGGAACATTAATCAGGAATAGCCAGTGCCATGAGGCCACGGACAGGATTGCTCCGGCTATCGTAGGGCCGGCTGCGGTGGCGATGGCTATGCACATTGCGTTAAGAGCCATNCCGCGNCCAAGGATCTCGCGCGGATAGATCAGACGCACGAGAGCAATGTTTACTCCCATAACACAGGCAGCGCCTATGCCTTGGATTGCTCGGGCAACAACAAGGGTCGTGAAATTCTGCGCAGCTGCACATAAGGCTGATGAAAGGGTGAAGACCGTCACGCCGACCAGAAAAGTCCGCTTATAACTGTGAAGATCGCCTATTGAGCTGACCGGGAGCAGCAGCATCGTAATGACGAGCTGATAGATGGTCACNATCCAGACTGATGACGAATTGCCTATACCGAATTTNTCAGCAAGGATAGGGAGCGCGACATTGACCACAGTCACGTCAAGGACAGTCATCACAAGCACGATCTGCAGTGCGATGACANCTATATATTTCCGATAGGAAAATCCAATTCCACCCATATTATTTCGAAGTTGATCTATATTTATAAGGTGCTGAGGGGTGGAATTGTTTACTCAGTCGTTAGGGACGGCTTTCTCTAANGATCTGGCTTCGATGAGCGGCAGGATGACGGAGTTGAATTTATCGCGCGAGATTATCCGGTAATGGAAATGGACGCTGTCGTTAAAGCGCTGGCTATGATGGACAATGTAATTTCCCTCGTCGAACTGACGTTCAAGCGACTCTCGATCCTTATCTTCGTCTTCAAAGTGCAAGCCTTTGGAGGTGATGACCGAGTCGATCATTGACCATGTCCTCTTCCAGTCGGAGGGCTCGGGAGGAACAATATCCTGCACGCTCTCAACAAAAGCGCGGAAGTAAGTGTGGAAGGGGACGATGCTGTCGCGCACAACGGATAGATTGACACGGCAGAAATTCCCTTGATAGCCTGTCGGCTCATAAAGAGGCCCATCAAAGGGTCCAGGCTCCGAGAGCTCTTGAATAAGATAACGTTTAGGAGCAATCATGTCAGCTATGATATGTCCGGGGCCAAAGAAGTCCTGCATGAAATTCTTGTATATATCGCGATACTGCGATACGGGGTATCGGGTAAGCTGATAGTCCAAGGCCAAGGAGATCGAATCCTCCGTTGTCATGGGTTCTTCCTTTGCGTCGGTCTCTCTTGAACTATTTGTGCAGGATTGTCCCATCAAAGATGAGATTATTATCATTCCGCCTATACCGGATAACAGTTTTCTCATTGTGAGGATCAGTTATTATATGTCCTGAGATTTTTATTTCTGAAGAATATTAGCCAGCCGGTCATTACGATCAGGGCATAGGCTGCGAAGATCAGCCAGGGCCATTGCCATTCGCCCATAAACAGACGAACGGAACCCATAGCCGGACTATCGACAATCTGCCATGAGCACCAGTGATTGACCACCGCTCCGGCAGCAATGACACCTGCGGTAGCTCCGATGCCATTGCTCATAAACATCATGAGCCCCTGCGCAAACCCTTTCATGTTGGTGGGTGCAACTTGCTGGATATATATATGCCCGGCAATGGTGATGAAGTTGAACGCTACGCCATAGACCACCATCGAGCCGATCAATAGCCACAGGCCTGAGCCGGGATTACCTGTCCCGAGCATAAGGAAGCGGAGTGCCCATGCCAAGAGTCCGAGACCATAGACAACTCTGATACCCTTGCGTTTAAGCGATAATCCGACAAGCAGAATACATGCCGCTTCAGAGATCTGCGACAGCGAGAAGAGCATAGTGGCATTTCCCGCTGCCAACGATCCGGCATACTCGCTGAAACCTGAGAAGTGGGTGATGTAGGGAGTGGCAAAACCATTGGAGATCTGCAGGCACACTCCGGTAAAAGCTACGAATATAAGGAAAACAGCTATCTCGCGTTGACTGAACATCTTTTTGACAGACGGGATGAGACGTGGGGTTGGATTGGCGACGGTGTCACCGTTAGCGGTCGCCTTAAGCCTCGGCAGAGTGAGGGAGTAGCCGGCTGTAGCAAGCCCCATTACAGCGCAGCACAGGAGTTGCATCGCATTATATTGAAATCTCAGATGTCCGGGATCGCCGGCATCGGAAAATGCAAAGCCAAACTTTCCGTCTGTCATATAGGCGGAATTGACAAACCACATTGCTGCAACAAAACCTACAGTNCCCCATATACGCATCTTGGGAAAAGTGGTGACTGTAGAATGACCGGTCTGAGTGAGCAAACCGAAAGCCGATGTGTTGGCCAATGCCATCGTTGGCATGTAGAAAGCAAGAAATGCGAGATACAGTGGGTAAAATACCCCAAACTGAAGGTGATTATGCGTCATGCCGTAGCGCCACATCACCAGCATTATAAGCGCAGCGACCAGATGGCATAGACTCAGCAGCCGCTCGGGTCGGCCTGTTTTATCGGCCAACCTGCCGAAAAGGGGAGGGGTTATGATAGAGACCAGTCCGATCGCAGCATAGAACCATGCGATGTCCTTGCCCAGGCCTCCGGCTCCGAGCAGCTGNCCGAAACAGGTGAGATAACATCCCCAGACACTGAACTGGAGGAAGTAGAGCAGTGATAGGCGCGCTTTCATTCTTTTTGTTCCTGTTGTTTTGATCCGGTCTATCAGAATTTGAATTCGATTCCGCCCATGATTGTTGTGCCGGGCATCGGGCATCCGTAGATGATCTGGTAATGCTTATTGGTAATATTGTCGACTTTCACAGACAGTGTTACCGGAACGGTTCCCTGCATCGTATAGGCCGAACGCAGATTGAGCAGCGAGTAGCTTTCAGACGACCCGTCGGGATTACCGTTTTTCATTCCCCAGATGCTCATTTCCTCGACTGTGAAAGAAAATTGGCCCGGCGAATAGGTGAGGTCTATATTCAGTTTGTTTTTCGGCGAGTAAAGATTATTCGAATCGGTGTGGAGATACGACCAGGAAGCGCTTGACTGTAGATTTGTCAGAATATTATATGCGGCTTCAAGCTCAAATCCTTTGTTGTGGAACTTACCTGAGTTGATATTTTGCGGACGCCCGTCGACTCTCACTGTCTGAATAATATTTTTGGCATCGATATAGAATATTGCGGCTCCCACCATAAGTTTGTAGCCCATGAAATGTTGGCGGTAGCTCAACTCATAATTCAACATATACTCAGGGCGCAGATCGGGATTTGCCGGTGGATAGAGATAGAGCTCGCGGATATTGGGCGAACGGAAGCCCTTGCTGAACGAGGCCTTGATCTGCGAGCTACGTCCGGGTTTGATAATAAATCCTGCCTGTGGAACCCACACATCTCCGTAGGAAGATCCATGCTGCAACCTGACTCCGGCATTGATGTTCAGGAGATCGTTGATAAATCCCTGCTGCATCATCAGATAGCCGGCGATCTCGTTGACTTTATGTTTTGCTTCGGCCGAACGGATTGATTCATCGGTCTTGTCGGTGTTCCAAATTTCACCTCCCCAATGCTGAAAGTCGATTCCGGCCGACAGGATGTTGGCTTCCCAGAGATAAAACGATTCGTAGGCGGTAAGACCCATATTGTAGTCGGTCGAGTGGAACAGATAGTTGCGTGGAGTAGCCCCGGGAGTATTGCCGTCATCAAGATTGTGGCGTCCCCAGTTTATATATCCCTGCACTCCGCCATCGGCATTGGAGTAATTGTTTTTCACATATACGCCTCCTGTACCACGGAAGATGTCGGTCCACATATTCTCGAGAGGATCC
>WFLX010291414.1_pt1 | contig 12002 bp, 8 predicted proteins | sample 4967041 | NCBI WGS metagenome assembly WFLX01 (sample SAMN12857096, study PRJNA449069) | gut metagenome | isolation source: stool from male and female vole | host: Microtus ochrogaster | place: USA:Florida | collected 2017 | reverse complement strand
CACAATGGCGGTGACCGTGTCGGTGACGCACACCGTGACGGTGTCGCGCTCCACTCGGGAACGGTAGATGGTCTTGACTTTTGTTTCATGCACGGTGTCGCCCGCCGAACGGATTATCACGCTGTCTCTGACGATGAGCGTGTCGCCGCGGATGGCGTGTTCCGTTTTCGAGTCGCTGCGTGATGAGGTTGTCGCCGGTATCGCCCGGGAGCATGACGCCGCGCTGAGCACGAGCAGCAGGATGGGTAGTGTTTTCATGATATAAAGGTTTTGATAGCGTTGTCGCGTCTTGACGTGAACGATTCAAATGATTCAAAAATGTCGGCGAGGGCGGTGAGCGAGTTTTCCCGCTGGCTGTCGTAGTAGGATGCGGCTGTCGATGATGACGGTGCAGTCCCTTTCAGGGCTCCTCCCACTCCCGATATCTCCTCGATGAGCCTCAGTTGCTGCTCGACCATTCCGTTTATTCCGAGGTCGGCTGTCGACGACACCACTTGTTGCGGTCCCGGCAGTCCCGGAATGGCGCGGTAGATGACAACGCCGTCGGGCGCCGCCCAGTTCTGCGCGGTATCGTCGATCGACATGTGGGGCGATTTCTGATTGTCGGGGAATAGAAGCACCCCCTTGGCGGCGGTTGCCAGCACTCGGTCATTGAGGGTGAGCAGGCGGTTTATGTTTCGCTGATGCTCGATGATGTCCTCCACAAACGAGTGTATCTCTCCGTCTATGAGCGGGTAGAACTTGTAGATGTAGGGATGAGTGTCGGCGGTGTATTCGTCGATCACGTCGCCGGCGGGCGACATAAACCTGCAATGCCATTCGCCCGTCATCTCCCAGCGGGTGTTGATGGGGGTCTGGCGCGATTTCGCCCTGCGGCGGTTTTCGGCGTTTATCGCCTGGACTTCGTGCATTGCCACATGGTAGAACTCTCCCGAGCGGGTGTCGTGACATCTCAGGCGCTCGCGGGTTTCGAAGCTCCATATTTCGATGAGGCGGTGCCTTCCCTGAGGCGCGTCGAGAAACGACACCGAGTCATTGACCGACTCGCCGAGCATCGAACATGGCGCATGGTCGATGCGGGAATTCAGCCCTTCGTAGATGCGTTTTATCATTGCCGCTTTCTGGCGGCTTCCGTGGCTGTGGCGCATCACTATCTGCTTCAGGGTCATGTCGTGGAGTTCGCCGAGAAATTCGGTTAGCCCGTCGTGGTCCATGTCGATGAAGAAGCGGGTGGGATTCACTTGCGACACTTTCACCGACTCGCCGCTGCCGTCGGCATGGCGCGACATGCGGTGAATGGCGCATCCCGATATGAGAAACTCTTCAAAGGTGCGTGCGTCGAGTTCGGCATATTCCGGGTTGCCGTTCTCCTTGGCTCTCATGCGGTAGCACCCCACGACAGTTTTCACCAGCTGGCGGATGATGTTGTTGGTGGCGGGATGATGGTTTATTTTTCTGAGCAGCTCCCGCTCCTGCATGGGGATGCCGTTGCTGTCGAGAACGATGTCGCCCCATTGGTCGCCGAAAGTGTAGCGTTTGAGCCTCATTCGCCGGCTTCTGAGCGCCGCTCCGAGCAGCCATGTGTTTTTAGCGTGATTAAGATGGTTCATAGCAGGTCAAGATTATTGAAATGGTTGAATGGTGGCGAAAGCCGCCGAGTCGAGTGCATACACGCCGGGGATGTCGACGATCGCTTTCACTGAAATGAGGTTTCCGGCAGGGGGATAGAGATCAACCCGCAAGCCGCTGACGACGGCTGCCGGAGCACGGGCTGTGCCGCATGTGTAGGGGGATTGCTGCAAGCGCGCCGCTCGGGAACTGCCGTCGGCGGTGATGAGGGCGCTCCCCGTCCAGCCTTCCATTACGACTTCCGTGACCCGCAGGGTTCCTTCGGGGAGGGTGATTACTGCATGGCGGTCAGAGATTTTTTCCAGAGAGCACTCTTGGGCTATTTCTACCGGATTAAGGAGCCGAGTGTCGGCATTGCGGAGGAGGTTGCGATACCAGTCCTCCATCAATGCCGTCATTATCTCGTCGGTGTCGATGCCGTCGATGCGTTCCAGGGTATAGTCGGCGGCTACGTTTTCGGGAAAGGACCGCAACCGCCACTCGTGTAGCAGTTGCGGCGCGGTCAAGGTAAGTTTCATTCTGATGGATGATTTTAGCGTTACGGTTTATCCTTCTCCGCCTTCATCGTCGGTGTCGTCACCGCCGCCGGGATTCGAGGAGTCGGGAGCTCCGGTAGCGGCGCCGTCGGCGATGACTCGCAGATGGGCTCCGGGATAGCGCAGCACCAGGCATGACGCTTCGGTGAGCACCACGGCTTCCGAGTTGCGCTGTCCCGACTTGAGCAGGTCGATGGGCATGGCTTTGAAAGGAATGTGGGTGTACTTCTGGAGATATTCGGGGTCGATGATCATCGCGTCGTCCTCATGTCCGCAGGCGTCGAAGATTTCGCTCAGCACCACGTAAAGCCGTCCGAACTTGGTGTGAATCTCCGTGAAGTCGATGCCCCAGCGGGTCACGGTTTCCGTGGCTCCGATCACTTTCACGCTGTCGAGATTGCTCAGCGCCTCGATGAANCCCGAGCCGCCGATGAGTATTTTTCTCGACGAGCCGGCGTTGCCCGTGAAAGCCTGTCGNGANAGCTTGACCAGGTCGGCTGCCGAGAGGCTGCCGCGCGAGTAATGGAACTCGTTGTCGGTCTGGTTCCAGATTCCCTGGGTCATGAACACGGCNCCCTCCGAAGGACCTTTTTCAAATCGGTGCATGGTGCCGAAGAGGAAGTTCTTCTCCATTCCCATGCGCATGTCGATGAGCGCCACCTCCTGCTGGTCGGTGAGCGTCCAGCCCACTTCCTTAGCCGACTGTCGCTGAAGCATCGACTGCTCGACCTGAGCCTTGAATATCTGGCAATAATTTTTCTGCTTCACGGGCATCGCCTGGGCATGGGTGGTCTGCACGTCCATTTCAGCGGCGGCGCGTCCCATTCTGATCACCTTGCTGCCGGCGTAGACATAGAGCGGTTCGGAAATGTCGTCGAGCCCTATTGGCAGAAGATGGAGCGAGTCGGTGACCGATTCGACGTAGAACATGATGCCTTTCTTTCCGCCACATTCTGCCGCAGGGATGAGCACTGTGTCGGTTTCGCTGAAGCAGCGTAGGTCCTTGACGTCGAGCTTCAGGTCGTCGGACCCTCGGGTGGTCGACTTGTCGCGGGCGACCTCGGATTCAAAAGGAGTGGTGTCGACCGAGTAATATTCGGTAATCATGCTCTTGGAATGGCGCGCTTTGCTCATTCGTGAAATCTGGTCGATGGGCGTCGCCATGGGACGGATTTTGACAATGCGGTTGTCGATCTCGTTGGTGAGCAGGTCGGCGCTCACTTGCTGGGAGATGGTGGTGGTAACGGGTGTGTTCAACACGTGGGGAGCGCCTGCGGCTCCGTTTACAATAGCTGGTGTCATAGTTTGAATAGAATTAAAAAGGTTGATAAAAAAAGATTGAAAAAATGAATGGTTGATAATAAAATGATGAGATAATAATCAGGAGAGAGGGGAGGGCGGGGCTCAGTCGTCCCACACGCTTTTGCGTGTTTCGGGGAAGAAATCGCGGGTAGGGTCGGGCTTTTCGGGCGCGGGCTGCTGTCTGGGCGGCAGCTGTTCATAGAGCGCCGGGGCGTTTAGCTTTTTTTCGGCGGCTTCGTTGAGCCCTTTCAGATAGCCGCGGTTTTCGGCTTCGCGCAGCGACGACTCGTCGGGGGTGGCTGAGTGGTCACGGTTGAAATGTTTTTCGACAGCTTGGTCCACATCGGCGCCGGCGAGAATGTCGACAATGAAGTGTCCTGCTCTTGCGTCGCGTTCCACGATTGCGTTCAGCGACAATTGTTGTGTTGTTTCCATAGTTGTTGATTTGTTTATAAAGGTTGTTATCGGTTGACGATGCAAAGTTAGCGCGCCGTTTAGCGAAAAATACCCACAAATTGTCCCACCCCCTAAATTTTTTTTCAGCGGGAGCTTTTTCAGGGTGAAATGTTAAAAAATTTATGAAAAGGGGGCTTGCGCTGAACCAATAGGCTATTATTTTTGTAATTATTTAAGCCTGTCAAAATTTTTTTCACTTTTTTAGCAAAACTTCATGAAAAATATCTATATTTGCAATCGTTACTTGCTTCAACAAGCTTTTTTTTGAGAGTTTTTTGGTGCTAAGTGATTTTGAAAAGATAGTTAACGATAGTATTTACAGGAAAAAGCAGATGGTAAAATAGCCCGGCAGCGTCGAGGAGTCGACAGCGGCTTGATTTATTGTCGTCGGCATGCCCGAGCCTCCCGGAAGATTTTATCACAGGGTTTATAGAAAAAATTGAGTTAAATATAAATTGTGTAAAACTAAACAAACTCTTGCATGAAGAACATTTGTTTTCTAATGTCCCGGAAAGCATGGATTGTCACTGTGATGCTCCTTAGCCTTTCCATCCCGGCGTTGGCGCAGAAGATTACCGTTACCGGTACTGTTGTTGACAAGACCGGCGAGCCCCTGATTGGAGCGAGTGTCTTGGCGAAAGGTACCTCAATCGGTACAGCCACCGACTTCGACGGTAACTACCGCATCGACACCGAGTCCAATTCCGTGCTGGTATTCTCTTATGTCGGATACGACACCAAGGAGGTCAGCGTAAACGGTCAGACCACCATTAATGTGACTCTTGATGAGAACGCCGTGATGCTCAACGAGGTTGTGGCAATCGGTTATGGTACTGTTAAGAAGAGCGACGCGACCGGATCGGTAGCTGTCGTTAAACCGAGCGAAATCCAGGCGGGTCTCGCCACTTCAGCCCAGGACCTTCTCGTGGGCGCTTCGCCCGGTGTGGTCGTCACCACCAACGGAGGTAGCCCTCAAGGCGACGCTTCAATCCTTATTCGCGGTGGCGCTTCGCTTAACGCATCCAACGAGCCGCTTATCGTGATCGACGGTGTGCCCATGGAACGCGGGTCAGTCAAAGGTTCTTCCAACCCCATCGGTCTTGTTTCTCCCGAGAATATCGAGTCGATGACCATTCTTAAGGATGCTTCGGCAACCGCCATCTACGGTAGCCGCGCTTCCAACGGTGTCATAATCATCACCACCAAGAAGGGTCAGAGCGGCAAGCCTCAGGTGAACTTCGCCGCCAACATGTATATCAACACTCCGCGCAACTATCTCGACATGATGTCGGGCAATGAATATGCCAACTTCATCACCGATTATTATGGCGCAGAGTCAGCTCAAGCTGCAGCTCTCGGAGTGAACGGCAAGATCTACAACACCGACTGGCAGAAAAAGGTGCTTCGCACCACAGTGTCAAGCGACTACAATCTTAGCGTCGGCGGTACTGTCGGTACCCTCCCGTACCGCGTTGCTGTTGGCTACACCAACAACAACGGTATTATCAATACCTCTAAGATGGATCGTGCTACTGCAAGTATAAATCTCTCCCCTAAGTTCTTTAATAACACTCTTCAGGTAAACGCCAACCTTAAAGGCGCTTATATCGCCAACCGCTATAACGGCGACGGACTGGGCGGAGCTGTGAGCTTCAACCCCACTCTTCCCGTGAAGATGCCGGGCGGCAACCATTTCAACAACTGGACAACCTATACCTCGGGCGGCGGACTCGCTGACATGGACACTCCTCTGGGATCGCCCAACACTCTTGCCGCTATCAACCCGGTTTCATTGATCGAGGACTATTCTTCTACTTCAAAGGTTTATCAGTCAATCGGCAATCTTCAGCTTGACTATCGCCTTCCGTTCCTTCCCGACCTCCGCGCCAACCTTAACCTCGGCTACGAGTATAACCACGGCGAGTGCTGGAACTACCAATATCCTTTCTCGCCCCAGGCTTGGAAAGACGGTCACTATCTCCCGGGCAGCGATGACCCCGTTCACGACGGTTATGCAAGCAAGAACAAGGAGAATCAGGAACGCTGGAACCTTCTTCTCGACTTCTTCCTCAACTATAATAAGGAATTCACCAAAATTCAGTCGACTCTCGACGTGACCGCCGGTTACTCTTGGCAAAAATTCCGCAATTACTCCCACGACATCAACCGCGTTTACGCTCCCGGCGAATCATTTGACGGATATATGCGCAACGAGGTCGTTCCCGGCCGCACTCCCTATAACTTGGTTTCATTCTTCGGTCGTGTGAACTATGGCTTCCAGGAGAAATATCTTTTGACTGCGACAGTCCGCGCCGACGGTACTTCACGCTTCTCTAAGGACAACCGCTGGGGTGTGTTCCCCGCAGTGGCTCTCGGATGGCGCGTGATCCAGGAGGACTTCATGGAATCTACACGCAATGTGCTTTCCGACCTGAAGCTGCGTCTCGGCTGGGGTGTCACCGGTCAGCAGGATCTTCCCGACCAGTATTTCCCCTATCTTCCGGTCTATAACGTGTCGACCAACATCAACCAGCAGGTGCCTTTCGGCAACAGCTCTTCTTCAGCTCCCAATTATCTTGTGACCCCCAACTGGTTCAACACCGACTTGAAATGGGAGGAGACCACCACCTGGAACATCGGTCTTGACTTCGGATTCCTCAATAACCGCATACAGGGTAGCGTGGACTGGTATCTGCGCAAGACCAAAGACCTCCTCACATGGGCTAACTTCCCCGCCGGCTCGAACCTCTCCAATCAGGGTAACCTGAACCTTGGCGACCTTGAGAACCGCGGTATCGAGTTCAACTTGCTCACCCGCCCTGTAGTGACTCAGGATTTCCAGTGGCAGAGCAATGTCAACGTGGCTTGGAACAAGAACAAGATCACCCGTCTTGCCGACGGCGCCGACACTACTACCGGCGGTATCGGCAACGGTATCAACATCCAGAAACATCAGGAGGGATTCCCGGCTTACAGCTTCTGGGTTTACGAGCAGGTTTATGACCGCAACGGCGATCCTCTTGAAGGCGTCTACGTTGACCGCAACGGCGACGGCGAAATCACCGATGCCGACAAATATCTCTATCACAGCAAGGATCCCGCGGTGACTATCAACTGGCAGAACACTCTCAATTATAAGAACTGGGACTTCGGCATCGTGCTCCGCGCAAGCATCGGCAACTGGGTCTACAACGCCAACGAAATGAACAATGCTTTTATCTCGGCAACATCGACCGCTCCGTTGAGCAACCTCATGAACGGAACTTACCTGTGGGAGATGACCCGCGATACCAAAGTGCGTTCAAGCGACTACTTCGTTCGCAATGCCAGCTTCGTTCGCTGCGACAACATCACCGTTGGTTACACCTGGCCGTCGCTGTTGAACAACAATCTGCGCCTTCGTCTATACGGAGCGGTTCAGAATCCGTTTGTCATCACCAAGTACAGCGGTCTTGATCCCGAAGTGGGCAGCGGTATCGACAGCAACATCTATCCGCGTCCTGTGACGGTATCATTCGGTGTGGTAGCTCAATTCTAATCACTAACTGTCAAGAAATATATTATGAAATTATTTAGATATATCACTATCGGGGCTGTGGCGCTGTCAATGACCGCATGTGTCAACGACCTTGACCTTGAGCCTACCAATCCCACAACCAAGACCGAACTTACATCAAAGTCGGAGTGGGAAGGATATTTCGGAAGTCTCTACGGCTCGCTTCTTTACGAGGGCAATCTTACGACTTCCGACGGCGGCGCGGGAACTTACATGCGCTGTCACTGGAATCTTCAGGAGATAACCGCCGACGAGGCTATCATTTCCAACAAGTGGAATGACCCCGGCTATCACGCTCTTAATTTCAACACCTGGCTTACTGACAATGAGTGGATCTACGCATCGTTNGCCCGCGAGTTCTACACCGCCCGCNANTGTACTGAATTTANCGACAACGCCAACNGCGCNANGAGTTTTTATTCCGACGGGGAGGTTGAGACTATGAAGGCTGAGGCACGAGTGCTCCGCGCCCTTGCTTACTACAACATGATCGACCTTTTCGGAAAGGGTCCTTGGGTTCCCGGAACGGCTACCGGCTCGACTCCTCCCACCTATGACCGCGAGCAGCTTTTCAACGCTACCGTTCAGGAGCTCGTTGACGTGATCGACGAGGGACACCTCGTTCCTGCTGCAAGCCAGGTTTACGGTCGTGTTTCGAAAGAGGCTGCATATATGCTCCTCGCCAAGCTTTATCTCAATGCCGAGGTTTATGTGGGCGCTCCGATGTATCGCGAGTGCGCCGCAGCTTGCCAGGAGATTCTCAAGACTATCAACACTCTCGCTCCCACCTATAAGTATCTGTTCTGCGCGTCAAACGACAGGTATGTGGGCAACGGCGAGATTCTGTGGGCTGTTCCTCAAAAGGTCGGCGCCTTTGAAACATGGGGCGGCACAACCTACATGACTGCGGGAGCCTATATCGAACCGGAAGATGACAACACTGATCTTAAGGATATGCTGATTAAACTCGGAACGGGTTGGATTGACGAGAAAGGCAAGTTTGCCTGTCTGTCGCCGTGGTCGGGTTTGCGTATGCGTCCCGAGCTGTCCACTTCGTTTGAACCGGGCGACCAGCGCGCTCTCTACTATGTGGGTTCGTTCAATGTTGGCGTTGAGGATCTTGACAACTATGGCAAGAACTCGGACGGCTACATGTGTATCAAGTACACCTACACCACCGAGGATGACTACGAGAACACCGCCAATAAGGTGCTCGGAACTCAGGTGTGTGAGGCTGACTTCCCGCTGTTCCGTCTTGCCGACACTTTCCTGATGCTCGCCGAGTGCCAGCTCAACGGTGTTGAATGTAACGGCAAGTCTTACTTTGACCAGGTTCGCGCCCGCGCCGGTCTTGCTCCTGTGGCTCTCACTCCCGAATCGCTTCTTCACGAGCGCCAGACCGAGCTTTACTGGGAGGGACACCGCCGCAGCGACCTTATCCGCTTCGGCAAGTACACCGGTTCGGATTACCTGTGGTCATGGAAGGGCGGCGTTTATGAGGGTATGTCGATCCCGGCTTATCGCTCGGTATTCGCAATCCCCTACCAGTATGTTGCCACCGTGGGACAGAATCCCGGCTATTAATTGAGTAATCACCTCTAATTATTAAGGAAAATGATTAACAAATTATCGATATTTTTCTCGGTTCTTGCAGTGGCATTCGGCTNCACNGCTTGTAGTGACGATGACACTCCCCGCTATCATGAACCTGATGAAANCACCACTATTATATTGAACACTCCGNCGTTTGCCCAGCAGCTTTATTACCTGCAGCCCGATGGAACAATGGAGTTCACGGTGAGAGAGCANCCNGACTATGGCTTCANCGCATCGGTCTACTACGGNCTTGAAATGTCGCTCGACAAGCAGGAGNTGTATGAGCTGACTCCGNGCGTGCTCACCNCGTCGAAGATTGAGATAAAGCAGGAAGCTTTCGCTACCGGTCTCTGCTCGCTCAACGGCGTTGAGACTGAAGAGGACTGGAATACGAACCTTGCGGCTCAGGGTGTTCAGAAAGTATATGTGCGCGCCACCGCTCAGCTCCCCGGCGTTGAGTCGAGCCTTGTGAAATCGGACTGGGTGGAACTGGCTCAGGTTAAGGGTTACTTCGCAATTCCGCAGCCAGGATTCATCTATCTCATCGGTTCGCCTGCGGGATGGATCGAGCCTGCCGCATCTAAGGCTGACGCTCTTGCCGACTGGCGCCTGTTTGAGACCACTATCGGCAGCGAGATCTATTCAGGCGTGTTTGACATGCCGGCTTCTCCGATGTTCCGCTTCTACACCGAGCTCAACGGCTGGGACGACGCTAAGGTTTCGTTCGGACTTAAGGAGGCTAACGACGATAATACTGATATCGAGCTGACCGACGGTCAGTGGCAGGGCACTCTCGTGACCGGCAAGGGTAATATCAATATTCCCGACTATACCGGCGGCAAGATGACTATCGTTGTCAACATGAAGGATAAATCGATCCAGATTATGGCTGGCGCGCAAACCGTTATCGAGCCGAAGTATATCTATCTCATCGGTCAACCTGGAACGTGGAATGAACCCACGGTAGCGAATGAATCGAAATTTGTAGCTTTGGTCGACAAGACTGATAGCGGCATTTATTCAGCGACAGTGAAGATTGAAGATAATATCGACTGGTTCAATTTCCGCTTTGCGAAAGCTCTTTACCAAGTGCCTGAAGGCGGTAATGCCGGTGACGCATGGGGAGCTGTAGAGTGGATTGGTTGCTCGGCAGGGGCTGACAACTATGAGATCAATCTTCCGTTCACAGGAACTGCTAACGACAGTCAAGATACTTGGCGCATAATGAATGCTCAAGTGGGTGACATGATCAAGTTTACTGTAAACATGAGCGTAAACCCGGTTGAAGTGAATTTTGAAACTGTTACAGAATAAAATTATCGGCAGGGGCGCGCCTCGGCTGCCGCAGACTCGCCCCTGCTCCTATATTATTAATTACAACTTCTTTAAACCGATATGAAGAAATTTGCATTATATTCGCTTCTGGCTCTGTCGCTGGGCTTTGCCGCCTGTGACGAAGTGGAGGACCCCACCGGAACTCCGGCGGTCAACGAACCGGAGGCTGCGTTTGATTTCGACGCATTCAAGCTGAGCACTCCCATCGTGGACAATGGCGCGGTGGATCTGCCCGCTCTCAACGCTGCCGGCAAAAAAAACGTGGTGGTTGTTAATATCGACGATGCGAGCAACCTCCCCGAAGGCTATGAGCTGCAACTGGAATATGAATTTTCAGGCAATCAGGACTTTTCTGATGTGAGAAGCATTCCTATTGAGATAATTGAAATGGATGGCGCTCCCGTGGGAGTCGTCACTACTGATGCTCTCGAAAGCCTTTATGAGGACTTTTTCGGACTTTCCGAAGCGGCTCAGCCGGTTTATACCCGTGTTGCCGCTTATGCTTACGACTCGGCAACGAAGGTGACGGTGCGCATCGGCGGCGCCGCTAAGTTCTACTCATCAGTGAACTATACGCTGACCCCCGATCCAGTGTTTGTTCTTTACACTCCCGGCAACAGCAACGGCTGGAATCAGGAAGCGAGCCAGCAGCTTTCGTCGACCAACGGCAAGGACTTCCAGGGATATGCTTACCTGGACGGCGAATTCAAGTTTACCGCGCTCCCCAACTGGGACGGTCCCAACTATGGAGCAGGCGCTAATGCCGGCGAGCTCTCTACCGATGGCGGAGCAGGCAACCTCAGCGTAGCCGACGCAGGCCTCTACTGGTGCAAGGTGAACACTGCCGCTCTTACTTATTCGACCGCTTACATCACCACCTATGGCGTGATCGGCGCGTTCAATGGCTGGTCGTCGAGCGTGGCTCTGACCCCGAATGAAAACTTCCTCGTTTGGACCGGCACAGTGACCATGACCGAAGGCGATGAGTTTAAGTTCCGCGCTAACGATGACTGGGCTATCAGCCTCGGCAACTCTCTTGACGAGCTGATTGACAACAGCCAGACTAACCTCAAGGCTCCGGCTACAGGAACATTTGAGATCACCCTCGACCTTTCAAGCTATCCTTGCAAGGCGGCAATGGTGAAGCAATAAAATGATTGTAATAGGAGTTTGTTTAGCAAATTCCAAATTGTGATTAGATTTTAGACAGGTGACCCCGGTGCGTGAGCATCGGGGCATTTTTTTCTCAATGCAGAATTCACAATTCAGAATTCATAATTCAGAATGCATAATTCATAATGCATAATGCAGAATCATACTATTCAAATACATCATGAAAATGCTATAGTTAATAATATTTCTTTCTATAATTGGAGCAACTCAAGAAAATACATAAAGTTGTATCTTTTACAACAACAGGAATAATCCGTCAAAATTATGCATTATGAATTATGAATTGCTGAGAAATTATTTTTTATAGTTCTTGTCGTAGAAGCGTTTTTTGACTACTTTGCCGGGGAAAGTCTTTTTGCGGATGCGTACTTCCACTTCAGTGCCAAGTTTGTCGAAAGGCTTCTGTATCATTGCCATTG
>WFLX010317686.1_pt1 | contig 12006 bp, 13 predicted proteins | sample 4967041 | NCBI WGS metagenome assembly WFLX01 (sample SAMN12857096, study PRJNA449069) | gut metagenome | isolation source: stool from male and female vole | host: Microtus ochrogaster | place: USA:Florida | collected 2017 | reverse complement strand
GATATACAGATCCGGATAAAAACCCTCCAGCATAAGATCTCCTTGCTGTTCCAATTACATCCTGGGAAGACTTTGTTATTGTATATAATCCCCGCCAAAAAACCAATGCATATTCAAAGAAAAACAGCTCTGTGCTATGATAATAGCAGTTTGAAAATAACAGATTATTCAGAAAAGGAGTGTGCTTATGACCGCAAAAGAATGTATCAAAGGCCGCAGAAGTATCCGCCGTTTTAAGGATCAACCCATCGACCATGCGCTGCTTTCCGAAATCATTGAAACTGCCTCCTATGCTCCCAGTTGGAAGCATACGCAGATCACCCGTTATATTGCTGTTTCCGGGGAACTGAAAAACAAGATAGCTTCCCAGTGTACCTCGGCATATCCCAAAAACGGAGAAATCATCGCACAGGCACCTATGCTTATCGTTGTTACCTATATTAAAGGCAGAAGCGGTTTTGAGCGTGACGGCTCCTATTCTACTGCCAAAGAAGGCTCCTGGCAGATGTTCGATGCCGGCATAGCTGCCCAGACTTTTTGTCTTGCCGCCTATGAGCAGGGAATTGGAAGCGTTATCATGGGAATCTTTGACGAAGCAGAAGCTGCTTCGCTGCTTGAGCTTCCCGAAGAAAGAGAAATTGTTGCACTTATTCCCATCGGCTATCCGGATGAAGAGCCTGTTGCTCCCAGAAGAAAGCCTGTGGACGATTTATTAGCATTTAAGGAATAGTATTTTAAAATCGAAGAGAATTTTCTCTTCGATTTTTTATGTAAAGGAGAAACATTATGAGACATCTTATGAGTCCTTTGGATTTTACTACCCAAGAGCTGGATCAGCTCTTTGACCTGGCAAACGATATTGAAGCCCACATGGGCAAGTATGCCCATGCCTGCAATGGCAAAAAGCTTGCCACATGCTTTTATGAACCCAGTACCCGGACCAGACTCAGCTTTGAAGCTGCCATGTTGAATTTAGGCGGAAGCGTAATCGGATTTTCCGATGCCGGTTCTTCCTCCGCCAGTAAAGGAGAAAGCGTATCCGACACCATACGGGTTATCTCCTGCTTTGCGGATATCTGCGCCATGCGTCATCCGAAGGAGGGCGCTCCTATGGTTGCTGCCGGTAAATCCTCCATTCCAGTCATCAATGCCGGAGACGGCGGTCACCAGCATCCCACGCAGACCCTTACGGATCTGCTTACCATCCGTTCCCTGAAAGGACGCCTTGACCATTTTACCATCGGACTTTGCGGCGATTTGAAATTCGGCAGAACCGTCCATTCCCTGATCAATGCTCTGGTCCGCTACGAAGGAATTAAATTCATTTTCATATCTCCTAAGGAGCTAATGCTCCCCGATTATATCACGGACATGCTGAAGGAAAAAAATATTCCTTATGAAGAAGTTATCCGCTTGGAAAGCATCATGCCGGAGCTGGATTTTCTCTATATGACCCGCGTTCAAAAGGAACGTTTTTTTAACGAAGAGGACTATGTGCGGTTAAAAGACTTTTATATTCTGGATAAGTCCAAAATGGAACTTGCCCGCCCGGATATGCTGGTACTCCATCCCCTTCCAAGGGTCAATGAGATCTCTGTGGAAGTGGACGACGATCCCCGGGCCGCATACTTCAAACAGGTTCAATATGGCGTCTATGTAAGAATGGCGCTTATTCTCACACTTTTAAATATTCATGTAGATTAAGGGAGGAATAAAATCATGCTGAATGTCGGAAAAATCGAAGAAGGCTTCGTTCTTGACCATATCAAAGCCGGAAAAAGTCTATCCATTTATCATCATCTGCAGCTTGATAAACTGGATTGCACAGTAGCCATTATCAAAAATGCCAAAAGCAATAAAATGGGTAAAAAAGATATTCTGAAAGTCGAATGTGATATTGATATGCTGGATCTGGACGTTCTCGCTTTCATTGACCATAACATTACCGTTAACGTAATCAAAGACGGAATCATTGTATCAAAAAAGGAGCTTTTGCTTCCCAAAGAGATCAAAAATGTGATCCGCTGCAAAAACCCCAGATGTATTACCTCCATCGAACAGGAACTGCCCCATATCTTTGTCCTTGCCGATGAAGAAAAAGAAATTTATCGCTGTAAATACTGTGAAGAAAAATTTACCGGTTCTTTCTAATCCTATAAGATGTGGCTTGCCGCCATCAGGCGGAAGAAGCCCTTTAGTGCCGAAACCGTAAGCGTAATCAGCGATACTGCCAGAAATCCAACAATTACGGCCGTTATGCTGATCATCATTTCTTCATAGCTATAATGCCTGGTAGGAATATATACTTTAAGCTTTTCGGTAAAATAGGCGATTGCTAGAAGCATCCCTGCCGTAAAAATGGTCTTGACTACCCAATTCCATTNGGGACAGGACAAGTGCACCGCAGNGGTTCNTATTATTCCCNAAAAGAGAAANGCAAGTGCTCTTCCGCCCTGCCTGATNTCATAAGTAAGTGCACTCAGCTCAGCAGCACTTATATTTTGTTTCTGTTTAATATTTTGTGCCAGATAAAGTATAATCTGTTCTCCCAGCTTTTTAGCCTCCTCTCCGTTTTGAAAGGAGAGGTAGGCAATTCCTGCTGCTGTCACTGCAAAGAATATCCACAAAATCGGCACGATTGCACTTCTTTTTGATTTTTTCATTTCGTTCCCCAACTAATCGCTGCCTTCCCACAGCCAAAACACATTCGTGTTTGTTTATTATATTCACATTCTACAGATCCTGTCAATTCCAAGTCCGGCTTCTTAAGAATAAATTCATAAACAAAATACGACATTCTTCTGCATGTTTTCGGGTCAAATTCCATGCACAGCCCCTTATCTGCACAAAATGTCGAACCGGCGGTTTTTACACTGCCCCTGCCATTGAGCCTTCATAAGGCGAAAATTCCAGACGAATAAAATATCCTCTGTCATGGAGACAAACCGGACATTTCTCCGGCACCTGCTCACCTTCGTAAATATGTCCGCAGTTCAGACACATCCAGCCGGTCTTTACATCAGAAACAAAAAGCTTATTTTCCTCCATCCATTTTGCAAATCTTCCAAACCGGTCCCCGTGTACCTTTTCAATATCTGCAATCATAAAAAAGGAATTTGCAACCTTCTGAAATCCTTCCTCCAGCGCTTTTTCTCCAAAGCTTTTATACACCGGATCATGTTCCTCGTATTCGTTATGCTGTGCCATCTTAAGGAGATCAAGTACGTTCCCTAAAATGTCCACCGGATAACCACCATCAATGTGAATGGTCTCTCCTGCCAGTTCCTTTAAGTGATCATAAAAAACCTGTGCATGCTCTTTCTCCTGATTGGCCGTGTAAGTAAAAACAGCTTCGATCACCTGCAATTTTTCTTTTTTTGCCTGCTCCGCCGCAAAAGTATAACGATTTCTCGCCTGACTTTCCCCTGCAAACGCCCGCATTAAATTATCTTTCGTTACACTGTCTTTAAAATCAACTGCCATTTTTTCCTCCTTTTATTTACATTTCTTCTATATAGTGTAAATAAAAGGAAAAAAATTATACACTCATGGCAATGCAAACTTTATCGGTTCCACTTCCGGCGATAAGACCTCCATTTTATACTCCGGAAACTGTGTAATCAAACGGTCTAGGCAGAGTGCTGTATTATATACACGATCATGTGCCAGCATAATTACCTTTTTTCGATCCAGCGTTGTCTCCTTTGCATTGCTCAGCAGCTCTTCCGGAGTTAAATCTCCCGCGACATCTCCCAGACTTGCGTTCCAGTCATAATAAACAAATCCCCTGTCCGTCATTTCTTTGATGATCTTTTTGCATACCGTTTTGTTATATGCATTGACGCTTCCACCAGGGAAACGAAATACTTCTACCTTTACCCCGGTTGCCTCCTCAATCACGTCGTACGCTTTTTGGAAATCCTCAAGATAACTTTCCACGCTTTGATACAGCACTGCATAATCATGCCGGTAACAATGAATTCCTATGGTATGACCTTCGTCGGCAATCCGCTTCGCTGTTTCCGGATACTTTTCCACATATTCTCCGACAAGGAAAAAAGTTGCCTTTATATTCCTTTCTCTCAAAATATTGAGCACCATATCCGTACATTCCGCTGAAGGTCCGTCATCAAAGGTAAGATACATCGTTTTGGGATAAAAGAATAAATAAATTCCCTGCGCAATTCCCTCTGCAAGCTTCTCCTGATATTCCGCATCCGTCAAATTCTTTTTTTCTTTTTCACCAGATAAAAATCCGGTTTCGATCAGACATGCCGGCATTTTTGTATTGCTTGTCACATGAAAATCCGCATCAGCGCGAAGCTCCCGCTCTACCGCTCCTGTACTCTTTAATGTCTGCTCGTGAACAAGCTGTGCAAGTCTTTGATTATCTCTCTTAGTTCCGGATCCGTCATACCATGTCTCAATTCCGCATATTCCCGTATCCTCAAAGGTATTTTGATGGATGCTGACAAATGCATCTGCCTTTGCCTGATTGGCAAAGGCTGCCCTTTCCTCCTTGGAAAGAAAAGTATCCTTCTCTCTGGTAAGCGTCACACGCATTCCCATATCTTCTAGTTTCTCTTTCACAAGCAGAGCAATCTGAAGATTGACCTCTTTTTCTTTCACTCCGGAATCCATACAGCCTTCATCAATGCCTCCATGCCCGGGATCAATGACTATCAGCGGCTCCTCCTCATCTTTGGCAGTTTCTATCAATCCATCATCTCCTAAGATAAACTGCTTTGGGTGTTCTTCCGTTCCGGACTGCAGTATCTCCACGCTTTGGGACTGTTCCAGCTCCTTGATTCTCCTATGGCTGCTGCCTGATGCAGTCCGCTCCGGCAGAATCTCCAGAGCGCCTTCTTCCATTTCCAGCGTCTCTTCCGATTCTAATCCCCAAAGATCACCAAAAGGTTTTGCAACAGCTAACCATGTAACCGCCAGAGAAAAAATCAGCATTCCGATTGCAATGAACATACTTTCTACTCTCTCCGCCTTATTGATACTTCCCGCGGTCCTGCTCATGTATCTCCTTTTTTGGGAAAGTTTCCTTATTTCGTACATAAAAATGATGCTCCTCTCCTGTAGCTGCTATCTTTCTACTTAACAGCATACAACCAGAGTGCATCATTTTTTCATCATTTTTGCATCATCTTTGCATCATTTTTGCATCATTTTTGCATCATCTTGAAATCTTTAAAAATAATTCGTTGATTCCCTCATAAAATCCGATTGTTACAATCGTTCTTTCCTCTCCGTTCCCCTTAAAAACATACTTTTTGTAATAAGGTGTTGTTTCCAAAAGCGGATTATCCGTCTCATATTCTTCCGCATCTCCCAACCCCATATAATCTCCCCAGCTGTTAATGATCTCATCCGGGTCAATCTCCTCCCAGCTCAGCTGTGTTCTCGCATAAAACTCATACAGCTTTCCGGTATCCGCATCCACATAAGCATCAATCAAGCGGTTTGCCTTGTCTGCATTTTTCTGATTGGTAGACAAGCTTACTTTCCAGACAGAAACATTATTTCTGGGCTCTAAAACATCAATTGCCGAATACAGCACCGCATCATATCCGCCGGAAGTTACCTCCCGCAGCGTATCCGGAAGGATTCCATAGCTTTTCATCTCCTCTAACATCTGATTACAGGTACTATAGATTTCTTCGTCCGTAATCTCCCTTCCTGAAGGGCCCTGGCGGTTTATCACAAACGCATAGGTTCCGTCTGACTCCTGATACCCCACCTCTTCCTCTGTACGAGTCAAAGCATTCTGCTCACTTTCCGGGAGAGTCTGACTGTTTAGGCATCTAGAAAGAATATAGACTCTCTCCCCGCTGCTAAGCTGATAGTGGTAGCCCTCTTCCTCCATCTCTGTAGTCTGTGTATGAATGGAATTTAATACGGTTCTATCCTTGTATACGGTGATAGCTTCCGGCCCCCATACAGCAAAAGCAACCACCAGCACTGCTGCCAGAAGAAGGGCATAATTAATGACTGACTTTTTCATGCTGCTCCTCCTTCCTGTCACTTTGGATCAGAAAACTCATGGTCGTTCCCTGTCCCGGCATACTTTCAATACAAAGCCTGCTCTCATGAAGAGAGAGGATCTCTGCACAAAGTGCCAGACCAAGACCTGCACCGTTTTTACTTCTGGATCTGGACTTATCTACCATATAAAAAGCCTGGGTAATCTTCTGAACCTCCTCAGCCGGGATTCCTACTCCATAGTCCTTTACTCCAAATCGATAACCGTCTTCTTCCATCTTTCCAAAAATTTCAATCGTGTTTCCAGGCTCTGAGGCCTTAACCGCATTGTCCAAAAGATTGATCAGCACGGTAATGATCAAATCCTTCTCGACCAAAACCGTNTGCTNTTCGTAGGAGTANACAAAGNTCATCTCTTCATTGGTCTNAAACNTATCCTTCNGATNAAGANATAAACTTTCTGCAGAAACACTTTGAANTTCCGGTGTTCCATGTCTTGCCACCATAATATCCAAAAGACNGATAGACATGGCTTCTAACNGCTTTCCTTCTGTATAGATATAATTTGCCGACAAAAANCTTTTTTCTTCATCCANCTTTCGTGAACGCAGAATATCCGCATATCCAATAATCGATGTTAAAGGTGTTTTCAATTCATGTGCAAAGGCCGCCATGAAATCCTCCCGGGCCTGCAGCTCATCTTCCAGCTTCCGGACATTCTCTTCCAGAGCCTCCGCCATCTGATTAAAGTCCAAAGTAAGCTGCCCTAACTCATCATTGCTCATCTTCCGGGCTCTGTATTCATAATCCCCTGCCGCCATCTGCTTGGTAGCCTTTGTCAAGAGACGGATAGGCTTGGTCAGCCAGGAGGCAATCAAGTGCATGATCACCGTTCCCAACACAAGCATCAATACCATCACTCTTCGATACACGGTAAACCCAAGCGCCCGTTCGTTAAATACTTCCGTCACATCCCGCAGGGTTTCCAAATAAAGCACTCTGTCCAAGGCCTTGACCGTGCTTCCGGTCTGAACATAATACTGTTCATTCAATGAAATGACCCGATAGGTTTTTGTCGTCTCATCGGTAATTGCAAGCAGTTCTTCATCCGCGTCAAAACCGTCACTGGCGTATAGCGCTTCTCCCTCTTCATCGGAAATACGCAGCATACGTCCTGTATTCATCCCGCCGGCTTCCAAATTGACTGCGATCTGCTCAATGGAACCGTCCTGCAATACNTCATATTTNGCCGGCACATTTAAAGCCGCCGTCTCAAANGCAAAACGGAGAATACTGTTTTCATCCAGCGCCTGCCCCACTTCACGCTCAATGGACGTCTCAAACACATAATTNACAAAATAAAATCCGCCGAAGCCNAGTGANATTGCCATCACAATAATGCTCCATAACAGAAGTTTCAAAGAAAATTTCATTGCGGTACCTCTAAGCGGTATCCTATCTTATATACCGCCACCAGATTCTGTTCCCATCCCAGCTTTCTTCTAAGCCGCTGCACATGAAGGTCAAGNGTACGGCTGTCACCGAAATAATCTTCCTCCCAAACCTTCTCATACAGACTTTCCCTGAACAAAGCCACATTTTTGTTTGTAATGAATAACACCAACAATCCAAATTCCTTGTTGGTCAATATTACCGGTCTTCCTGCCCTGGTAACCTGCCGTGCTTCCATATCCACTACCACATCGCCTACGGTAATGATTCTTTCCGANTTGTGATAACGCCGAAGCACTGCTTCCACTCTTGCTACCAGTTCCACCACATCAAANGGCTTNACCANATANTCATCNGCCCCCAGCTTCANCCCNTTAACCCGATCCTTCACNTCATGCTTGGCNGTNATAAAAATAACCGGAATCCTTAAAGGACGGATATAATCCATAATATCATATCCGTCAGCTCCCGGAAGCATAATATCGAGAAGTACCAGATCATAGCTTTCCTTCTCAAGTAATGCAATCGCCTCGAGTCCATCCTGCACCGTAGTACACTGATAGCCGGAGGACGATAAATTCAAATCAATCAAATCACATATTGCCTTTTCATCATCTACAATCAGTATCTTAATCATTCTTCGCTCTTCCACCCCCAATAGGCCCTTGCCCTCTCTACCAGCTCTGCCACTGTATCCTCATCGCTGCAAGGGTATTTCTTTTGTATTTCCGTATCCTCATAAAACCCGCCGGTTCTCTGATAATAAATGGTATAACTGCTTTCGGTCAACAATTCATTTCCCTCATAGCTGTAACGCGCCAGCACCAACAGATCCTTCATTCCATCTCCGTCAATATCCCGGCAGGCCATTCCTTTTAATGCATACAGGTTATCGTAATCTCCCATCGGCTGAAAACTCCAAACAATATCTCCCTGCTCATCGATCAGGTAAATCATAAAAATAGCAAAATCAGCCATGGTATAAGTACCCGGAACTACCTCCAGCCGTCCCAGCTTTTCAAACTGCCGGAAATAGCATAGTTCTTTGGTGATCTGGAATCCGTTTCTGAGAAGTTCCTTTTTGGTCGTTGCGGTATATAAAAATTCTGCACTTCTTCCGTCCCTGACAAAAGCCGTAATACACTCCACACTCTTGTTCATGCTGAATCGGTTGATCTTGTCAGAGATCCGGTAATCCCGATAAAATCCCTGATCATTTTGAAAAAGCACATCCCCAACCTTATAGGGCTTTCCCTTATATGCTCCAGTCTTATTTTCACAGATGGTGATCAACACAATATCAGTTTTGCCGTCTCCGTCAAGCTCTTGAAAGGACACCGCCGCAAGCTTCTGAATGGGCTGCTCCAGCTGTCCCTTATTTCTGCTGTTCACCTCAAGCTGATCAGTTGCGTATACAATGGTTCCGTCTTCTCTGGCAAGAAAAATGGCCAGTCTGTGATATGTCTTTTCCAGTGCCGGGATGAGGACAACTCCTCCAAAACATTCTGTCTCTATGGGAAAAATCTGGCTGCTTATCACCTGAAATCCCGCCGCTTCCATCTCAGAACGTCTGGTAATTCCATAGAGACGCTCCTGATAATCCTGGTACGCATCCAATAATTTGCAGGAAGTTTCTGAAGTTTCCGACCCATGGACAGAAAAAGAGAAGGCGGGTGACATACATAAAAGACAAATTATCAAAAAGGAAGTAATTAATACTCTCTTATGTTTCATGGCATCCCCACCTTCTCATTCGTTTTCTTTCTACAATAAGATTATAGGTGATTTTTATTCGTTTTTCAATGATCTTCTGTATCAGTTTTCATTCTCTGCCCGAAGCGCCCGCATGGAATTCAGGATTGCGATCACGGAAACTCCAACATCTGCAAACACTGCCTCCCACATATTGGCAACGCCAAATGCTCCAAGCAAAAGAACCAGCGCCTTTACTGCTAAGGCAAACACAATATTCTGCTTTACTATGGTCAGTGTTTTTCTGGATATCTGCACGATAGATGCAATCTTTTTCACATCATCATCCATTAATACCACATCCGCTGCTTCAATGGCCGCATCGGATCCCATGCTCCCCATGGCAATACCGATATCGGCTCTGGTGAGTACCGGTGCATCGTTGATACCATCTCCCACAAAGGCAAGCTTTGACTTTCCTTCCTGCATAGTCAAAAGTTCTTCGACTTTGGCTACCTTATCACCGGGAAGAAGTTCTGCATGAACCTCATCAATTCCTAATTCCTTCGCCACTGCATCAGCCGCTTCTCTTCGGTCTCCGGTTAACATAACACATTTTTTCACGCCCACGCGCTTCATGTTACGGATTGCCTGCGCTGCTCCTTCTTTCACGCTGTCTGCAATGACAATCGTCCCCGCAAAGCTTCCTTCACATGCCGCATAAACAACGGTTCCCGCACTCTTATCAGGCATATAATTAATATTTCTTTCTTTCATCAGCTTTTCATTGCCGATCAGAATTTCTTTTCCGTCCACCGGAACACAGATACCGCATCCAGCAATCTCTTCCGCCTGCCCTACCCGTTCTATGTTCAATTCCTTTCCATATGCCTCACGGATAGAACCGGCAATAGGATGTGTGGAATATCCTTCTGCCAGCGCCGCCAGTTCCAAAAGTTCTTCTTTACTCCGGTTCACCGGGCAGATTTCCTGCACTTTAAATTCTCCTTTGGTCAGCGTTCCCGTCTTGTCAAACACAATGGTTTCCATCTCGGCAACTGCTTCCAAATAATTACTGCCCTTTACCAGTACCCCAATCCGGGAAGCTGCACCGATTCCTCCAAAGAAGCCAAGAGGCACGGAAATAACCAGCGCACAGGGACAGGAAATAACCAAAAAGATACATGCCCTTTTGATCCATTCGCTCCACCCTCCGCCTAAAATGAGTGGCGGCAGTATCGCCAGGATCACCGCACCAATTGTAACCACCGGGGTATAATATCTTGCAAATTTTGTAATAAAATTTTCTACTTTTGCTTTTTTACTGCTGGCATTTTCCACCAGTTCCAAAATTCTTGCAACGGTAGAATCGTCAAACGCCTTCGTAGTCTGCACCTTCAGCGTTCCGCTGCCATTCACACATCCGCTGATAACCTCATCGCCTACGGCCGCCTTTCTTGGAACCGATTCCCCGGTAAGCGCTGCCGTATCAATAAAGGATTCTCCTTCCTGTACTACGCCGTCTAAGGGAATTCTTTCTCCCGGCTTGATTACAATGATGCTTCCCAGCTCCACATCATCCGGGTCTACCTGCGTCAGTTTCCCATCTACCTCAATATTGGCATATTCCGGACAGATGTCCATCATGTCGGAAATAGACTGGCGTGACTTGCCCACCGCATATCCCTGAAACAGCTCTCCGACCTGATAAAACAACATTACCGCAACGCCTTCCGAATACTCCCCTACTCCAAAAGCTCCAAAGGTAGCTATCATCATGAGAAAGTTTTCGTCAAACACCTGCCCATGACTGATATTTCTCGCTGCCTTGTAAATAATGTCATAANCAATAATCANGTAANGCACCANATAANNAANAAATAAGAATACCGTATGCTCCATGGCCGTAAACAGACCCGCATGCTCACAGACAAACAGACCTGCAAAAAGAACCAATGCCAGAATGATACGCATAAGCATCTTTTTCTGTTTTTTTGTCATAACCAAAACACACCTTTCTATAGAAGAATCTTGCAATCCGGCTCTACCTTTGCACAGACAGCCACTACTTCCTTCATAATATCATCAAACTTCTCATCTGATGCATCAATGGTCATCTTCTGTGCCAGAAAGCTTACGCTGGCATCGTTTACTCCTTCAATTTTTTTGATGGCTGTTTCCATCTTTGCTGCACAGTTTGCACAATCCAAATCTTCCAGTTTAAATTTTTTCTTCATGATCTTCTCCCTCTCTTTTCATTTTCCGTATCAAGAAATTCTTTTGTATCTGTCATTCCTCGATGTGTTCTCTTCCCTGTGCAATGATCGTTCTCACATGATTATCTGCCAGAGAATAAAATACCGATTTCCCTTCCCGTCTGCTCTTTACAAGCTTATTCTGCTTCAGAATTTTCAGCTGATGAGAAATCGCCGACTGTGTCATATTCAGTGCCTGCGCAAGATCGCATACGCATACTTCCGCTTCGAACAGCACATATAAGATTCTGATTCTGGTAGAATCTCCAAATACTTTAAATAATTCAGCCAGATCATAAAGTTCATCCTCATCAGGCATCTTTTGAGATACCAGATTAAGAAGTTCCTCATGTGTCTGAAAAGTATCACAGCACTCCACGTCATGCATTGCCATTCTTTCACCGCCTTTTCTAAAATTCTGCTAAAGTCAGGAATCGATTGATGTTTTATCATTTGAACAACTGTTCATATGTTCATGATAATACAGGGCTGACAAAATGTCAACCCCTAAAATCTATGTAATTTAAAACGTCAGAATTTGGAGTGTCAATTCCTGTTTGGCTGACTTTTGACAGTCTTTCGATAGATTTTGGAGAAATAGCTGTCAAAATAATAT
>WFLX010082533.1_pt1 | contig 12009 bp, 9 predicted proteins | sample 4967041 | NCBI WGS metagenome assembly WFLX01 (sample SAMN12857096, study PRJNA449069) | gut metagenome | isolation source: stool from male and female vole | host: Microtus ochrogaster | place: USA:Florida | collected 2017 | reverse complement strand
GAACGCGGGAGAAGCCAGAATGAAAATGATTCAGGCCAGGGAGGTGACTGTGCTGCGCCACGGCAGGGATACAGTAATCATCTTAAGACCGGAAAAATTCATTTTCGCTCTTGAAAATGAGGCGAAAAGCGATACGGCAACAGTAAGTTTCTTCACCTATCGTTTCCCGACAAGAATAACTCAGGTCACTCCCGGGGAGGGAGCAGCCAAAGCCGGGATTGAAATCGGAGATGAGATAATTGCGATCGACAGCACTCCTACCCCTTCGATCGACCGTTTCCTTAAAACCTTACAAGGTCATGAGAATAAGACCATAATGCTGACCGTGCTCAGAAAGAATGGTGAAAAAACCGATACTCTTTCAAAATCCGTGGCACTCTCAGGATCTTCGAAAATGGGAGTCGGTCTTGAAATAAATCCCGCCGCTTTCTTCAATACTAAGGAAATAAATTATAATATTTTCCAATCTATCCCTCGTGGAATAGAAATGGGTACTGAAAGACTCACTTCATATGCAAAATCCATGAAGATGGTCTTTACAAAAGAGGGTGCAAACAGTATTGGCGGTTTCGGTTCCATCGGTGCTATCTTCCCCGAGAAATGGGACTGGATAGCATTCTGGAATATTGCAGCGTTCCTTTCTGTGGCTCTGGCTTTCATGAACATTCTTCCCATCCCGGCTCTTGACGGTGGCCACGTTATGTTCCTTCTCTATGAAGTAATCTTCAGACGCAAGCCAAGCGAGAAGTTTATGGANAGAGCTNAGATTTTTGGTATGATTCTNCTCANCCTACTTCTNNTTTACGCCAATGGTATGNACATAGTCCGTCTTTNCAAATAATANCCCTCTCATTTAATAGAATAAGTTTATACAGCACAAGTTTTACGGATTGATACTCCCCTCTCAGATCTGAAAACTCATAATTTCACTCCACATGAAACAGATACGACTTAAACCTGGTAAAGAGGACTCTTTGCTACGCAGGCATCCCTGGGTATTTTCNNNGNCTATTTCCTCAATACCGGAAAATATCGAAGAGGGTGATGAGGTTACAGTAGTGGATGCCAAGGGGAATACCTTGGGTGCCGGTCATTACCAGATAGGAAGCATAGCTGTCAGGATCCTTGAATTCGGAGTGGAGAAATTATCCGACGATTTTTTCATGCGTCGGCTCACCTCTGCATTCCGACTGCGTCAGACACTGGGATTAATTCGCCCTGACAACACCTGTTTTAGGCTTGTCCACGGAGAAGGCGACTTCCTCCCCGGTCTCGTGATTGACATTTACGGAGACACGGCTGTGATGCAGGCTCATTCTCCCGGAATGCATTTCGCACGACATAAGATAGCGGAGGATCTTACCCTGCTGCCGGAGGCAAGAATAAGGAATGTATATTACAAAAGCGACACGACACTCCCTTATAAGGCACATCTCGATCCTGATAACGAATATCTTATCGGGAATTATGATGGGAACATAGCTCTGGAGAATGGCCTTCAATTCAATATCGACTGGCTTAAGGGGCAGAAAACCGGTTTCTTTGTCGACCAGAGAGAGAATCGTGCTTTACTTGAAAAATTCTCTAAAGGGAGGCGCGTTCTAAATATGTTCTGCTATACAGGAGGATTCTCTGTTTATGCAATGCGCGGAGGGGCTCTCAGCGTCGACTCTGTCGATTCTTCATCTAAGGCCGTAGCTCTTACCGATGCCAACATCGCACTCAACTTCCCGGGGGATAACCGACATTCCACTCACGATGAAGATGCATTCAAGTATCTTGCCGATATGGAAAAGGATAAATACGACCTCATCATTCTTGACCCACCGGCTTTTGCTAAACATCGCAGTGCGATTAAGAATGGGCTGATCGGATATAGAAAACTAAATGCACGCGCATTTGAGAAAATTAAAAGCGGAGGTATCTTATTCACTTTCTCATGCTCACAAGCAATCAGCAAAGATATGTTCCGCATGGCTGTATTCACGGCAGCCGCCAAGTCAGGGCGCCGTGTAAGGATTCTCCACCAACTCACACAACCCGCCGACCATCCAATCGATTTCTCTCATCCTGAAGGGGAATATCTTAAGGGTCTTGTGCTTTACGTGGAATGACAACTTCAATTCTCTTTAAATCTTAATTATAAGGGAGGGATTTCATTTTAAGAATTATTTGTGGATATCAAGCAGAATGTTTAAATAAGATCAATTTCCGAATCGAATAATTTATCATATAAAATATAATGAATAAAATACTTCCAACATTAATCATCGGAACTATGGCAACAGTGTCAGCCAATGCCGTTGAAGACAAGAATTTCAACTATCATGTCGACCGTTTCGCCGACATAGAGGTTTTGCGGTATGAAGTACCGGAATATAACCAACTTTCCCTAAACCAGAAAAAAATGCTCTATTACCTGTCTCAAGCCGCACAGATGGGTAGAGATATCATCTGGGATCAGAACGGGAAATATAACNTTCAGATACGCCAGCTTCTCGAAAAGATCTATTCCCATTATAAAGGGGAAAAAGATGACAAAGATTTTAAAGCATTTGAGAAATATCTTAAGCAGGTATGGTTCGGCAACGGAATCCATCATCATTATTCCACCGATAAATTCCGTCCTGAATTCTCTCAGGCATTCTTCGAAGGAGAGGTTGCCCGCATTCATGATTGTTGCCTCCCCCTTGCCCCGGGTCAGACTCGAGAAGAGATGATGGCAGAACTTATACCAGTCATATTCGATCCCTCTGTGATGGCAAAAAGAGTGAATCAGGATGGAACTCAAGATGTGGTTGCCACATCAGCAAATAACCTTTATGGAGAAGGAGTTACTCAGGCCGAAGTGGAACAATACTACAATAACCTAAAGAAGCCCAATGATCCGACTCCCATATCCTATGGTCTTAACTCAAGAGTAATCAAAGAGGATGGCAAGATCAAGNAACAGCATTATTCCCTCAATGGATTATATNGTCCTGCCATATCNGAAATAATCTACTGGCTCGNTATGGNTAAGAACGTGNNAGAAAATGACGCGNAAAAAGNCTATATCACCAAANTGNTCGATTACTANATCACCGGTGANCTNCGCNTATTTNATGAATACTNTATACTCNGGGNGGAAGNTACAAAATCCGATATCGACTTTGTAAACGGTTTCATTGAGAGCTATGGTCACCCACTCGGAATGACCGGCTCTTGGGAATCTTACGTGAATTTCAAAAATAATAAATCATCAGCTCGCACAGAGAAAATATCGGGTAACGCTCAGTGGTTTGAGGATAACTCTCCTGTCGACAAAAGATTCAAGAAACCTGTCGTAAAAGGAGTTTCGGCAAAAGTCATCACCGCCGCCATGCTAGCCGGAGATGCATTCCCTGCAACTGCAATCGGTATCAACCTTCCAAACTCCAACTGGATTCGTGCTCAGCACGGTTCCAAATCCGTCACACTGGAGAATATCACGGAGGCATATGAGATGGCTTCTCATGGAAATGGATTCAATGAGGAATTCGTAATTGACGAGCCAACATCTAAAATGATGGATGAGTATCTCTACATCACCGACATGCTCCATACCGACCTTCATGAATGTCTCGGTCACGCATCCGGACAACTACTCCCCGGTGTTGATCCGGATGCCCTCAAAGAGAACGGTTCTGCTCTCGAAGAAGCCCGTGCCGACCTGTTCGCTCTCTATTATCTCCCTGATGCTAAACTTATCGAATTGGGAATCCTTGATAATCCTGATGCCTACCAGGCCGAATATTACAAATACATGCTTAACGGTCTGATGACCCAACTTAACAGAATCGAACTTGGTAATGATGTGGAGGAAGCTCATATGAGAAATCGTCAGCTCATTGCCAAATGGATTCTTGAGAATGGTCGAAAGAAAGGTAAAGGCGGTAAAGATGTGGTGGAACTCGTAAAGAAAAACGGTAAGACTTTCGTAAAGATAAACGACTATCCTAAGATGCGCGAACTTATCGGTAAACTCCTTGCAGAAGTTCAGAGAATCAAGAGTGAGGGCGATTATAAAGGTGGTAACGATTTGATTCAGAAATACGCTGTCAAAATAGATCCTAAACTTCATAAAGAGGTTATTAATCGTTTCTCTAAACTTGACATCCCCCCTTACAGAGGTTTCATAAATCCTGTCTATACTCCAGTTTTGGATGAAAATGGTGAGATTACTGATATAACCATTTCATATCCCGAGAATTATACAGAACAGATGCTTCGCCTGAGCCGTGATTATTCTCCTCTCACCACAAAAGCTAATTCAAAGAAATCATGCTCAGCCAAATAAAGAAAGAATTCTTCTCCTTCCGCAACGGCATCATAGCTGATGCGTTGCGGAAGGGAGGAATGCCTTATCCAATCATATTCGGCCTTCAGATTCCACAGCTCGCCCAGATTGCTCGTGGACTTCAGCCATCAATGGAACTTGCAGACAAATTATGGAGCGACAGGAATGTAAGGGAATCTCGCATTCTTGCCGCTTATCTTTTTCCTCTTGAAAACGTTGACATGGAAAAAGCTCTTTCTCTCGCGCGAGATGTGCTGACTCAGGAAGAGGCTGATATGCTCGCTTTCAGAATTTTTAAAAGACTACCTTTCGCAGCCGACCTCCTATCGGCAATGGTATCTGACAAAGATATTCCGAAAGAAGCCTTTAACTCACTCAAAAATCATTTGAATTGATGAAAACACCTGTCTTGCTTCTAACCGGTTATCTTGGAAGCGGAAAAACAACTCTTCTCAACAGAATCCTGAACAACGAACGCGGCATCCGGTTTGCTGTAATAGTAAACGATATAGGCGAAGTTAATATCGATGCTGATCTAATCCAGAAAGGTGGAGTGGTCGGTCAAGATGATTCGGGCGACCTCGTAGCGCTTCAGAACGGTTGCATATGCTGCTCTCTGCAAGCAGATCTAATGAAACAGATCTCCGAGCTGCTACTCACCGGAAAATTCGATTATGTCGTGATAGAGGCAAGCGGCATATGCGAACCCGCCCCCATTGCCCAGACTATATGCGCTATGGAGGACATGATCGATCCTGAACGTGGTGCAGAGGCNAACCGTCNACGTCTTGACTGTATAGCGACGGTGGTAGATGCGCTTCGTTTGAAAAGCGAATTCGGATATGGTGAGAACCTTAAAGAGAAAAAATTTGAGGAAGAGGACATAGAAAATCTTATAATCGACCAAATTGAATTCTGTGATATAATTCTTCTCAATAAGATCTCTGAGGTCTCCACGGAAGAGGCGAAAAGAATTAAGGCTGTAATCAGGGCGCTCCAACCTAAAGCAAAGATCATTGAATGCGACTACTGTGACATACCCCTTAATGATATACTTAATACCGGTCTATTCGATTTCGAAAAGGTTGCCACCTCAGCTACATGGGTACAGGAGATAGAGAAACACACTGAACTCGATGAGCATGAGCACCATCATAACGAAGATGAGTGTCATAACCATCATCACCATCATCACGAACATAATGATGATAAGCACCACCATCATCATTCCCATCATGATGATGAGGAATGTCACTGCGAAGGTGAATGTAATTGCGGACACCATCACCACGGACATGATCACAATCATGCTGAAGAATTCGGAATAGGTACGTTCGTATATTTTCGTCGCCGACCATTCAATTTTGAGAAATTCGACCGCTTCGTGAATCTCGAATGGCCCCGGAATGTGATTCGCACAAAAGGTGTGCTTTATTTCAGCCAGAACAGGGATATGTCAATCTTGTTCGAACAGGCAGGGATTCAGAAAAATATCAAGGAGGCGGGATATTGGTATGCAACCGCACCTCAAGAGGATCTGAAGATCCTTATGGAGCGAGAACCGGGCCTTGTCAGGGATTGGGATGAAGTTTATGGCGACAGGATGATAAAGTTAGTATTCATCGGTAAAGATCTCGACCGCGATTACCTAATTGCAACTCTTGACAAATGCCTTGAATCGCACTAACCATAATTTATCACATTTTAATCCTTAATGAACTGCTTGATGAACTCATTTTTGAAAAAAGGATTAACTTTAATTACTTTCTCCCTGGCTACGCTTGCTATGAGTGCGCAGGATATAAAGATTGAGTATCTCGGACCTAACCATACTTTCCTTCGTGTAAGGGGCAATGACAAATACCTCCTTCTCCCTATCCAGGAATCGGTAGAAGATGCCAAGATCAATGTAATTGTTGACGGAAAGACTGAGCGTACAATTTATGCTCGCCTTGCTGAAAATAAAACTGATTTCAAGGTTCCCTTTGATCTGTCTCCCTATAAAGGAAAGAATGTGATTCTTGAAGTGAAATCTCATCACGACCGTTCATCCCTCCGGGAAGCCAAAGATGACGCCTGGTGCAAGGATGTTACATTGGCTGACACGTTCGATACAACCAACCGTGAGAAGTATCGCCCGCTATTCCATCACACACCTGAATATGGATGGATGAACGATCCTAACGGGATGTTCTATAAGGATGGAGTGTGGCATCTCTATTATCAATGGAATCCATATGGCAACAAATGGCAGAACATGACTTGGGGACATTCCTCCTCCTCCGATCTTGTGAATTGGGACCATCATCCTGCTGCAATCTTGCCTAACGGGCTGGGAACTGTTTTTTCAGGAAGCTCATCAATCGACCCTGAGAATAGCGCCGGATTTGGAGANAATGCANTATTGGCTATGTATACTTCCNCCGGTGACAGTCAGACCCAGAGNCTTGCTGTGAGNCATGATGNTGGCNANACTTTTNAGATNTATCCCGGAAACCCCGTNATCACGCTCGATTCAGAAGCACGTGATCCAAACATGTTCTGGAATCCGGATACAAGACTTTGGACCCTTATTCTTGCCCACGCCATTGATAAAGAGATGCTTATCTTCACCTCCCCCGACATGAAAGAGTGGACTCTCCAGAGTTCATTCGGTAAGGATCTCGGCGCCCGGGGAGGAGTATGGGAATGTCCCGACTTGCTCCAGCTTACGGCAGAAGAGACGGGGGAAAAGAAATGGGTACTCATATGTAACGTTAATCCTGGTGGGCCCTTCGGGGGAAGTGGAATCCAATATTTCACAGGCGATTTCGATGGAAAGAAATTTATCGTTGACACGGATAACAATGGTAGTGTGCCAACAAAATGGCTCGATTTCGGTAAAGACAATTATGCTCTCGTCAGCTGGAGCGATGTCCCTGGCGATAACAGACCCGTAATAGGTTGGATGAGCAACTGGCAATATGCGTCCGACGTACCCACAATGCAATTCCGCTCTGCCAATACCCTTCCCTCTGACCTTACCCTCTTCAAAGGGAACGATGGTCAATACTACGCTTCACTTTCACCCGTAAAGGAGTTGGATTCAATGCGTGGAATACTTTCCACATCAGTTAAGAGAACTTCTGTTTCAAAAAATCCCAGGAAATATAATCTCCCCTCTGCCAATCGAGGTATATGCGAGATCAGTATGCTTATTAAGCCCCAAAAAAGTTCGGATATTACACTCAGACTCTATAATAATAAAGGGGATGAGGTAATCATGAACTACAACGTGGCAGATTCAACTTTCTCTTTCAATCGTGAGAAAAGCGGAATAGTTGATTTCAGTAAGGACTTCCCAGCCGCCACGATCGCTCCAACTTTTGGGTCATCAGATCAATTGGCCCTGAGAATATACGTGGATACATCAAGCATAGAAATTTTCGGAAACGATGGACGTTTCTCTATGACAAACCTTGTCTTCCCCAATNAGCCTTACTCCTCTCTTGAAATATCGGCACAAAATGGGAATGCGGAAATTTCAAATTTGAAAATATATTCCCTTAATCCTCGCAAACTAAATTAATTCTCCGAAGTTATAAGTAAGTTTGATAAATTAGCTAATAGTTATTTTGGAATTTGAGCGGATGGATTTGCTTTTGAGATTAGGAATCCGGCTGTCTATACGACTGAGAGAANAAACAAAGAGAACNTTCANNAACTAAATGGCATTAGCATCAAGGTNAAGCTTACTGAGGTGATTACATAAACTAATTTTGAAAACATACTTAACAAAATAAGATGAATTCATCCATTCCAAGCAATCAAAAGAAACCTGCATTAATAATGCAGCTCATTCCGGTTATGCTCTGNTTCTTCACAATGGGCTTTGTCGATCTTGTAGGATCTGNCACAAATTTCGTGAAAGCCGATCTTAACCTCTCAGATGCACAAGCAGGTTTCATTCCATCTCTCGTGTTCTTCTGGTTCCTGATATTCTCCGTTCCCACAGGAATTCTAATGAACAAGATAGGTCGTAAAAAAACTGTACTGTTATCCCAACTCCTCACTATAATTTCACTTGTAATACCCATCTTCAGCGATACTTATCCCGCAATGCTTATAGCATTCTCTCTTCTCGGAATAGGCAACGCAGTGATGCAGACATCCCTCAACCCTCTTGTTTCCGGTCTTATTCGGCCCGATCGCCTTGCATCTACACTGACCTTTGGACAGTTTGTCAAAGCTCTTGCTTCTCTTCTTGCCCCTTATCTTATGGCATGGGGAGCATTACAGGCCATTCCTACCTTAGGCCTCGACTGGCGTGTGGTATTCCCCATATTCGGCATAATCAATATTCTCTCTATCGCCATGCTTGGCGCCACTTCAATTCAAGAGGAGAAGCCTGATAAGATCACAGGTTTCTTGGAATGTGTCAAACTCCTAAGCATACCTTTTGTATCACTCTGCTTCGTAGGGATAATGTGCCATGTAGGCATAGATGTTGGCACTAATACATTCGCACCACAGATTCTAATTGAAAAATTCGGCCTTACCACAGCGGATGCTGTGATTGGAACGCAAATCTATTTCTACTTCCGTACGGGTGGATGCCTCGCAGGATCTTATATTNTTGCAAGGGTCTCTCCACGCACATTCTTTGGAATTAGTGTAATATGCATGATTCTCGGGGTGGTTGCCCTATTCATAGCAACGTCACAATTCATAGTTCTCGCAGGCATAGCCCTAATAGGTTTCGGCAACTCCAACATATTCTCAATTGTTTTTGCGCAAGCGCTCAACAGACAGCCCAACGAGAAGAATGAAGTATCCGGTCTCATGATAATGGGCCTTTTCGGAGGAACAATCTTTCCTTTGTGCATGGGATTTGCTCAGGGTGGACTGGGCGTGGCAGGTGCTGTCGGTGTGATGAGTATCGGTGTAATGTATCTTCTATATTTCATGACACAGATTAAGAAAGCATAATCATTTTTATAAGAGTTATAAAGAAAAAACTTTTAGAAACTAAATATGTCAGGTAATCTTGTAATAGGAATGGGTGAGGCACTTTGGGATGTCCTCCCCGACGGTAAGAAAATTGGCGGTGCTCCGGCCAACTTCGCATACCATGTTTCACAGTTCGGTCTCCCCGGCCTTGCCATTAGTGCCATTGGTGATGATCCGCTTGGAGCAGAACTTGTAAAGAATTTTGATGAAAAGAAAGTGCCTTACCATCTGGCAACCGTTCCCTATCCGACTGGAACGGTACAGGTGGAGGTTGATGCTGCCGGAATTCCTCAATATGAAATTAAGGAGAATGTGGCATGGGATAACATTCCTGACACAGAAGACCTCCACAAACTTGCAAAAGACACTAAAGCATTTTGCTTTGGATCACTTGCACAGCGCAACATCGTATCGAGCAACACAATCAAGGCTTTTCTCAATGNAATCCCGACTCAGAACGATCCCCTTANAGTTTTTGACATAAACCTTCGTCANGGATTCTATACAANAGAGATTNTTGAAGACTCCATNAGAGCATGNAATATCCTTAAGATAAATGATGAAGAACTGGTAACAGTCAGTCGCCTGNTCGGNTATCCCGGNATCGACTTACAAGATAAATGCTGGATTCTGCTTGGGAAATACAATCTTAAGATGTTGATCCTCACCTGTGGAATCAATGGCAGCTACGTATTTACCCCAGGAAACGTTTCATTCCTTCCGACCCCAAACGTTGAGGTAGCGGATACCGTAGGAGCCGGCGACTCCTTCACTGCAGCTTTCATCGCAAACATTCTCAAAGGCAAGCCGGTATCTGAGGCTCATCGTAAAGCGGTTGACACGTCAGCATTCGTATGCACTCAGCTCGGCGCTATGCCTGTACTCCCCGAGTCTCTAACAAAATAACCTACTGTTAATAAACCTTATATAAGTTTAAACTCATATAAATAAACTATATTTATTCCAACCTTTGACAACTCCATACGTTTATAAGGTACAAAGCAATATGGATAAGACCCTCAAGGTTTCGTGAGAAAGTTTGCGAGTCAAAGTTTAGTTAGATATAGTTTATAGTGGAATCGAGAAAGGGCTGCGTTTTACGCAGCCCTTTCCATTTGTTATCATTATTTTAGGCAATCCTCTCTGTGAAAACTAATTTTTGTTACAGGGATGGACCTTAACGGAAGCATCGTTAACATTATCCCTCATTAAAATAGTTTCCGTATTAGGCAGCGTTCCTTTAAATGACCTGAAATATTAAATCAGTTTCCGTTATTCATAAGCATCCGGGGAGATTCAAGAATCGGAAGATTTGACTCTGTAGGAACATATATCACTGTCTTATCATTAAGATTTGATTGCTGACGAACCCAGAGATACTGAATATAAGTTGGAGTGATGCTCCCGTTCTCTATCCTTATAGCCTCAGCAGCTCCCTTGGCTCGCTCCACTTCGGCCTGAGCATTCAGTTTCTCAGCCTCAAGATTTGCCTTCGCCTCCTCAATCTTGATCTTACGGTTCTGTTCAGCCTTAGCGAATTCAGCCCTACCTGCCATCTCCTGTTGCCATACGTTATACCAAGGTAATAAAAAAGCACATCCCACTATTATCACTACTAAGGCAAAGACCGCTATTACTATTCCTTTAAAATTTCTATCCATAATTCTGATATTTTTATCTTATACAATTATCGGGAACAAATATAATAAAAATTGGCGACTCAAGCCTAAACCAAGAATCGCCATTTATTTTATCGTAATTCCGATCTGAATTCAGACCTTCTTATTTACCGGAAAGATCCTCAATGATTTCTGTATCCAGGACAGTATCAGGATCATCAGTTACCTGCAGAGCTGCAAGTTCATCCTTATTGGCCACTACCAGTTTTGTATATTCACGAAGACCGGTTCCGGCAGGGATAAGATGACCGCAGATCACATTCTCCTTCATACCCTCAAGATTATCGGTCTTTCCGTTGATAGCTGCTTCGTTGAGAACTTTGGTAGTTTCCTGGAAGGAAGCAGCCGACATAAAGCTTGAAGTCTGAAGTGCTGCTCTTGTGATACCCTGGAGAATCTGCTCGGAAGTTGCAGGAACAGCATCACGAACTGTCATCGTGCGGAGATCCTTACGCTTAAGTGCTGAATTCTCATCACGGAGTTTACGCACGGTGATAATCTGGCCGGCAAGGTAAGTTGTACTATCACCGGCATCGGTAATAACCTTCTTACCCCATATGCTGTCATTCTCCTCCATAAACTCACGCTTATCCACAACCTGCTGCTCAAGGAAGCGGGTATCTCCTGGATCAAGGATATTAACCTTACGCATCATCTGGCGTACGATCACCTCGAAATGTTTATCGTTGATCTTCACACCCTGCATGCGGTAAACATCCTGAACCTCATTAACGATATATTCCTGAACCGCTGTCGGACCCTTGATATTAAGGATATCACTCGGCGTGATCGCTCCATCTGAAAGGGGAGTTCCGGCACGTACATAATCATTTTCCTGAACAAGGATCTGTTTCGACAGAGGAACAAGATATTTCTTCTCCTCTCCGAGTTTATTGGTAACACTTATCTCGCGGTTACCACGTTTGATCTTACCAAATTTAACCTCTCCGTCGATCTCGCTTACCACTGCAGGATTAGAGGGATTACGTGCCTAGACGAGCTCAGTCACAGGCGGAAGACCAC
>WFLX010010254.1_pt1 | contig 12009 bp, 10 predicted proteins | sample 4967041 | NCBI WGS metagenome assembly WFLX01 (sample SAMN12857096, study PRJNA449069) | gut metagenome | isolation source: stool from male and female vole | host: Microtus ochrogaster | place: USA:Florida | collected 2017 | reverse complement strand
ATATATAACAGGAATAAAAATCCAACTATAGTAGAGACTTCTAGTGTGCACTCTTACACAGAGGAGTAAGTTATGGATGAGCTGGTGACAGCGTTTTTTATAGAGGAAATAACAAAGGAGATTACGAATTTTTACCAGGAATATTATTCGGGTGAGATTATGATTTATAATTACGAGACAGTGATTACGAATATTGCCAAAAAGGAGCCGGGGAAAATTTCTGTTACATTTGGCATTACACCCCAGATAGGCGCCCATAATCCGCTGGGGTATGATGAATTGATTTATTCTGTAGACCCCATGGGAAATAAGAAACTTGTGGATTATAAGCATCTGAAAAATTATGAAGTGCCAGAGAGATTTCGAAAGTATCTGATAAAACCATTTAAATGAACAAGCTAAAAATTTATCTAATTTTGAGAAAATTGTAAAAATGATGCAAGTTTGATGTAAGTCTGTGATATAATGATTTTGTTTCTTTTTTAGGATAAACATAAAAAGCAAATTACAATATAGGAGAAAATTATGAGAAGAAGATTATTTGTGCAAAAGGGAATCACATTCGTTCTGGCGGCAGCTATTGCTTTATCCTTGGCGGGCTGCAGTAAGGATGGGAATTTGAAGAAACCGGGACGTCAGGAATCGATTGATGAAGAGCAGAAGAATCTTGCATGGCAGAAGGGCAGCATTATTTTAGAGGATGAGGACAACCTGTATATTTGTGGAGATTACAGGGTTATGAAGATAAAAAGAGCAACAAAGGAAGAGCAGATTCTATGGGAAAATGAGGAACTTGCACACAATAAGCGGGCAGATTTGTATGCAGGGGGAGAGGGGCTGCTGGTTGGAGATAAGATTTATTTTATAGAAGACTATGAGGAAGATAAGGGGGAAAGCTGGAAAAGAGTGCTTTCCGTTATAACCACGNACGGAACAGGTTATGAGAGGCNTCTNGAACTTCCTTATTGNTGGAATAGAAGAGAACCNNTGATTTTGAAGGATGGTGTCATTTATGTGNCTTCGGTCNATGAAGTNATAAATTATCCTTTNGGTGAAAANGGAGNGTCTGAGACNTCGGTGAATCANNATGCNCAAAATATTTATGATGTCATTGGCTGTCAGNAATGTAAGGTTTACAATGACAAGTATTGTTTGACGGAGAATTTTACGGATGGGCATGTCTTATATTTGACGGACAGGGAGAGTCTCGAAAAGAGAGAACTTGCCAGCTTGCCTTTTGGGAGGCAGACAGGTTCCAAAGTCAAAGTCCTTGATATGGATGATGAGTATGTTTATCTGGAGGAGTCTGGCGGAGATGGGATTTATCTTTACAAGAAATTGAACCTTGCCACGGGGGAAGAAAGCCTTGTTTTTGAGCGGAAAAATGAGTGGAAGAGTTTTGTTTCACCGGATGAAATCATGGATATCACTGTGAAAGACGGGTATCTATATTATGTGGGAGATCAAGATTATAAGCTATATGTCATGAGGCGCAGCCTTGCAGAACCTGAGAGGGAAGAACTTCTGGGTGAGGCTTTTTATGACACGGGAATCGGAGAAGTGGGAAGCCTTGTCTGTCACAGTGAGGAGGCCTATAGCAAGGAAAACCCGGATGTGCTGATATTCCGTGCCCAGACGGAAAGGCTCAAAGTGGATCAGCGTTTTGCGGGAGCTGACAAAATCAATCAATATCTGGCGGAATGGCAGGAACAAGGCTGCAAGAATACGAGGGAAGCTGCGGAGGAGGTGCTAAAAGAGCAAGAAGAATATATTGTAAGTTATTATTACTATGACAGCATACTTTCAAAGGAGGAAGAAATTTATTTTGACCGAAGATACCTGAGTTTCCGGCAGGAAGATTATGATTATTGGGGCGGCGCCCACGGTATGCCTTCTTGGATTGGATTTACTTTTGATTTAAGGACGGGAAACAGGCTGACCTTAAAGGATGTAATCAGAAACAGTGAGGAGGAACTTAAGGAAATCGTAACCACATATCTCGGAAAACTCATAGACGAAGCGCCGGAGGAGTTTTGGCCGGATGCAAAGGATGTGGTCAGGGATACTATAAATCTGGATTATGATTTTTATTTGACCAAAGAGGGAATCCATTTTGATTTTGCACCTTATGCGCTTGCCTGTTTTGCGGNAGGTANTCAGGAGGTTGTGATACCCTATGAGGAATTTGACTTAAAAATTTCTCTGAAGGCAGCTTCTTCGGGAAAGGAAACAGTTGCTTCAAAAGAGCCGGAAAAGGTGTTTGCCTCAGAGGATTGGGGGCTTGGTTACGGGGAACCGGGGACAATTCCCAGAGGGAATGCAAAGGAAGAAGATTTGGCGTATTATAACGCTTATTTTGTGGGTGCCGGCAGCGAAAAAGTTCTTTACCTTACCTTTGACTGCGGCTATGAAAACGGCAACACGGAAGCGATTCTGGATGCTCTAAAGAAGCATAACGCACCAGGAACTTTCTTTGTGGTGGGACATTATCTGGAAACCGCGCCTGATTTGGTAAAACGCATGGTGGATGAGGGGCATAAGGTGGGCAACCATACTTATCATCACCCGAATATGTCTTCCATTGCAAAAAAGGAAGACTTTCAGAAAGAGCTGGATGATGTGGCAAATTTATTCAAGGAGATTACGGGGACGGAGCTGTCTTTGTATTACAGACCGCCTCAGGGAAAGTGTAATGCGGAAAATTTGAAGATGGCAAAGGAATTGGGATATGCCACTATCTTTTGGAGTGTTGCCCATGTGGATTGGATGCAGGATAAACAGCCCAGCCATGAGGATGCGCTGGATAAGCTGACATCCAGAGTTCATCCGGGAGCCGTGGTTTTGCTTCACAACACTTCTCAGACAAATGGCGAGATTCTGGATGAACTGCTTACAAAATGGGAAGAGATGGGATATACTTTTCTGCCGCTGTCTGATTTGACAGGGCAGAATTGAGGTTTTTATTAGCTTGCAGTCATACTTAAAAATTGTTATACTAATGTGGAAGGAATTCCAATCGGACAGGGAGGTATTGCAATGATTTTCAAGTGTAAGAACTGCGGAGGTAATGTAGTATACAGCCCGGAAAAGCATAAAATGTATTGTCCTTTTTGTGAAAGTGAAGGCAGTGAGGAGAGGAAGGATTTCACAGAAGCGGATATAAAAGTATGTCCTAACTGTGGGGGCGAGGTACCTGTGCTGGAGCACACATCTGCGACTCAATGCCCCTATTGTGACAATTATCTGATTCTCAATGAGAGGGTGGAAGGACAATATGAACCGAAAATTATGATTCCCTTTCAGCTTGGCAAAGAGACCTGCAAAAACTCCATCCGTGAGAAATTTAAGAAATTTTTATTTGCTCCCACGGATTTTTTGTCGGAGGTGCGGTTGAACAGTATGCAGGGGACTTATGTGCCGTTTTGGTTTTATGATTATGATGTGAATTGTAATTTTCAAGGGGAAGGTACGAAGGTGCGCTCTTGGACCAGCGGCAATATGCAGTATACGGAGACCTCGTATTATAATGTAGTCCGTAATATGGATATTGATTTCCAAAAAATTCCCGTGGATGCTTCCATAGAGATGCCGGATGGGATTATGGACCTTATGGAACCCTATGGCTACCAGCAGTTGGAGGCATTTAAGCCAGAGTATATGTCAGGATTTTATGCAGAGAAATATAATATGACTGCCGACGTCGTGGAGAATCGTGCCAAGAAGAAGATGGAGGATGATGCCAGAGAGATGCTTAAGGGCAGCTATTCCGGATCCGGCTATGCAAGTGTCAGAACACAGCAGGAGAATATCGGAATAAGAGCCGGCCGGGCACAGTATGGGCTGCTTCCTGTGTGGAAATACAACTATCATTATAAAGATAAGGATTATCCCTTTTATGTAAATGGGCAAACCGGAAAAATTGTGGGGACGGTGCCTCTTTCTAAATCCAAAGTATGGGCTTATTCCGGAACCTTGTGGGCGTGCCTTACTTTGATTATGCTTTTTATAAATGGCATTTTGGCACATCTGTAATAAAAGAGCGGGATAGGAAGGAGCATAATAATCAATGGATAAAGAGATTAAGAGAGAAGCCAGAAAACAGTATCTCCACTATTTTCGGATTTGGTTTATTATAATAGGAGTGTTAGCTGTGGTGTTTGTAGTGACATGTGTCCTGCAAGCCTTAAGACCCCAGAAAGTCCGCACTAATCATGAAGCTCCAGAGGAGAGAGTATATGATTATGCAGAAGTCCTGACAGATAAGGAAGAGGAGAAACTGAGGGATTACATAGCTATACAGGAAGAGAAATATCATATTGATATTGTACTTGTGACCATAAAGGAGGATGTGGAAAGCAGAGGAAACTGGAACACTGTCATGATGAATATGGCAGATGATTTTTGGGATAACAATAAGTATGGTTATAATAAATCTTTTGAAGGCGACGGAATATTGCTCCTTGATAACTCCTATCAGGGTCAGAAGGGATGCTGGCTGTCCACCAGCGGGAAGGTATATGAGTGGTTTAGTGATAGTGATATTGCCAAAGTGAGGGATGCGGTAAATGCCCTTGCAGATGATTACCCTTATGAGGCATATAAAGCTTATGTGGACACGACATGTAGTTTGTTGGTTACTGCCAGCGACCTACAGATAAATGGCTTAACAGTTTTTGTACTGCCCCTTGTGATAGCAGGGATTTATTTGATAGTTCATATGCAACAGAAGCCTGCCAAGGACACTACTACGGCGACAGCCTATGTGTCCGGGGGAAGGCCCGTTATGCGTGTATGCAGTGATGATTTTATCAGAAAGAATGTAGTAAGCAGGCGGATTGAAACAAGTAGCGGAGGAGGCGGCAGCAGTAGCGGCCGGGGAGGCAGCCACGTAAGTAGCAGCGGTGCAAGACATGGCGGCGGTGGCGGCAGAAGGTGATTTATTTTCAATTAACGATACAAAAAGCGCCTTGCAATAATGCAGGGCGCTCGTTTGCGTTTGTAATCGTTATGTTAAGATGAGAAGCCATTAACCCATCTGGTTGACTGCTTTGCTGATGCGAGAAACTTTTCTGGCAACGTTGTTCTTGTGATAAACACCCTTGCTGGCAGCCATCTCGATAACTTTGGTAGCAGAAGCGAGTTCAGCCTTTGCAGCATTCTTGTCACCGGACTCAATAGCAGCGAAGACTTTCTTCATTGCAGTCTTTACGCCGGATCTGATAGCCTTATTTTTCTCAGCATTCTTGCGGCTCACCAAAATTCTTTTTTTCGCAGATTTAATATTAGCCAAGTCGTACACCTCCATTTGTATACAATAAATGATGAATTGTCTGAAAATGTTTGCTCCCGGCCTGACACGGCGACCAGAATAAACACACTATTGTAGTTTAGCCAATTATTACAGTTTTGTCAATACATATTTTCACGATTTTTGCAAAAAATGTGGATATGGATGAATTATTTAAAGTAGTGCAGAAATGGAGAGAATTATGGGAAATTTCCAGATAAGAACGGATTTGGCGCTGGAAGCAAGAGAGACCGTCAGCGAGGCGGACGGTGAGATGCGGGGAATCCAAGTGGAGGAATACTATAAGGAAAAAGAGGATATTCGCGTGACCAAGGTGGTGATTGACACTAAAAATGCCGCCAAGACCATGGGAAAGCCCATGGGAACCTATGTGACCATGGAGGCGCCTGCGCTGGTGGAGCCGGATGAGGATTATCACAGAGAGATATCCGACTGCTTTGCGGAGGAGCTGCTTCGCCTGATACCCGATATAGAAAAAGAATTATCCATATTGGTAGTGGGGCTTGGAAACAGGGAGGTGACGGCGGATGCATTGGGTCCGCAGGTTGTGGACAATCTTTTTATCACCCGCCATGTGGTAAAAGCCTATGGAACTGCGGCTTATAACTGCAGCCGAATGAATCTTGTCAGCAGCATTGAGCCGGGAGTTATGGCAAAAACAGGCATGGAGACGGCCGAAATCGTAAAAGGCGTGATTGAACAGACCAGCCCGGATGTATTGATTGTGGTGGATGCTTTGGCGGCAAGAAGCACGAAGCGTTTAAATCGGACGATTCAAATCAGCAATACCGGAATCCAGCCCGGTTCAGGGGTGGGCAATCACCGAAATGCTCTGACACAGGAGAGTCTTGGCGTGCCGGTTATCGCAGTGGGCGTGCCCACGGTGGTGGATGCGGCAACCATTGTAGGGGATGCTCTGGAAAAAATAGCGGGGGATAATTTGAATCTGAACAGCATTAAATATCAGCATGAAATGGCTTTTGCAGAGTTAAATAATATGTATATGACGGGAAAAGATATAGACGCAGTTATCAAAAGAGTTAGTTTTACGGTTTCGGAAGGAATCAATATGGCCATGGAAAAATGCGAGAAGAAGTTTTAATTCTTAAAGCATGCCGAAGGGCATATATATAGTACAGATTTGAAAGGACGAGGAGTGAGAAGCCGTAAAGGGGCGTATTAAAATCGTAAATCTTCGGATATGGATGGCGGGAATCGCTGCGGTTGCAATTGTGTGTATGCCGGCTTGGCGGGAATTTACATTGGGCGAGGTCTCCTTTGTAAAAATGTTTCAGCAAAGTCTGGCGGAAGATATGGCACAATACCTGTATCACAGCTTTCTGCCCATGGCATCTTTCTCGGAAGAGCAAATGCCTGCCAATCATTTGTTAAATCAGCAGATTACTTCCATTATTCCCTTCTATGGCTACACAATAGAGCGGACACAAGTACTGTTAGCTGAGGCAAGGGAAGGGGAAGAAACCTATTTGATGGAAATGCCTGAGGAAAAAGAAAGCGCAGCGGGAACGAAGCAGGAAACAACGGATAAGGCGGGAGATGTTTTTGGGGATACGGATGTCTCGTTGTTAAGTGAGATGTTGCGGACGGAGAATGAAGCTGCCATAAATGCCATGAAGGAATTGGAAAATGGACAGGGCATACAGGAAAATTTTGTCCCTAATCAGCTTCAACAAATGATAGACATAGAGGATTTTTCAGATTATGAGACATTGGTCAAGCGGTTTTATACCATTGATGCAAATACCATGGCAGGCAGCGACCAATTAAATGCCAAGCTGCTTGCCGAAAAGGATTTGAGAATAGACAAAACGGTGGAAGGCCCCCAGATTCTCATCTATCATACCCATTCCCAGGAGGGGTTTGTGGATTCGATTCCCGGAGATGAGAATACCTCTATCATAGGAGTGGGGGAACAGCTCACAGAGATTCTCACAGAAAAATACGGTTATCAGGTGCTTCACCATATGGGAAAATATGATGTAAAATCCCGAGATGATGCTTATTCCGCCGCCCTTCCGGAGATCGAGAAGGTGCTCAAAGAAAATCCCACCATACAGGTGGTGATTGATTTACATCGGGATCAGATGCCGGAATCCACCCATCTAGTGATGGATGTGGGGGGCAGACCCACTGCAAGGTTTATGTTTTTTAACGGCATGAGCCGCACCAAAAAGACGGGAAATATATCCTATCTGTACAATGGAAATCTGGAGGATAATCTGGCATTTTCCTTTCAGATGCAGATGAAAGCGGAGAGCTATTATCCGGGGCTGGCCAGAAAAATTTATTTGAAGGGATACCGCTATAATATGCATCTATGTCCCAAAACTTTGTTAATTGAGCTGGGAGCTCAGAATAATACGCTGGAAGAGGCAATGAATGCCTGCGACCCCATTGCGCATCTGCTGGATATGGTATTATCGGGAGAAGGGTGATTTTTCTGGACAATTATGGGAAATTCTGTTACAATACATAGCGAAACTTTCATAATACTATATTTTGATGAAAAGCAGAGGAATCGGCATGGCATCCATGGAACAGAGCAAAATCCGCAATTTTTGTATTGTTGCCCATATAGATCACGGCAAATCTACATTGGCGGACCGCATTATTGAACATACAGGGCTTCTCACCAGCAGGGAGATGCAGAATCAGATTTTGGACAATATGGACTTGGAGAGGGAGAGAGGTATCACTATTAAGGCGCAGGCGGTGCGTACCGTTTATAAGGCGAAAGATGGGGAGGAATATATCTTCAACCTGATANACACTCCGGGGCATGTGGACTTTAATTACGAGGTCAGTCGTTCCCTTGCGGCTTGTGACGGCGCTATTTTGGTGGTGGATGCGGCACAGGGTATCGAAGCCCAGACTCTGGCAAATGTGTATCTTGCGCTGGACAATGATTTGGAAGTGTTTCCCGTGATTAACAAGATTGACCTGCCTAGTGCAGAACCTCAGCGTGTTATCGAGGAAATTGAGGATGTAATTGGCTTGGAGGCTCANGATGNCCCCTTGATNTCCGCTAAAAACGGAATTGGCATTGACGAGGTANTNGAACAGATTGTANANAAAGTTCCTTCGCCCAAGGGAAGCCCAGATGCACCCTTGCAGGCNTTGATATTCGATTCCCTTTANGATTCTTATAAGGGAGTTATCATTTTCNGCCGTATTATGGAGGGAACCGTCAAAAAAGGAACGGTTATCCGAATGATGGCCACGGGCGCAAAGGAAGAAGTGGTGGAGGTAGGCTATTTTGGGGCAGGACAGTTCATTCCCTGTGAAGAGCTTTCCGCCGGTATGGTGGGCTATGTGATGGCGTCCATCAAAAATGTAAAGGATACCAGAGTGGGAGATACCGTGACGGATGACAATCATCCCTGCAGCGAACCTCTGCCGGGATATAAAAAGGTACAGTCCATGGTGTACTGCGGCCTTTATCCTGCGGACGGTGCAAAGTATCCTGATTTGCGGGATGCGTTGGAAAAACTTCAGTTAAACGATGCCTCCTTAAATTATGAGCCTGAGACTTCCATTGCTCTGGGTTTCGGGTTCCGTTGCGGTTTTTTGGGGCTTTTGCATCTGGAAATCATTCAGGAGAGGCTTGAGCGGGAGTACAATCTGGATTTGGTGACAACGGCTCCGGGAGTGGTCTATAAAGTGCATAAGACAAACGGAGAGGTGGTTGAACTTACCAATCCGTCCAATCTGCCAGATCCTTCGGAGATTGAATATATGGAGGAGCCCATTGTCAGTGCGGAAATTATGGTCACATCGGAATTTATCGGTTCCATTATGGAACTTTGTCAAGAGAGAAGAGGACGTTATTTGGGAATGGAATATATAGAGGGAACCAGAGCTCTTTTAAAGTACGAGCTTCCCTTAAACGAAATTATTTATGACTTTTTTGATGCCTTAAAATCCCGTTCCAGAGGATATGCTTCTTTTGACTATGACATCAAGGGATATGAAAAGTCCGAGCTGGTAAAATTGGATATTCTCATTAACCGGGAAGAAGTGGACGCTCTGTCATTTATAGTCTTTTCCGGTTCCGCCTATGAGAGGGGCAGGAAGATGTGCGAAAAGTTAAAAGACGAGATTCCAAGGCATCTCTTTGAGATTCCCATTCAGGCGGCTGTGGGAGGAAAGGTCATTGCCAGGGAAACTGTCAAGGCTATGCGGAAGGACGTGCTTGCAAAATGCTACGGCGGCGATATCACCCGCAAGAAAAAGCTGTTAGAAAAGCAGAAAGAGGGAAAAAAGCGCATGCGCCAGATAGGCAGCGTGGAAATCCCCCAGAAGGCTTTTATGAGCGTATTAAAGTTGGATGACAGAAACTGAGCCGCAATATAATGGGTAAAATCTATATGGCAGAACAGAAGAATGAGTTAGAATTATATTTTCATATTCCTTTCTGTGTACGCAAGTGCTTGTATTGTGATTTTCTGTCTGCTCCAGCGGATGAAGAAACACAGAAAGCATATATGAAAGCTATGCTTGCGGAAGTAAAGGGAAGAGCGGACGAGTACCGGGAATGCCAGGTCTCGTCTGTTTTTATCGGCGGCGGCACTCCTTCCGTGATAGGAGAAGAATGGGTGGAGAAGCTGCTTTTGGCCGTGAGGACATCCTTTGTGTTACAAGAGGATGCCGAGATTACCATAGAAGTGAATCCGGGTACCGTGGATGAAGAAAAGCTTATCTGTTATAAAAAAGCGGGGATAAACAGGTTGAGCATCGGGTTACAGTCTACATGGGATGAGGAGTTGGCGGCATTAGGGCGGATTCATGATTACGGACAGTTTCTGGTAACCTATGAGACGGCAAGGAGGACAGGCTTTGACAATATCAATGTGGACGTGATGAGCGCTTTGCCGGGACAAAGTATGGAAAGCTATGAGGAGACGCTGCACAGGCTGCTTAAACTAAGTCCGGCACCGGAGCATATCTCAGCCTATAGTCTGATTGTGGAAGAGGAAACTCCTTTTTTTGAATTGTGGCAGGCAGGGAATTTGCTGCTGCCGGATGAGGACTGCGAGAGGCTTATGTATGAACGGACAAAAGAAATTCTGGAGGAGGCGGGATACAGGCGCTATGAAATATCCAATTACGCAAAAGAGGGATATATATGCAGGCATAATATAGGATATTGGCGGCGAAAGGATTATATTGGTTTTGGCATTGGAGCAGCTTCCTTGTTTGAAAACCAGCGTTTCCGTAATGGGGACAGGCTGGAAGATTATCTGGCAGCTCCTCTTTTGTGCAGGGAGGAAGAACTTATTTTAACCATGGAGGAACAGATGGAGGAGTTTATGTTTCTGGGACTTCGCATGACAAAGGGTGTAAGCTATGACAAATTCAGACAGACTTTTGGCAGGGATATGAACCAAATATATGGAGCAGTCATTGTAAAAAATAAAGAGGACGGACTTTTGAGGGAATATACGGATACATCTGTCGGGGAAAAATTTCTTGCCCTGACAGACAGAGGGATTGATGTGAGCAATTATGTGATGGCTCAGTTTTTGCGTCTTTAGAAAATCTTCCTGCCCTTCTTCCTGACTGACAGGCACGAAGAAAGCGGATTTCTCATAAACTATTGTTAAGAATAATCCACGGAGGATATTTTTGAAGACCTTTCAAAAACCCCTGACCCAGAGCGAGGAGACAGAGTACATCCGTCTGTTAAAGGCTGGTGATGCCCAAGGGGCTAAACAGGCAAGGGAAATTCTGATAGAGCGCAACTTGCGGTTGGTTGCACATATCGCAAAAAAATACCAGAACGTGGACGAAGACATGGAAGACCTGATATCGATTGGCTGTATCGGACTCATCAAGGCGGTGGACACCTTTGATGCGGGGAAGGGCAGACTTGCAACCTATGCCTGCCGATGTATAGATAATGAACTTCTAATGTTACTGCGGAGCAAGAAAAAGACCTCCAGGGAGGTTTCTCTCTTTGAGCCCATAGGACAGGATAAAGAGGGAAATGAAATACAATTGGTGGATGTGCTGGAACAGCATCAGCCGGATGTTGTGGAAGGCATGGAATTTGAACAGAATAAAAAGAAATTATTCAGGCTGATGCAGGAACAGCTCACGGAAAAAGAGAGGGAAATCCTGATTATGAGATACGGCTTGAATGGGAAAAAGGAGGCAACGCAGAGTGAGATTGGGGAAAAGTTAGGAATCTCACGAAGCTATGTGAGCCGGATTGAGAAGAAAGCTTTAGGGAAACTCAGAGAGAAATTTGAGAATAATTAGTTATGGATGAGACAGAGGAGTGCGGGAAATGGGGTGAAATCCGTTAATCATTGGGATGACGGATTTTATCCCGTTTTTAATTGGATTTGCAGTTGATGCTTGACAAAACCAAAGTAGTACAATACAATAAATTTATCTTAAATTTAAGTTTTCAATGGCGGTTCTGCCATGGCAATTTTGCCATTTTCCACTAAAACAAAGAGAATAGCGTTGCAGTGATTTTAATCGTTTGCATAATGAAATATTTAAGCATTTGCGAAACTCCGATTTGCGTAATTCGAATTGTGCAGATTGTATATTCCATAAGCAGACCCTAGCGAACCGTCGGTACTTAAACGCCGTACTTTGGCGTTTTATGTACCGTTACGGTGAGGTCGGAGCGAAAGCGTGTCTGCGTTGGAATATACAATTGGCACAAT
>WFLX010302766.1_pt1 | contig 12011 bp, 5 predicted proteins | sample 4967041 | NCBI WGS metagenome assembly WFLX01 (sample SAMN12857096, study PRJNA449069) | gut metagenome | isolation source: stool from male and female vole | host: Microtus ochrogaster | place: USA:Florida | collected 2017 | reverse complement strand
TATTCAGGTTTCCATACCGTTGGTTGGATATAAAACTACATCAGTAACTCTTGACGGACAAACATTCTACTTGCGCACGGGACCTAATAAATGCTCAGTAAAGGCTAAATCATCCGGTATTCCTGCACAGGAACTTTTCTTTGCTTTTGGTATAGATTAATAAAATTGCCAAACCAAATAAAACATTAAATCAGGAAAGAATAATCGGACGAGTTTTCTAAAATCCAGAATGTTTTTTGATCTGGCGTCAAAAGGCGCCAGATTTTTTTTATAATCATCGAGCTAGCTCTTTCAAAATTTTTGTCTTTAATATGGAACTCAAGAAATAGGATGTTAAGGTAAAAAGACGCAAGACATATAGATGACGAAATATTTAAAAAAAGTGGATTTATACAACCATAATTGGTGGATTTATACATTAATAAATAGTAAAATATAAGTTAACGGAGGCAAATTAAATGAGGGTAAAGGACTTAAGAAAGGTTTATAAGACAAAAGACGCACAGTCAGTGAAAGCATTGGACGGTGTTAGTTTTGATTTGCCCGAAAAAGGAATGGTGTTTGTCCTCGGCAAATCTGGAAGTGGTAAATCCACGCTATTGAACGTATTGAGCGGTTTAGATAAAGTGGATGAGGGCAGTATAGAGATTTGCGGGAAAAGAATAACAGATTTGTCAGAAAAAGAATTAAGTAATTACAGGAATTCTTGCTGTGGGTTTGTTTTTCAGGAATATAACCTTATACCGGAACTGAATGTCAGTGAAAACGTAATGTTATCTTTGCAGCTGCAAGGCGAAAAGAATACAGAACAAAAGGTCCAAGAAGTATTGAATCAGGTAGGCTTACCGAACTATGAGAAAAGGAAAGTAACAGAGTTATCTGGAGGACAAAAGCAAAGAATCGCCATAGCGAGAGCAATAATTAAAAATCCGAAGATAATATTTGCAGATGAGCCAACAGGCGCGTTAGATCAACAAACGGGAGAAAATATATTAGATTTATTAAAAGAATTCTCAAAAGAGAAGCTCGTAATAGTTGTTTCGCACGATGTAGAATTTGCTCATAAATATGGGGATAGAATAATAGAACTATCTGACGGTAAAGTAATAAATGATAGTGGCAAAGAGGAGCTTACACAAGAAGCTAAAGAAGAGGAGTTGAAAAAACCCAAGTTGCCGATTAAGGCAGCCTTAAAGATAGGGTGTAGCAATTTCAAGTATCATCCGATACGGCTTATAGCTACTGTACTTTTATCAGTTATTGCTTTTACTTTTCTTGGCATCTCTTTAAATACGACCTTTCATAGTTACCAAGACATAGTTTATAGATCAATACAAAGTAACCAAATAGAATATGGTACAATTAATAAATATTATAAAAACGATATTACAATACCAATAAAAGAAACCGAAAAACAAAGTATCGAGCAAAGAATAGGGTTATCATTAGGGGTAATAACTACATCTCTTGACTTTGAATTAGAGCTTGAGAGTGAAAAATTTTATTACTCAGTGCTTCCGAACGGTTTAGCTGAAATATCGACAGAATTAATTGACTATTTTGGATTTTCATATGTTGGTAAATTGCCACTTGCAGAAAACGAAATTGGAATTACAAAGTTTTCAGCGGAAATTATTAATTCTCTAAATTTTCATAAANAACAGGATGAAAATATAATTNGGAACTGTCTTGTAATTAATGAACGAGAATATTTAATTACTGCTATAATTAACACTCATTTTGATGTTNACAAGTATGCAACATTAAAAGAAGTCCCACTAGATACTGAGTCGCACCTTGCAGANTNATNNTANAAAGATACACTTAACTCAGTACATAACTTAATTTTTGTCAATAATATACAAGAATATTGTAGTACAACAATTTTAATGGACGGTGATACGTGCGCAATAAATCTTCCAAATATAATTCCAATTGGAATAACGGAATTAGTTAAACAAGATTCTTCATTTGAAATTTATAAATTGAATGATTCCGCAAATGGTTATTTTGTTTCAGCATATTTGCTCCCTACTTTTTTAAGAATGGTAGACTGTAATATTCAACATAACGGTATACGATATCAAAATTATGGGGACTTGTTCGTTGCATTATGTTATGACGAATTAGAGGAAGAAATAAATATTGATAGCAACTTATATTTAACTGCATTTGATAAATATAAAGAACGTTTTTCGTTTCCTACAAAGTTTAATTGTTCTCTTACTGACATAAAACATGAATTACGNNTTGANGTANTNGTAGATGGATTTTNTANAAATNATGANAATGATACGGCAGNAGTTNNGNCNGATGACATTTATCAATATCTTTATCAAGAAATTGGCGGAGAATTTGATACTCTTATTGTTTCTACTAATGATGAAAGCATTAAGCAATTTATTAGCAAAAATGATACATTTCGACTTAACAATTTCGGCGTGGAAAATATTAATAAATATTGGGATACGATTGAAGTGATTAAGAAAGTAGCATATATTTTGTCGGGAATATTTGCGTTTTTTTCAATAGCTCTCTTACTTAATTTTATGTTACAAGGTGTAACAGACAAAACAAAAATTATAGGAATTTTAAAGGCTAATGGATGCAACAATTTAGTGTTAAGTAAAATATTCATTTTGGAAGGATTAATTATTGCTTGTGCCGTATTTGTTTTGGTTGCATTATTACTATCAATTATTTGTCTAATATTGAATAGCTATTTTATACATATTGCTGTTTTTGTTATAACTATTCCAATTTTTCCTGTNTTANCAATCTTGATTTCAGTTGTTTCAGTTTTAGNCANTCTGCTCCNGATTGTTCGCATGAAACGACTTTTGCCTAACGATGTAATTACAAGGATATAATTTAAGGGCATAAAAAAAACAGATCGAGCATTTTCAGTTAAATATGGATTTATAGATATCGAAAAGATAAATGATAAATAAAAAANTTAAATAGGTAAGACTAACAGTCTTGCCTATTTTTTGAGTTAAACAATTATTGTAACATTTAATATTTGACTAGTGTTGTCAACTTTGAAAAATAAAAATANAAATTTATTTTTTCTTCGATATAATGGTAGTTGTTCTTGACAATTCAGATTTCTCAATATATAATACGAACAAATGTTTAACAATTAAAGAGAGATAGGAGGTGGATTATGGATTATGATTTTTCAAGCCCAATAAAAATGTTCTGCGCGAATTGTGGAACAAAAATAGTTGGGTATAAGGGCATTGACGGTGCATTAAGAATAGACTGCCCACGATGCTTCATTAAGATTTTTAGTAAACAAAAGACAGCAAGAGAGATAGATATAAAATTAAAAAAGATTAATTAATTTAAAACTAAATAATTTCGTGTATGTACACTGATTCGCGTGTCGTTATTGAAACAGTATAACAGGTAAATCCCACGACAAGAACATACATAAGTNTTTGTAAAGCANGAAATGTGCCAAAGCGGAAACATTTTATTCCGGCAAGCAGATAGAATCCTTNTAGGGTTTAATCTGTTTGCCGGATTTTTTATTTATCAGCCCGATTGTAAGGATTTTATCGTCCATACAGTCGGGCTTTTTTTTTGTAAAAATCCGTGTTTTAAACAATTTTATGAAACTTCTATAAGCGCTGAAGTAACAAAAAAATAACAAATTGATATTTCAAAAATAAAAATTGGAGGATTTAAAAAATGGAATGGAACAATGGCAAAGAACGCGCCTTGTNTGAGAAAGAACAAGCGAAATTACGCGAGGAATACCTTGCAGCGGNAATGACGGAAGATCAAATACAAGAGATGTATGAATTTGACCGTGATTATCTGAACTTACTGCAACGAGAAGCTCGACATACACAGCGTCTGAACATAACAGCGTTTGATGAGGACGACGGAGATGACGATGCGAAAAATCCGATACTAAAAAAATTCTTACATAGTTTTTCCGTTGAGGACAAGCATTGGGAAAATGACCGTTTCGGTTGGATAGAAGAAATAGAAGATAAAAAGTTATATGAAGCAGTAAGCTCGCTGTCAGATTCGGATAAGGAAATCTTAACTATGCTTTTGTATGACGGCTATAAGCAAAAGAATATAGCCGAACAAAAAGGTGTAAAAAAGTCTGCAATATCCCGAAAAATAGGTCGTTTAAAAAATTTCTTAAAAAATTTTCTAAAAAATGTAAACTTTTAGGCATTTAATTGAGCTACCACTTGAGGGGGTTGAACAAACCCACGCAAAAAGGAGTAGGAAATGAAACTGAATGTTTTAGGTTGTCGCGCTTATTGCGAGCGCAAAGGAATCAAGGACTATGCGGAATTATCCAAAGTATTAGAGTTGAGCGTTGAAGTATTAAAGTTGCTCGAACAGGGCTACGAGATAGGCTACGACGCAGTAAAGAACATTTACAACAAACTCGGCGAAAAGACAGTTCTGCAAATTATAGACTTCGGGGAGGAAACGTTGAATGGCTTTAAAAGCAAGTACGTGCAAGTCGGCAACAAACTTTACTGATTACTTCAAGAACGGAGTTAGCTTAAAAAGCCGAAAGTTAAAGCAATGGATTAAAGATAAAGGCTTTACGCAGAGATCGGTTGCAAATCAGCTTGGTATGAGCAAGCGTGATTTCATAAGAAAACTGATAAGAAAGCAATGTTTTAACCAGACTGAGATGACGGCTTTAATTCGTCTTATGGGAGCGAGAGCGGCAATCAAAGTAATTTGGTTTCCTACGTTAAAAGAGAAAAAGAGAATAGAAAAATATGTTTGGGAGGAACAAATGAGCAATAAATATAACCCTGATTTTCCGCATCAGTTTGAANCGCCCGCAGAAAAGAAAAAGCGCGCAATAGCAAAGCAGTACGCAGAAAGCGGCGAAGATTGGGATCAGAGTGAAGATTTCGAAAGTTTAATCTTTGATTCGGACGAACTTCCGAGCCGTAAGTTCCTGCGGAGAAGGAACAATGGCTAACGGCAGATTAACAGAGCGCAATGCGGCGATAGCGGCTATGCTTGCGGACAGCATGCAGCTTAAAAACTTCTATCGTTNCANAGCTCGAAATCNNCANATCAANTTACACGNTGCGTGTCAGATAATGATAGCTCGTNCGGACGNGACGATNTGTTTTCCTTATGANGAGTGGAATGATTTAGGNAGACAAGTAACAAGGGGTAGGAAAGGCATTGAATATTACAATAACGACGGTTATAAGCAACATGTATTCGACATTAACGATACACACGGAGATAGACCTTATCAACATTCAATATTGCCGATTGACCGTTTGCTCACAGGTTTGGATGTACTAAATGAAGCTGACTTAAAGGACGGCGAACAGAGCGAGTATGACAAAATCTATAACGGCGTAAAACTTTATCTGCTTTACAGGGACGAATTATCGTATGACCGAGAGCGCGATAAATTGACAATAGAAGGTATAGCCTTTTCGTTGTACGCAAAGACGCGCTCACACAATGATGAAGATATAATCCTGAACGGACTTCCGTATTCATTTTCGGAGAACGCAGACCTTATAAAACAATTGTACATAAAGACGGACACTCTATTACAAGATATAGAATCGGTTTATGAAAGCAAGCGGAATGAAGTTGAAGTTATAGAAGATACGGAAGATGACACGCTATCGGACGAGCCTGTAATAGCAGTCGAACAGACAGAACAGCTTTCCGACGAACAGTTGGAACAGTCCGAACCGAGTCAGCCGATGAATCCGTTGTACAAACGGTATTTGGATGCGCAGAAGTTAAACCCGAAAGCAATCGTGCTTATGCGCGTGGGCGATTTCTATGAAGTCTTTGGCGAGAGTGCAAAGGTTATATCGAAAGAGCTTGATTTAACGCTTACAGGTCGTAATGTCGGCTTGCCCGAAAGAATACCTATGTGCGGTATGCCGTATCACGCTTTGGATACGTATTTGAACAAAATACTTAAAGCGCACGGTGTATTACTTGTAGACGACGATGACGAGCCTTTGTATATTCTTTCCCACGCAGAAGCAATCGAACAGAGTGCAAAGCCGAAAGAAAAGACCCAGCCTGAACTTACAGTAGTAGCCGATAATGAGCCTACGCCGTTTGATGACGAACAGTCTGAACGGGACGACGATTGGCGAAACGAACTTGCTGACGAGCTTGCCGANCTTGCCGACGAANAGNCGGACGAAGAATCCGAAGAAACGGAAGCTGTTGATGACGTAGAACTTGACGAAACGGACTCAAGCTCGGACGGACAGGACGNGAATAATGAAGAATATTCNGAACAGGAAGAAGAGCCGAATNNNAANGGTGCGGAAGATTCCACGCAAAGAAAACAAAAGGGCATAAAAGACCGCAAACGTAGTGAACAGCCGCAAGCGTCATTATTCGATTTGGTGGAGCCGCAGGAAAAGTCGGCAGAGGAAGCCCTTATCGAACGCCAGTTAAAATACGGTAGTGGAATAGAACACGGTAAATTTCGTATTTTCGATAAGTACCAAGAAAACCCTACAACAAAGACTTTTGCGGAGTTTTTGAAGGACGAATATGGTTGGGGCGGACATGGCGGATGGAACGGCGATGATGAGATGCACGACGCCAAAGGTATCACTATGTCTGTGCGCGGCGAAAACGGCGAAAGTCTTGTAAAGGCTTCGCTCAAATGGCCCGAAGTTGCTGTTCGCATAGCAGATCTAATAGACGACGATGACTATTTTTCCGAACAGGAAAAGCAGAAATATAAAGAGTACAAAGTAGAGCAGAGTCGTTTGCGTGAGCAACGCGCGGAAGAAGAACGCCGTAAGAACGCACTCATAGAGAAAGTTATATTAGCTGCGCCCGATGACCGAAAGCAACGCATATTAGACGAGTATGCAAAAACTACCGTATTCACAGCTTTCCCTGAATTTCTTAAAAACGAATACGGAACATTAGAGGAACTGGGCGATGATTATTTCGCAATATACAATTCACAAGGCATTTGGCTGAGAAAGGGAGAGAAAAGCTACGATTACCAAAATCGGATATATTTGAATTGGAACGATTTTGCGGATAAGGTATGCACTCTGATTGAGAATGACCGCTATATTGGACAGATTCAACCGCAAGAAGAAACAGTATCTGCCGCGCAAGCGTTTAATCGTTTCAGAGAATTGACGGAAGAAGGTAAAGCGTTTTTTGAGAACTATCAGCAAAGGGTTATGCGAGAGCCTACCAATTCGATGTGGGACGAAGTGCAGACTTGCAGAACCATTGCAAACGGTATCTATGAAGTGTCTACGGCAGGACACGGCGGTGTAATGATTTCTGCCGAACTTGCGCCGTATATACTTTCGTCCGAAGCGATAAAAAAAGGTGTCAGCGACAGCGGGTTTTTATGCTACGAAGAAGATTGCGACGCGTGTATTCCGCTTCGTGAATTGTACGATAAAGGAATTTTAAAACAGACAGACGATTATTTTACTCATCACCGTGTAAGATCAGAAGATGCTTCGATTGGATTTATTTCATTTAATGAAGCATCTGAGAGAGAAAGAGCCAACTTTTTCGACGAGTGGAATGGTTTTATTAACCGTTCATTGGGTACATGGAATCCAAAATATTGGGAAGCACGTAGGCAAGCTGAATTGGTCATTGAAACTGAAAGCGAGAATACAGACCTTGCAGAAGTATTAGACCAAAGCGAGCTTGGCGGAGCAAAAACAAGATTTCGCAATAACGTAGAAGCAATTAAGCTCGTAAACAGGCTTTATGCAGACAACCGCAACCCTACGGAATCGGAAAAGAAAGTCTTGGCAAAGTTCGTAGGATGGGGCGGTTTATCGCAAGCCTTTGACGAAAACAACGAGAGTTGGAAAAAGGAATACGCCGAGCTTAAAGCGTTATTACCGCAGGAAGATTATGAGCAGGCGCGTAGCAGTACGCTTAACGCTTATTACACGGCGCAGGACGTAATCAGTGGTATATATTCGGCACTATCCCGTTTCGGTGTAAAAGGCAATAACCGCGTTTTAGAGCCGTCTATGGGTACGGGTAATTTCTTCGGTTTTATGCCGCAGGAGATAGCGGAAGGTAGCAGACTGTACGGCGTAGAGTTGGATAATCTTACGGGCAGAATAGCAACCAAGTTATACCCGCAGGCAAACGTGCAGATTAAGGGCTTCGAAGATACGACGTTTCCGAACAATAAGTTCGATATAGTTGTGGGCAACGTGCCGTTCGGCGGCTACGGTGTAGCGGACAGCGACTACAACAAGTACAACTTCAAAGTCCACGATTACTTTCTTGCAAAGTCCATAGACAAGGTAAAGCCTAACGGTATTGTAGCTATTGTTACTAGCAAAGGCACAATGGATAAGCTCAATCAGAGCGCAAGGAAATATGTTGCTGAGCGCGCGGAATTGCTTGGTGCTATCAGACTTCCGAACACCGCATTTAAGCAGACAGCAGGAACGGAAGCCGTGGCTGATATTCTGTTTTTCAAAAAGCGTGAATATCAAATAGCCGCAGACGAAACAAATACCGACTGGTTGAAAATCGGTAAGACGGCAGAAGGGTATGAGATAAATCAGTATTTTATCGACCATCCCGAAATGGTACTAGGAACGCTTGAAAAAGCTATTGGCTTGTATGGCGGAGAAGATGTAACAGTTAAACCGGACGGGCGCGAACTGTCGCAAGCGTTGACAGAAGCTGTAAGCAATTTACCGCAGAACTTTTATGAAAACCCCGAAGCTGCGCCCGAAGCCGAAATTGCAACGGCGGAAGATTACAACGTAAAGCCGTTCTGTTATAAGGCGGTAAGTGGCAAGTTGTATATGCGTATCGGGGACGAAATGCAGAAACAGCCTATACCTAAATTCCCTAAAGACGCATATCAACGCATCGAGAGAATGATAGAGTTACGCGAAGAACTCCACCACGTTTTGGATATGCAGTCGGGCGGTTGTTCGGACGAGTCATTGCAGAGAGAGCAAGTCAAGCTCAACAGGCTATACGACTTGTTTGTAAGGCGGTATGGCAACATAAACAGCCAGACCAACATACGTCTTTTCAAAGACGACGGTGACAGCGCGTTGCTGTTTGCCTGTGAAGATATTGACGAGGAAACGAAAGCAATAACCAAAGCCGACGTTTTCAGTAAACGCACGATAAGACCGTATGTAGTTCCTACAAACACCGATGACTGTTTTGAAGCCTTGCAGATTTCAAAGAACGAGCGCGGCAGAGTTGATATTGCCTACATGGAAGAACTTACGGGCAAGAGCTATGACGATATTTTATTCGAGCTTGGCGATTCGGTATTCCGTAATCCTGAAACAACGGACAGAACGGATAAGTATTCCGGTTTTGAAACGAGCGAAGAATATTTGTCGGGACTTGTAAGAGATAAGCTGTACATAGCCCGCAATTATGCCGCAGAGTTTCCCGAATTTCAAAGGAACGTAGAAGCATTAGAGCAGGTACAGCCTACACCGCTTACGGCAAGCGAAATTGCAGTAAGACTCGGACAGACGTGGGTAGATAAGGAATACTATCAACAGTTTTATTGCGAGCTTGTCGGTGTGCCGTGGTATCAGCAAGACAAAGTTGAATTGTTCTATAACCCACACGACTCAAGTTGGCGGTTAGACCAAAAAGACGAAATAAGATACGGCACGCAAATGAAGCAAAAGCAGGTTTACGGTACAGCCCGTGCGCCCGCTTACAGACTGTTTATAGACAGTATGAATTTACGCCCTACGACTATTTACGATACGGTTGAAGATCCGGACGGAAAAGAACGCAGGGTACTTAATCAGGCAGAAACGATAGCGGCAAGGGAAAAGCAAAACAAGATAAAAGAAGAATTCGTTAATTGGATATTTGCCAAACCTGAACGGCGCGAAGAATTGGTTGCAACTTATAATAGATTGTTTAACCGTATCAAGTTGCCGAGCTATGACGGAAGCTATCTCAAATTCCCCGAAATGAATCCCGCTATTGAATTAAGACCGCATCAGAAAAACGCGATACACCGCATTATAACAAGTAAAGACAGTACGCTTTTACACCACGTTGTAGGTAGTGGAAAGACCTTTACAATGGCGGCTTCGATAATGAAAATGCGGCAGCTTGGTTTGTGCAAGAAAGCAATGGTTGCTGTGCCTAACCACCTTGTTCAACAATGGGCGAGTGAATGGCGCAAGCTGTACCCGAACGCAAAAATTCTTGTAGCGACAAAGGAGGATTTGGAAAAGGACAATCGCCAAAAGTTCGTATCAAAAGTAGCAATGGGCGATTGGGACGGAATAATAATTGCGCAGTCGAGCTTTGCAAAGATACCCATTTCGTATGAACGGCAAGTTAAGAAATTGCAAGACGAAATAGCAAGCGTAGAACTGACTATTCAAAATCAATGGGCGGAAAAAGGTATGCCGCGCGGCGCAGTTAAAAACTTGGAGCGCATAAAGAAGAACAAGAAAACACAGCTACAAAAATTGATGGACGACAGCAAGAAGGACAGCGTTCTCAATTTTGAAAGTCTTGGCGTGGACTACCTGTACGTGGACGAAGCGCACTACTACAAAAACTTGTTCTTATTCTCAAAGATGAGCAACGTTGCCGGTATATCAAATGCTGCAAGTCAGAGAGCAAGCGACTTAAAGCTAAAATGCGAATACTTGCAGGAACTTCACGGCAATNNTAGNGGCGTTGTGTTTGCNACGGGTACACCAATTTCNAACTNAATGACCGAGATGTATACAATGCAAACCTACTTACAGCCGAGCGTACTCAAAGATACAAACATAATGTTTTTCGATGGTTGGGCGGCAGACTTCGGCGAAACCATAACGAGTATGGAGCTTGCGCCGAGCGGACAAGGATACAGGGCGAGAACAAGGTTTGCCAAGTTTACAAACCTGCCCGAACTTTTAAAAATGTATCGCAGTTTTGCGGACGTACAAACGGCAGATATGGTTAAGTTGAACGTTCCCGAAGCGGAGCGCAGAGTTATCAATTTAAAGCCGAGTGATACCGTAATACACCTTGCGGAAGAAATTGCCGAACGTGCCGAAAGAATTTACGGCGGCGGTGTAGATACGCATATTGACAATATGCTTAAAGTAACGTCGGACGGCAAAAAGCTCGCGCTTGACCCGCGTTGTTATGTGCCTACATCTAACGACGAGCAAGGAAGTAAAATCAACGAAGCGGCACAACGCATCCAAGAGATATGGGAAGAAACCGCGGATATAAAAGGAACGCAGATAGTATTCTGTGATTTATCCACGCCTAAGAGAAGGTTTGAGGAGTTCGAGTACGGAACACATTTCGACGCTTATAACGAATTGAAATATAAGCTCGTACAGAAAGGAGTTCCTGCCGAAGAAATTGCATTTATTCACGATGCGAACACGGACGAACAGAAGCAGGCACTTTTCGATAGTGTAAACAGCGGAGCAATAAGAGTCCTGATAGGCAGTACTGAAAAATGTGGAGCAGGTACGAACGTGCAAAAGCGGCTTGTAGCGTTGCATCATTTGGATACACCTTACAGACCGTCTGACATGGCACAGAGAGAAGGCAGAATTATCCGTCAGGGTAACACCAATGAAAAGGTGCAGATATTTACATACGTAACCGAGCGAACATTCGACAGTTACAGCTATCAGATTTTGGAAAACAAGCAACGCTTTATATCGCAGATCGACAGGGGAGATTTAACCGTCCGTGAAGCGGAAGATATAGACGAAACAACTCTTTCGTATGCCGAGATTAAAGCGATAACGGCAGCCAACCCGAAGATAAAACGCAAAATGGAAGTTGATACTGAAATTGCAAGGTTGCGCGTTTTGGAAGGTCAATACAGAAAAAACCTTTACGATTTACAAGATAAAATCCGAAAAAACTATCCCGAAGATATACGCAAGCAAGAGCTGTTAATTGAAAGGGTAACGCTGGACTTAATGCACTTTGATAGCAGTAAACCTGTTAATCCCGAAGATTTCAGAATAAGCGTAAATGGAACGGGA
>WFLX010202590.1_pt1 | contig 12011 bp, 9 predicted proteins | sample 4967041 | NCBI WGS metagenome assembly WFLX01 (sample SAMN12857096, study PRJNA449069) | gut metagenome | isolation source: stool from male and female vole | host: Microtus ochrogaster | place: USA:Florida | collected 2017 | reverse complement strand
ACTATCATTTGGCTCTTGGCGCTTANTCNCAAGGATATATGAAAAAGNCGCGTATCAGCTNTGATTCGATTGACTATAACCCTCAGTTTNTATCATNGNCTGNTGATGATAATACTTATATGATACGAGTCCCGNCGTNCATGTATGAGGAAAATATAGTCCGNTTTGTAGAGAATGCGGNAAAAGAATATAAGGAGTCCGGCAAAGAAAATCTGATTATAGATATCCGTGGCAATGGAGGCGGCCTGGATTATACGTTTACTCCGNTTTATAAACTTATATACAACAGACCTTTCACACTTGAAGGAGTTGAGTTCAGGGCAACTCCGGACATTGCAGGGTTTATGAGGGAAGCTTATGAAAAACAAAACGGCAAACCGGAATGGGCACTTGCTGTTGCGGACAGCATTGAAACCGGGCGATATGAATTTGTTCCTATACCGGGATCAAACGAGTTGAATAGTTTAGACACAATTAACCCTCTTCCGCGCAAGGTAGCTGTTGTGATAGATAATAATAATGGCTCATCCGCAGAGCAATTTATAATTTTGTCCAAGCTCTGTTCCGACCGGGTTACGACATATGGCAAGGACAATACTTTGGGCGTATTGGATTACAGTAACCTGATGCGGTATGATTTGCCCTGCAATGGGCTCACTTCCATGATTCCTACTTCCAGGACAATAGGCATCAGTGAGGATAATCCCGGAATTGACCTTACCGGTATCGCCCCTGATGTAACCATTCCACTGCCATACCCAACTGAAATCACAGACAATATCGATTCCTGGATATATTGGATAGCCGCTCACCTTTCCAGCCGGTGAAGTTTATAAGGGAAATAAGGACAGGCTGTGCATATTGAGTTCCTTTTGCATGTTATATGCACTGTGTTCAATCCTTTTCCATAGACGTATATCATGCCTCCGCCATGCGTCTTTTTGGGCGCGGGTGGAGGTATCTTTGCCAAAATTGCGTATATTTGCAGATAGTTTGAAACCTTATTAATTACCATGAATAAAATTATTGCATCATTTTTCGGCATGCTCTGTGCGCTGCCTGTTATGGCGACGCAGGACACGATACCGTTTGCACCCACAATCAAAATCAATGCGGGCGATTCTCCAGAAGTGATAATTGCCAAGGCGGCACACGTTGTGCCAACTAAGCAGCAGGCGGAAGGTCTTGACCGTGAGTTCATAGCATTTGTCCACTTCGGACCTAACACATTCAGCCGCCGCGAATGGGGCACCGGTAAGGAGAGCCCCGACCTGTTTAATCCAACCGGGCTTGATACCGACCAGTGGGTCAAGGCTATGAAAGATGCCGGAATGAAAATGGTTATTCTCACAGTAAAGCACCATGACGGCTATGTGTTGTGGCAGAGCCGCTACACCAAGCATGGCATAATGTCCTCTCCTTTTATGGACGGCAAAGGTGATATTTTGAAGTCACTTTCGGAGTCCGCGCATAAATATGGTCTTAAACTGGGCGTATATCTGTCTCCTGCCGATCTTTACCAGATTGAAAACGAGGAGGGGTTGTATGGTAACCTTAGTCCGAAAACAAAACGCGTTATTCCGCGTGAAGTGGAGGGGAGACCTTTTGAAAACCAGACCAAATTTGAATTTGTGGTTGATGACTATAATGAGTATTTCCTTAACCAGCTGTTTGAGATTCTGACTGAGTACGGTCCTATTGATGAGGTGTGGTTTGACGGGGCTCATCCCAAGCGTAAAGGCGGTCAGACCTACAATTATCCTGCGTGGAAAGAACTCATTCACACTGTTGCACCAAATGCTGTTGTGTTTGGACGTGAGGATGTCAGATGGTGCGGCAATGAAGCCGGAAACACAAGGGATACCGAATGGAACGTTATTCCATTTGCAGCAAACCCGGACACAATGACCTCTTTCGGTGACTTGAGGGCGGAAGACCTCGGTTCACGCGCAAAGCTCATGGATGGCAAATACCTCCACTACCAGTATCCGGAAACCGACACCTCTATCAGGGAAGGATGGTTCTTCCGTGATGACAATACCCAGAAAGTACGTAATGCAGATGATGTATTTGACATATACGAAAGATCTGTCGGTGGCAATGCTGTGCTCCTGCTAAATATTCCTCCAGCACCAGACGGACGTTTTGATGCTGAGGATGTTGGAGTCCTCGAAGAGGTGGGCAGAAGAATCAAGGCGACTTATGAACCGGATCTGTTTGCAGGTGCAGAAGTTGCCTCTGAAATCCTCCCCGGGGAAACATATCCCACATATACCGTGATCCTCCCTGAGGCTGTTACTATAAACCGTATAACTCTCAAAGAACCTATTGAAAAATCCGGTGAAAGAGTTGAAGAGCACCAGCTTGAGGCTAAGATTGACGGCAAATGGCAGGTTGTTGCCAAAGCTACCAATATCGGACACAAGCGCATTCTTCGTTTCCCGGAAATTAAAGCTGATGCTTTCAGGGTTAAAGTCCTGTCATCAAGGCTTCAGCCGGAGTTGTCTGTAATTTCAGGACATTATTATAAAGCGGGCGCGCCGCAGCTGGAAAGCGGACGCAGCACAGAGGGAGCAGTGAAAATTTTCCCGAAACGCTCGGAATTTAACTGGCATAACGCACCCAAAGACGCTTCTGCTGCAATGTTCAGTCCCTTTGAAGTGCATTATACTTTGGACGGCACCATGCCGGATGCTTCAAGCCCCGTATTCCCTGATTCCCTTATAGTGGAAGGCAAGGTGCTTAAAGCAAAGGCTTTCCTTGCCGACGGAACATCCGGCGCACTCCTTGAGCAGAGAATCGGATATGCTAAAAACCGTATGAAAACCTCTGAAAAAGGTGCAGGCGCGATTGATGAAAATGTTTCAACCGGTTGGATTGCTACTGANGAAGAACCTGCCATAGTAATTGAATTGGNCTCGAAACTNCCNGTCGGNGCNATTCAGTACACTCCGGCGAAGTCTGCAAAAGGTGCTATTGCAAAAGCAAAGGTAGAAGTGAGCGACAACGGCAAGAAGTTCAAGGAAGTTGGCGTGTGGGAACTNGGAAATCTTATAAATGACCCCACTCCGAGGCTTTATGTCNTACCTAANGAGGTAAAGGCTTCTGTTATCCGCATTACTCCTGTTGAAACCGCCGATTCAAATCCAGGCGTAATNGCTGAAATNGACATTATGCCNGCACTATAAGGNGCATTAATTTATTTGTAAACTACAATGCGTGTGNATTGCCTTAANCGGTTTTCCACACGCATTGCTTCTATGAAAAAAGTGTTATCTGCCTTAATCTTTTAGCTTGTCCGCAAGGTTGTGCGCGGTGTTTGCGCCTTTTTCCAAAAGGTCTGCGGCAACGTCCTTTAGTTTGTCGGTAAAACTGCCGACTTTTTCTCCGGCTTGTTCCTTGAAGTCGTTGAACTTGTCACCGGCTTGATCCATAAGATCATTGAGTTTATCTTGTGCTGCGGCAACCTGTGCTGCGGCTTGGGTTTTCACATCCTGCAATTTTGCTGCGGCTTGTTCTTTAGTCGCTTCAAAAGCGCTCTTTGCATCGGCGGTTGTTTCACTTGCCTGTTGTTCTGCAGCGGCAATTTCTTCCTGCGCTGCTAATTTTGCTGCGTCAAGGCTAACCTGTGCGGCTTCCTGTGCGGCTTTTTGCTGATAATTCTCCATCTCTTTAGTGTTTTATAGTTTAATGTTTCTCTTTCAACGCCTGTAGTGCAAGGAAGGTTGGGTTTAAATCCCGGATTTATGGAATTTTATTTAACTTTGCATAATAATTCATATTCATTTACAAAATTCATTTTCTTAACAATGGCAATGGAAAAAGTAGAAACAGGGGCAAAGCAGGTGGTGACGCAGCTCCTTAATGACAAAGCTTGGGCGAGATGGCTTGCATTGATTCTTATTGCATCAATGATGTTTTTCGCGTATATGTTTGTCGATGTCATGTCTCCGCTTCAGAGTCTTCTTGAAAAAGCTCCTCTCAAGTGGTCGGCAAGCGCGTTCGGTAACTATGCCGGCGCGGNATATATGCTGAATNTGTTTGGCNNCCTTATCGTGGCGGGTATTATCCTTGATAAAATGGGAATCCGTTTCACCGGTGTTTTGTCNGCATCGGTAATGGTTGCCGGTGCAGTGATTAAATTATATGCTGTGAGCAGCTGGTTTGCCGGCACAGCCTTTGACCAGTGGCTCAGCTCATGGTGGACTGCGATGCCGGGAAGCGCTAAACTTGCGGCTTTTGGTTTCATGATTTTCGGCTGCGGTTGCGAAATGGCGGGTATCACTGTCAGCAAAGCGATTGCTAAATGGTTTGAAGGCAAGGAAATGGCTCTTGCCATGGGTATTGAAATGGCAATTGCACGTCTTGGTGTGTTTGCAGTGCTGTCTATCTCGCCGCGCCTTTCAGAGTGGTGGGGAGCAAATGATCCTTCGGTTGTTCCGCCGGTTGCATTCTGCACCGCACTCCTTTTCATCGGTCTAATCAATTATATAGTGTTCACTTTTATGGATACATGCCTTGACAAACAGACCGGTGCAGACCAGAAAGCAGCAGGAGGCGAGGATGAATTTAAGGTGAGCGATGTAAGTAATTTGCTTAAGAGCAAACTTTTCTGGATTATCGCGCTTCTCTGCGTTCTTTACTATTCCGCTATCTTCCCTTTCCAGCGTTTCGGCACAAATATGCTCCAGTGCAACCTCCACATCAANGATGTTACNGCAGCTGATATTCTGCGTTGGTTCCCCATTGGCGCTCTTGTTCTCACTCCGCCGCTCGGATATTTCCTTGACAAAGTGGGCAAAGGTGCTACGATGCTTATTATCGGTTCAATCCTTCTGATTTGCTGTCACCTTGTGTTTGCGCTCGTGCTTCCCTCAGTGCCCAGCCAGGGACTTGCCCTCGCAACAATCATTGTGCTCGGCGTTTCATTCTCACTGGTTCCCGCGGCACTTTGGCCTTCAGTGCCCAAAGTAATGGATTCACGTTACCTCGGCAGCGCTTATTCACTCATCTTCTGGGTTCAGAACATCGGTCTCTTCGGTGTGCCTATCCTGTTCGGTAAAATCCTTGAAGCATCCAATGTGGGTGTTGATCCGATGGATTACAATTATACAAATCCCATGCTGATGTTTGCCGGATTCGGTGTTGCCGCCCTTATTTTCGCTCTCTGGCTCAAAGTGCTCAACTCCAAGCATAACTATGGTCTTGAAAAACCAAACATAAAGAGTTCTGCCGAAACAGAAGAGGCAGAGTCCATGACAGTCGATATGTAATCCATACCATAGCGTCATTATAAAGTTGGAGGCAGGATGATTCCCGCCTCCAATTTTTTTGCGGTGCAAACACCTTTTCGGGCGTTTTGTTCAGAAAATATTTTTTAAACTATTTTTTGATTAGCCTTGTTAGAAAGTCAGATGAGAGAGATTTGACACACCGTCAATATTAGTCACAGCTATAAGCAACTATACTGTTTGTGAGCCGGTTTCCCTTATTTGATTTGTCACAAACTGCACAATTTATATGAAACATTTCTTACTCATATTGACACTCCTTGCTTGCTGTTCGGCAAGCTTTGAAAGCCTCGGACAGGAGCGGCAGGATTCAGCCCTGATTCATTTCCGTCAAGGCAAATCAAGGATTGAACCGGAACTTGGCGGCAATAAGGCTGCGCTTGACAGCATAGTCGCAATAATGAACGGGAACCGGAATAATATGACTTTGAAAAAAATTCTTGTAGTCGGTGCCGCATCGCCTGAAGGTTCCGTGGGCATTAACCACAGGTTATCGCAGCGTCGCGCAGACAGCCTCTTCCATTATATTTCATTACGGGCACAGGTGCCTGATTCACTTACTGATTATGAGTGGGTGGGTAGAGATTGGAACGGTTTGTACAACATGGCACTCGCAGATGATGAGTTGCCGTACCGTGATGATGTGTTGTCGCTTCTCGGTGAAATAAGGTCATCTGTTGCAGAGAGCGGAATCGACACTCCGGCAACTCTGGCAAAACTGAAAGCATTGCATGGTGGCGTGCCTTACAGTTATATGTATCAGAAAATGTTTCCGGCACTCCGCGCTTCAAGGATATATGCCATATACAATTTAAGGAGGATGCTTGACTATCTTCCCGGGACAACTGCTTTCGATTTGCATCCGGCAATTCTCGGAATGGTAAACCCCATTGCGCTTTCTCCGGAAAAAGAGCGTAAGCCATTTTATATGTCACTAAGCACCAATATGCTGTATGATGCACTTGCTCTTCCAAATATCGGTGCGGAATTTTATCTTGGAAAAAACTGGTCGATAGCAGGCAACTGGATTTACGGTTGGTGGGATAATGACAAGAGCCACCGCTACTGGAGAGCTTACGGAGGCGACATCGCAGTAAGGAAATGGTTTGGACGCGCAGCTGAGGCAAAACCGTTGACCGGTCATCACCTTGGAGTATATGCTGGAGTAATTACATACGACTTTGAAATGGGTGGAACTGGCTATATGGGCGGACTGCCCGGACGTACCCTCTGGGACAGATGCAATATCATGGGCGGAATCGAGTACGGCTACTCGCTCCCACTCAGCAAACACCTTAATATAGACTTTACAATTGGATTCGGCTATCTGGGCGGCAAATATATCAAGTATGTTCCTGACCATGATTTTTATGTGTGGAAGGCAACTAAGACCCTGAGATGGTTTGGTCCGACAAAAGCCGAGGTCTCACTTGTGTGGTTGCTCGGACATGACAATTACAATCGTATGAAAGGAGGTAGAAAATGAAACATTCTGCATTAAAAGGCTTGTTAGCCGCTGGCTTCGTTGCTTTGGTGAGCACATCTTGTCACCACAAGGATTTGTATGAAGAGGAACTCAGTTACCAGGAGATAGAAGTAGTGTTTGACTGGCGTAATGCTCCTGATGCAAATCCAGAATCGATGGTGCTCTACCTGTTTGAGGAGAAAGGAGGCGCACCTATAAGATTTATTTTTCCCGGACGTGACGGCGGCACAATACGGCTGCCATACGGGAAATATAATTCCATTGCAATGAATGCCGATGATACCGACTGGGCATACGATACAAATACAGGCGATATTGACAATTTTGAAACTATAACACATGAGGTTCATCCGGTTGTTGCCGGCAGTGCCTACAGCGCTCATGTCAGCAGGACGGAAGATGATAGCGAAACCACTAAGATTGTCGAGACTCCGGGGATGTTATGGAGCGACAGAGTGGACGGATTTCAGATCTCATCGGCTGATTATAACACTAAAAAGGTGCTGACCCTCTATCCGGAGGAAGCTGTTTGCCATTATACGGTAAAGGTTCTTGATGTCGAGAATATCGACAGCCTCAGCGGCAGTAAGGTTGATGCAATCTTGTCAGGACTGGCGGAAGGGTTCATGCATGGGCAGCAGGCATCTGGAAAAGATAATGTGACAATGCCCTTCGTGCTCACGGCAGATGCCCCAGAGCATGAACTTGACGGAAGTTTCCTGACATTCGGTGAGTCACCGCAGAGAAACCACAAGGACACCTTGTCGCTTTACATCAACCTCGCTGACGGGTCACGCTGGTACTGCGATTTTGATGTTACTGAACAGATTCACAATGCCCCTGACCCGCACCATGTGACTATAATAATCAGCGGTGTGACCCTGCCAAAAAGCAAAGGAGAACCGGGTGGATTCACCGCAGATGTAAATCCATGGCAAAGAGTTGACATCCATTTGGACATGTAATTTGTTATACTATAAAGCAACTATTAAAAGAAACATAAAACACTAAAACTATAAAACAATGAAAAAGTCTTATCTCTTTATGCTTGGCGCACTTGCCGTTTCATTGGCGGCTTGTTCTGATGAAGAANCTAACTTGCGCAAGACCGATNGCGAAGCAATTGATTTTCGTCCNGCAATGACAACATCCCGTGCANCGGAAGTAACCAATGCCAACTTGACCTCAATTTATGTCACCGCATTGNATNGCAACAGCACGGCAGATTATTTCGCTAATCTGAATTTTGTAAAAGGCTCCACAGGTTTCTTTACTTCATCTCCGGTCTATTATTGGCCTGGCGACAACCGTGAGCTGACTTTCTATGCTTATGCGCCTTCACAGGATGAACTTGGAGCAGACGTTAACATCACCGCCGACAAGAAAGAGATGACAGGCTTTGTGGTTGCTGACAGCATTGCAGATCAAGTGGATTTTATCACTGCAACAGCTACCGGCACCAAGAAAGCAAATGAAACAAGCGGTGTGCAGTTGAATTTCAGCCACCAGCTGTCACAAATCGAACTTATGGCAAGAACTGACAATACCGCATACAAATATGAGGTTGCCGGCGTAAGGATCGGACGTGCACAGTATATGGGCACCTTTGATTTCAGCACATCCAAATGGACTCTTGACGACTGGCACGATACCGCAGTGTACACTTCATATTGCTCATCTACAGTGCTTGGCTCAGACGCTGTTTCAATCATGGGCAAATCAGGTAATGCAATGCTTATTCCGCAGACATTGACTCCATGGAGCCCTATCAATGACCCTGACAATGTTGCACGTGAGGCTTACTTGGGAGTATATGTAAGAATTACTACAGCGGATGGCGATGTGGTTTATCCNTTCCNCGGTNACACAAGGACCTACGGATGGGTTGCAATACCTNTGGACGGTNNATGGGAAGCTGGCAAGCGTTATGTCTATACNCTTGACTTCNCANTAGGTGCAGGATACACTNATCCTGATGATCCGAATCCCGGTACTCCGGTACTTCAGGGCGACATCAAATTTACCGTCAATGTTGAAGACTGGGTAAATACTCCGATAGACAAATCAATGGAAGCACTTGAGCACCCGAAGAACTGATTACAATAGATTATATGAAAAGCCCTGCATTTCTCAATTTGAAGTGCAGGGCTTTTTGTTAGTTTAACCCGGATTTATTTTTGTGCCCAGAGCTGTGCGGTAGCCATCTGCTGGTATGCAAAAACACCAGCCTGTGAAAGTTCTACTGTTGTTACTGAGCCGTCAGGCGAGGGGAGCGCCACATGGTTGTCATCGACAAATGTCATAAGGGGCATTGTTACATCGTTTGCTGTAACGCTCCAGCTGTTATCTTTTTCGTTGAAGTCAAGGCGAACCACGCTGCCGTCATTCTCACCGGTAATGGTGTATCCTTTTCCGTCACATTCAACAAGGTAGCGTCCGTCCTGTCCGTCAATTACCTTTTTGCCGGCAGCAACAGGATTTGTTCCGCTCCAAAATTCGATGCTGTTAAGCACGAGGACGTCGGCAAGCGCGCTTACTTCATATACAGGGAGAATCCAGAAAGCAAAGAAAACGAGTTCGTTGACAAATTTGTTTCCAACCTGTTTGTTCCAGTTCAGGAGTTTTCCAGTGAGGGCAAAGCTGCCGACGCATGATGAGAACATCAATGATGATGCGAGAGTCATGGCAACAGCCACGGATAGATACTTCTTTTTCATAATTACTATATATAAATGTGTTGTTATGCGGGTATTTGCTGCCGGATATTGTCGTAGAGTTCATAAACCTGGCGTACGTATTCGCAGGTCTGCCTTCCACGGAAATAACCATATTTGCACACAGGGTCATTGTAAACATCCGGATTGGATTTCATCAGGAGCGCACTTTCCACTTCATTGTCCCACTTCTGAGGATTAAGACCGTACTTCTGGGCAATAGCAATGGCATCAAGGATATGTGCGAGACCGGAGTTGTATGCGGCAAGGATGAATTTTTTCCTTTCCTCGGGATCGGGCACCTTAGGCGCAAGCGTGCGGTTCAGGTTCTCGACAATTTTTGCTGCAGCGCCGATATTGGCATCATTCTGGATGATTGTTTCCTCAGTCAGCCCATAGGCGCGTGCGGTGCTTGGCATAAGCTGCATTATTCCACGCGCTCCCGCCCATGAAACCTGGGTTGAATCAAAATGGCTTTCGCAATATCCTTGCGATGCGAGCAACCTCCAGTCCCAATGTATGTTTGACGCGTATTTTTTGAAAATATTGTCGAAAGGAGAAATTCGTCCTCTGGATAGGTCAAGCGAGAATTGCACTCGTCCGCGCCGGTCCGGTTTAGCTTTCTCAAAATACTGCTTTAGCAGCGAGTCTCGTGTTTTGCGGGGCTGTTCCTCTTTCATCCACTCCGTAATAGAGTCTGCAAGCCATTTTTTGCCGGGGGCTACTCCCCATGCTGCCCTTTGCGCGAAACTAATCTGGAGCGTGATGTCAAGGTCGTTAAAATATGTCTTGTTGAGGCGTGCGATGTCAGAGTCAACAATAGTCAGCGGGATTTCTTTGCGTGAAACCATAGCGATGAGGTCCTCTGTAATGAGAGTGTCGCGGTCAATTGGTATTATTTCGATTCCACCTCCAAGCTCTTCGTTAAGGTTATCCATACGGTGGTGGTACTTGCTGTCTTTTTCAACATAGACAGTCCTGCCAACAAGTTCCGTCACATCTTTGATAACCCCTTGCTTTGAACGTTTTGGCTGTACAAGCACCTGGTGGGTTATTGTTTCGATGCCGCATGGCACAACTTTGCTCTTATATTCTCCGGTAATAGGCACTTCGTATGCAACAAGGTCAATTTTCCCTGAATCAAGCATTTCTATGACCCTTTGCAGGCTTGGCGCCACTTCGAGTCTGAGTACCATGCCTTTGTCTTTAGCAAGACGTTTTACCATATCATAGTCGTAACCCATTGTTTCGCCACGGTACAAGAAATATGAAGTTGGGCTGTAAAGGGTTCCGACCCTGAGTGTGTCAGGCATTGATTTGGCGGCAGAGTCTGACTGCTCCGATGAGTTGCCGGAGCAGCAGGTCAGCAGATATGCAGCAGTGCCGACAACCAGCACAGCTAACGCGATGATGTATCGCAGCTGCTTAGTACTCAAATTTGCCAAATTCACTCAGTATGGTAAGTTTATTCTGTGAACATTCCTCAACTCTGCCTACAACCTGGGCGGGTATGCCGAATGATTCGCTGATTTCAATTACTTTCTGCGCATGCTCAGGAGCAAGGTAGATTTCCATGCGATGCCCCATGTTGAATACTTTGTACATTTCCGCCCAATCGGTTCCGCTCTCTTTCTGGATTAATTTGAACAGCGGTGGCACGTCAAACATATTGTCCTTGATAATATGTTTATTTTCAACAAAGTGCATCACTTTTGTCTGTGCGCCGCCGGAGCAGTGTACCATTCCATGTATCTGCGGTCGCATTTCGGTGAGTATTTTCTTGATAACAGGGGCGTATGTGCGGGTGGGGGAGAGCACCAGAAGCCCTGCATTAATCGGGGAACCGTCCACTTCATCCAGCAGTGTGCGTGAACCGGAATAGACAAGTTCTTCCGGCACTGCGCTGTCGTAGCTCTCGGGGTATTTCTCCGCAAGGTATTTGGCAAATACATCATGGCGCGCAGAGGTCAGCCCGTTGCTGCCCATGCCTCCGTTATATCCTTTTTCGTAAATAGCCTGTCCGAAAGAAGCGAGTCCCACAATCACATCTCCAGCAGAGATATTAGCGTTATTTATGACATCTGCGCGCTTCATGCGGCAGGTGACTGTGCTGTCAACAATGATTGTGCGTACCAAATCGCCTACATCGGCTGTCTCTCCACCGGTACTGTAAATTCCAATGCCATTTTGCCTCAGATCTTCGAGGAGCTCCTCTGTGCCGTTGATAATTGCCGCAATGACTTCTCCAGGAACAAGCATTTTGTTTCTGCCGATGGTGCTGCTGAGGAGTATATTGTCAGTAGCGCCTACGCAAAGAAGGTCATCAATGTTCATGATAAGTGCGTCCTGGGCAATGCCTTTCCAAACAGAAAGGACACCGGTTTCACGCCAGTACATGTATGCAAGGGCTGATTTGGTTCCTGCTCCATCGGAATGCATTATGTTGCACCATTAGGCATCGCCACCGAGAATATCAGGTATGAGTTTGCAAAAAGCAATAGGGTACAGACCTTTGTCTAC
>WFLX010284626.1_pt1 | contig 12012 bp, 10 predicted proteins | sample 4967041 | NCBI WGS metagenome assembly WFLX01 (sample SAMN12857096, study PRJNA449069) | gut metagenome | isolation source: stool from male and female vole | host: Microtus ochrogaster | place: USA:Florida | collected 2017 | reverse complement strand
CACCCCCCTCGAGCGCAATACGTTGGTGAAATGTTTCTCCCGACGTGTCACAGCTGATTTTCGATAGCCTTGAGGTCGGCGCCGATGTCACGGCGGAAATACTTACCATCGAAGTCGATGGNACGCGCGCCGGCAAAACTCGAGGCAAGCGCATCGTCGAGATTGTCGCCATAAGNGCTGNAGGCTATGACGCGNCCACCGGATGTGACAAGATTGCCGTTCTCATCCTTCTTNNTGCCTGCGTGGAAGNAGACAGACCCCTCNGCTGCGGAGTCGGCCCCTGTAATCACCTTACCTTTGGGGTAAGATCCGGGATAGCCGCCGGACACAACCATGACGGTGGTAGCATAGCGGGGATCCACCTCGAGCGGCATGTCGGCGAGATCGCCCTGAGCGGCGGCACGGAGCAGGGGCACGAGATCGGAGGCTATGCGGAGCATCACCACCTCGGTCTCCGGGTCGCCCATGCGCACGTTATACTCTATCACCATCGGCTCACCTTCCACATCGATGAGACCAAGGAAAATGAATCCGCGATAGACTATGCCCTCGGCTTTGAGACCCTCGACTGTGGGGCGGACTATGCGGTCCTCCACTTTGCGCATCCATGCCTCGTCGGCAAATGCCACAGGGCTCACGGCACCCATGCCACCGGTGTTGAGACCGGTGTCACCCTCACCGATGCGCTTATAGTCTTTGGCCACAGGGAGTATGCGGTATCCGCCGTTGCCGTCGGTGAGCACGAACACCGAACATTCTATGCCCTTGAGAAACTCCTCGATGACCACCGTGGCCGACGATGCGCCAAACATGCCGCCAAGCATCTCGCGGAGCGATTTCTTAGCCTCATCGAGCGAGTCGATGATGAGCACACCTTTGCCGGCAGCGAGGCCGTCAGCCTTGAGAACATAAGGGGGACGGAGGGTCTCAAGAAACTTCTCGCCCTCGGCCAATGTCTCGGACGTGAAACTGCGGTATGCCGCCGTGGGGATGCCGTGACGGGCCATGAACTGCTTGGCAAAATCCTTGCTCCCCTCGAGCGATGCGCCGAGGCGTGACGGCCCAACTATGAGCGGCGATCCGGGGCGGGACGCGAAATAGTCATAGATGCCGGCCACGAGAGGATCCTCATTGCCCACCACGATCATGTCTATATCGTTGTCGGCCACAAACTTCTCGATAGCCGGAAAGTCGAGCGGCGACAGGGCTACATTCTCGCCATAGGCGTCGGTGCCACCGTTGCCGGGAGCTATGAAAAGTTTGTCGAGGACGGGGCTCTGCGCGATCTTCCAGGCGATGGCACACTCTCGGCCTCCCGAGCCGAGCAAAAGGATTCTGTTGGGCATGGTTATATGATTGTTATAAGGATTGTTACTGGTTAAAAGTTATATTTGGCAGATGACAGTGTGGAGTCTGATCCATCAGTCTTTGTTGTCGGCACTCTCGGCTGATGTGCTGTCTGTGCCGGGGCGCTTCCAGCGACGGCGGGTACGCATGAATGGTCCCTCGGACGGAGGAATGGAGGGGGTTGTCGGAGCCGAGCCGAGCTGGTCCAGCAGATGGGCGTTGCGACGGCGTGACAGCAGCTCCTCGGCCTCGCTGCGGCGGGCGGTCTCCTCCTTAAAGCGGCGGCGTGTCTCCTCATTGCGTGCGAAGCCACCCTTCTTCGGCCTGTAAAGTTCGCTCAGGGCAGAGCGCTTCTCGGGACCCTTGTGATGAGAATCGCGGGGCGACACCTCACGGCGGCGGTCACTCTTGCGTCCACCCATCCCCTTCTTGCCTGCTTCACGGCGCCACTCCTCGTCCGACTTTCGGGGACGTCGGGCATGTCTGTCGGCATCTTCGTCGGTGCGGTCCTTCTTGACCGTGCCACCCTGACGGCGGAATTCAGCCTTGGTGCCCTCAAAGGTCACATACTCGCGAAGCACACAGTCGAGGCCGCCGTTCTGCATGTCGACCGAAATGGAAGGGGTAAGCCCTATTCGGTCCATACACTCCATGTTGGAGGAGATGACCCACGAGTGCCACCCTGTGAATACGCGCTTGAATTTCATGCCGAGCAGATGATACAGCTCTCCGAGGTCCTCGGGATTGATGCGTTCGCCATAGGGCGGATTGGTGACGAGCACACCGGCCACTCCGGGGCACGGAGCTTCCTCCCACTGACGCAGGGAACGTGTGCGCAGACTCACGATGTCGTCCACACCGGCCGAGAGGACATTGGCCTCAGCTATCGAAATGGCTTTGGGTGAGATGTCACCGCCATATATGCGGTAAGGCAGATCGACGCGGCGCGGACGCAGATTCATCACCTGCTCGAGCAGGTCGGGGTCGAAGTCGCGCCAGTTCTCGAACGCCCAGCTCTTGCGATATGCGCCGGGGGCTATGTCGGCAGCAATCATGGCCGCCTCGACAAGGAATGTGCCCGAGCCACACATAGGGTCGACAAACGGAGCATCGCCGCGCCAGCCGCTCTTGAGGATAATACCTGCGGCGAGCACCTCGCTGATCGGAGCCTCGGTCTGTCCGGTGCGCCATCCGCGCTTGTGGAGCGACTCGCCCGACGAGTTGAGCGAGATGGTGACGCGCTCGCCGTCGATATGGACATTGATCTTCACGTCCGGCTCACCGTCGACACACACCTTGGGCCGCTTATTCTCGCCATAACGGTCTTTAAACCAGTCGACGATAGCATCTTTGACACGATACACCACATAGTGCGAGTGTGTGAACACGTGCGAGTTGATGGTGGCGTCGATGGAGAACGTCTTGCCCAGACTCAGCGCCGTGCCCCAGTCATACTCCTTGACGAGTTCGTAGAGTGAATCGGTGTCTGAAGCGATAAACTTGTAGACAGGTTTGAGTATGCACAACGCCGTGCGACTCCACACGTTGGCGCGATACATCACCTCAAGGTCACCCTCGAACGAGACCATCCTGCACCCGGGGGCCACATTGGCCGCCCCGAGGGCGCGGAGCTCCTCGGCGAGCACATCTTCCAGACCCTTGAGAGTCTTGGCAACTAATTCAAAAGCCATATTCGGTATATCCTTACAAACAAAAAAACAATATTTTTCTTCTTAACCCTGTCACGCGGCGTGGATGCCGACGAGTCACATCTTGCGGAAATTCTCGGGATTGGACTGCACAAGTTTTTCGCCGGGTGCCACGGGTGAGGTCACCCACAGGTTGCCGCCGATCACTGCTCCGTCGCCCACTGTTATGCGGCCGAGTATGGTGGAGTTGGAATAAATCACCACATTATTTCCTATAATGGGGTGGCGGGCTATCCCCTTGACGGGATTGTCATTCTCATCCTTGACAAAGCTGCGTGCTCCCAGCGTGACGCCCTGATAGATCTTGACGTTGTTGCCGATGATCGCAGTCGCGCCGATGACGACGCCGGTGCCATGGTCTATGACAAACGACTTGCCGATCGTGGCTCCGGGATGGATGTCTATACCGGTATCAGAATGAGCCTGTTCGGCTATCATGCGGGGGAGCACCGGCACACCGAGCTGCAGCAGGCAGTGGGCTATGCGGTGACTCATGGTGGCACGCACGCCGGGATAGCACACTATCACCTCGTGGGACGACGTAGCGGCCGGATCGCCGAGGAAGGTGGCGTCGACATCCGTGTCGAGCACCGCGCGCAGAGAGGGGAGCTGCCCGATGAATCGCAGCGTGGCCTGTTCGGCTTCGGTCTCTACGGAGTCGGGACAACGCGAACAGTTGGTATCGGCAAACCAAAGGGCGGCGCATATCTGGTGGTTGAGCAGTCGGCGCAGTTCGTAGCAGTCCATCATCATGCGCGATCGCAGCTCGGAGGACGAGACAGCCTCATCGTCCCAGAATCCGGGAAACATCAGCCCGCATGCCAGTCTCACTATCCGCCGCACGGTGGTGTTGGAGAGGAGAGGGTCGCCCACATTGTCACGTCGGGGACACACATGCTGCATGGTGTCGAAGTCGCACAGCTTATCGACCGCCATGTCTATCACTTCCGGCTGGGCATTTGCTCCCGTTCTTTCCATAATTTTAAAGATTTTAAAGTGCAAAGTTACGAACTTTGCAGCAAAGACCGAAATTTTTTTGACACCACCCGCTTCAGTGAAGGTCGCGCATTATCTCGCAGAGCGTGGGGTGTGGGTGTATGGANGCACGGATAGCGGTGTAAGGTAGACCTGACGTGATGGCGAGATTGGCTTCGGNTATCNNATCGGNGGNATGCNGGCNNACGATATGGCATCCGAGCACTCCTCCGTCACTTTCGCTGACTATCATCTTCACCATCCCCTCCGGCTCGCCCATGGCACGGGCTTTGCCATTGGCCATGAACGTGGCGCGGAGCACCTTAAAATCCACTCCCTGCGCCACACACTGTTCCTCGGTGAGCCCTGTCATGGCGGCCTCGGGATGGGTGAATACGGCCGATGGGACAGGCGAACAAACCTCACGCTCGCCAAGCACCACCTCACCCTGAGCCACCGCTGCGTGAGCCAGCATACAGCGTCCGTTGACGTCACCTATAGCATAAAGCGCGGTTGACCCTTTGCGAGCGGCGCACATTCTCTCATCGGTCTCGATATACCCCCGAGAAGTGAGGCGCACACCGGCCTCGACGAGTCCGGAGGGTATGACCGCCCTGCGGCCCACCGCCATTATCACAGTGGCCGGGGGGACGGTCTTGCTCTTCCCTTTAGCTGAGTAGAGCACTTCGCCGTCTGGAGTAATCGCCGTGACCGAGGCCCCTGTGACTATCTCCACGCCTCTGCGCTTCATCGACATGCGCAGACGCTTGGCCACCTCGGCATCAAAGGGTGGAAGAATCTCCTTGGCCGCCTCAACNACCGTCACCTTNCNACCGAANTCGGCGAACACCGATGCAAACTCCATGCCTATCACCCCGGCACCGATAATGGTCACCGCTTCGGGCAGAGAGGTCATGGCAAGAGCGCCGTCGCTGGTGAGTGCATATTCGGCCCCCTGTATGGGTATCATTGCCGGGGCCGACCCTGTGGCCACCACGATGCGGGGGGCGGTATAAATGTCAGAGCCGACACGCACGCGGTCCAAATCCTCAAATACTGCCTCGCCTCTTATGATATTCACCCCGCTCAGCACCTGCTCCACCCCGTCGCGCAACTCCCTCACCACAGCATCCTTGCGGGCCGAGACGGCGGCATAATCAACAGCCGGAACCCCGGCGGAAATGCCGTATAGACCTGCGGAGGCCACTGTGCGGGCTACCTCGGCCGCACGACACAGGGTCTTGGTGGGGATGCAACCACGGTTGAGGCAAGTGCCCCCGAGCTCATCACGCTCTATCAGCGTCACAGATTGCCCGAGTGCCCGGGCCCGGGCGGCGGTCTCATATCCGCCCGGGCCGGCACCTATTATCAGTATATCACTTGAATTCATATCTCACCTTCGGGTTGAGTGCAGCAGCCGTGTCGTCAGGACGCCCGATCGGGGTGTCATGCGGAGCTGTCTTTACTGTATCGGGTGTCTCGCGGGCCTCGGCGGCNATTGAGCGCATGGCGGCTATAAATCCGTCGAGGGTGGCGAGGCTCTCGGTCTCGGTAGGCTCTATCATGAGCGACTCGTGGAAAAGCAGCGGGAAATAGATGGTCGGCGCGTGATAGCCGTAGTCGAGCAGACGTTTGGCCACATCGAGGGTCGTCACACCGGTGCTCTTGTCGGCCAGACCGTCAAACACAAACTCGTGTTTGCACACCCCGGGGATTGGAAGCAGGTAGTCATCCTTGAGCGACTCCTTGATATAATTGGCCGCGAGAGTTGACATCGGACCGACATCAGCTATCGAGTCGCCCATCGTGAGGATGTAGGCAAGCGCCTTGAGCTCGACGGCAAAATTGCCGAGCCAAGAGCTTACGCTCCCCATGGTGCCTTCCGGACAATCCACCGAGTAGACTCCGTCGCGGCACACCACCCTCGGGGCGGGGAGCAGATGGCGCAGTCGCTCGCACACTCCCACCGGACCCGAGCCGGGGCCGCCACCGCCGTGAGGGGTGGAGAATGTCTTATGGAGATTGATGTGCATCACATCAAATCCCATGTCGCCCGGCCTTGCGACACCGAGCAGAGGGTTGAGATTGGCACCGTCGTAATACATCAGCGCCCCGCAGTCGTGGACCATGGCTGCAATCTCCGGGATAGCGCTCTCGAAGAGGCCCAGCGTATTGGGATTGGTCATCATCATGGCGGCTACCGTGTCGTCAAGCAGCGGACGCAGTGCATCCACATCCACCGTTCCGTCGGGGCGCGACTTCACTTCCACCACCTTGAGCCCCGCTACGGCGGCCGAGGCAGGATTAGTGCCGTGGGCCGAGTCGGGTATTATCACTTTATTGCGCCGGTCGTCACCGCGCTCCTTGTGGTAGGCGCGGATGATCATGAGGCCTGTCAGCTCACCGTGGGCCCCGGCATAGGGGTTGAGAGTAAACTCGGCCATTCCCCCGATCTCACTCAGCCTCCGCTCGAGCGCATGATAGGCCTTGAGCGCACCCTGCACTGTGGATGCCGGCTGCAACGGATGGAGCCGCGCGAAGCCGGGGATGGAGGCTACCTCCTCATTGATCTTGGGATTATACTTCATGGTGCACGACCCGAGAGGATAGAAGCCCGTGTCGACGCCAAAGTTGCATGTCGAGAGGTTGGTATAGTGACGCACCACCGTCGGCTCGTCCGCCTCCGGGAGCTGTGGCGGTGTGGCACGCAACAGTTTGGGATCAATCTCCGCCACAGGCCGGTCGGCGGCCCATGAACGCAGGTTCAGGCCGCGATGTCCTCGGGCCGAGAGCTCAAATATGAGTTTGTCGTACTGTTTTGTTTTCATGGGCTGTTCAGAGATTGCCCCCCTCGGCCTGAGCGGCACGGCGGGCGATTGACACTAATTGATCTGCCTCGGCTATGGTGCGACGCTCCGTAACGGCAATGAGCAGCGTGCGGTCGTCGAGCCTGACGCCGGGGAGTATGCCGGCGTCCACAGCCATATTCATCAACCTGTCGAGCGTCTGAGAGTCGGGTGCCTCGATTGCAAACTCGTTGAGGAACGGTCGGGAGGGATACTTCATCACATATCCGCCCTTGCAACACAGATCATCGGCCAGCTTGTGAGCGAGGTTGCATCCCCACTCTCCGGCTGTGCGCAGACCCGCTGCGCCGGCAAGCGACAGATAGACCGCAGCATAGAGAGCCATCAGTCCCTGATTGGAACAGATGTTGGACGTGGCCTTGTCGCGGCGTATGTGCTGCTCGCGGGCCTGAAGGGTGAGCACATAGCACCTGCGCCCGTCAGCATCGACAGTCTCCCCGACGATTCGGCCGGGCAACTTGCGCATCAGTGGCTTGGTGCAGCACATATATCCGAGGCCCGGGCCTCCGAACGACAGCGGCATGCCGAGACTCTGTGCTTCGCCGGCAGCTATATCGGCCCCCCACTCTGCGGGAGACTTTATAATGCCGAGGTCAAAGGCCGGCGAGCTCATCACCAGCAGAGCCTTGGCGGCATGGACGTCGTCGGCCACTCCGGAGTAGTCCTCGAGGATGCCGTAACGGTTGGGCGACGCAAGCGCCACGCCGGCCACATCGCCGGCAGAGAGCATCCCGCGCATGGCATCGAGATCGGTAGCGCCATCTTTCTCAGGCACAGTGTCGAGCGTGATGCCGTGATAGCCGGCATACGTCTCCATCACCCTGCGGTAGAGAGGATTGAGAGTGGCGCTGACAAGAAAACGCGTGCGCTTACGTGCGGCGGCCACACACATCATCATAGCCTCGGCAAGAGCCGTCGAGCCGTCATACATCGAGGCGTTGGAGACATCGAGCCCCGTGAGCTCGCNCATCATGGTCTGATACTCGAAGATATAGCGAAGTGTGCCNTGCGAGATCTCGGGCTGATAGGGAGTATAGGCGGTGANAAACTCCGACCGGGCCAGCAGATTGGCTATGGCCGACGGGGCGAAGTGGTCATACCATCCCGCGCCGGCAAAGCAGGTGAGAGGCACAGACTCCCGCGCCAGTCTCTCAAAATATGCGCGGACTTCATCCTCGGTCATCGGCTCGCCGAGGCCGTAGTCCACGCTACGGCTCACACCGGCCGGAAGATCGGCATAGAGGTCGGCGACACTNTCCACGCCACAGCGGGCGAGCATCGTCTCTATCTCTGCCGGAGTATGTGGAATGTAGGCTGACATATCTCCCGTCATTTAAGGCTGGCCTTATAAGCGGCCTCGTCCATGAGGGAGTCGAGCTGCGAGGGATCGCTGAGCTCCACCTTGATTATCCAGTTGCCCACAGGATCCTCGTTGAGCAGGCGGGGATTGTCGGTGAGGGCTTCGTTGACCTCGACCACGGTGCCGCTGACAGGGGCAAAGAGGTCGCTGGCCGCCTTGACGCTCTCCACGGCGCCAAATTCCTCGCCGGCCTCCACCTCGTCGTCCACCTCGGGCATATCGACATAGACGATATTGCCGAGAGCGTGCTGAGCATACTCAGTGATGCCGATATAGCCTGTGTTGCCCTCTACGCGGACATATTCGTGGGTGGGTGAATAGTAAGTAGTCATATCTGTGTAAGTATTATTGTATTTGTAATGAAGATGTTGTTATTTCTTGTATGATTTCTTGTAGAATTTCTTAGGGACGACCGTGGCGGGGAATGTCTTGCGACGGATGCGCACTTTGAGCTCGGTGCCCTGAGCGGCATACGGTGCATCAACGAGCGCCATGGCTATGCTCTTGTCCACAGAGATGCCGCGGTAGCCTGTGGTGACATGGCCCACCACCTCGTCAGCGTCGTTAAGCACCTCATACCCGTGACGTGGAATTGCCTTGTCCGCAAGTTCGAGCCCCACGAGCTTGCGTTTCACTCCTTCGGCCTTTTGTGCCGTGAGCGAGCGGCAGCCGAGGAACATGTCGGGCTTGTCGAGCTTNACAAAGTAGCCCAGACCGGCCTCAAGCGGAGTGATGTCNTCGGTCAGCTCGTCGCCATAGAGCGGCAGNCNCACCTCAAAGCGCAGCGTGTCGCGACACCCGAGGCCGCACGGCTCGGCTCTGCCCGAGGCTATCAGCTTGTCCCACATAGCCACGATAGTGGCATCGGGTCCATATATCTCGAAACCGTCCTCGCCGGTATAGCCTGTTCGGCTCACGATGATATTGGCCCCATCATACTTGAGGTCGGCAAACGAGTAAAATTCCATNTCTCCCAACTCNAGGCCCAGCACATCGCGCATCACCGACTCTGATTCCGGCCCCTGAACAGCTATNTGGGCATAATTGTCGCAGAGGTCCTCGATGACCACGGCATATCCGGCAGAATTGGCACGGATCCAGTTGAGGTCCTTGGCAATGTTGGCGGCATTGATCACGAGCAGGAACTCCGTGCGCGAGCGGCGGTAGACCAGCAGGTCATCCACCACACCGCCGTGGCGGTAGCACATCATCCCGTAGAGTATCTTCCCGTCGGGNATGGTGGTGATATCGTTGGTAAACAATCGGTTGACGAACAGTTCGGCTTCAATGCCGCGGACGAGGACCTCGCCCATGTGCGACACGTCAAACACTCCGCACGCTTGGCGCACGGCGTTGTGTTCCTCGACAATCCCCTTATACTGGATGGGCATGTCAAACCCTGCGAAAGGGCTNATCTGTGCCCNTAGCTCAAGATNACGGNAGTGAAGANGGGTAACTTTAAGGTTTTCCATGGTGGTATATCAATATATCTTCAGTTTTTCATTCTAATTTTGTATCGTCGGGAGCAAAAATCCTGTCGGCGAATATGCTCCCCGTGAGCCCCGGCACCACAGTGCTTATCCCGGCTTCGTCAAGAGAGTCAGCAATCCTGTGCCGGTCGAGCGGCAATCCGCGGAGGACTCGGCCCACAAATGCGTTGGCATCCTCTGTGTCGAGAAAATCGCCCCGCAAGTCCACGTCCTCGATGCGGCCGTGACCGAGAGTGAGGTAAATATCCATCTCGCCCACACCCTCTATCCTGCCNCCGGCTCTCAGCGTGCCGCGCGGATTCTTTCCCTCGATCCATCCGGGTGTGTGATAGGTGCTCTCGATAGCCTCTATCTCACGGAGATCCTCGTCTGTGAGCCAATATGGCTCGCCGTCGGGTATCGTGGCCATAAGATGGTCAGCGAGGCGACTCAGGGTCAGGTCTGGGAGATGGCTGCTTATAGTGGTGACGCGCGAGCGCACAGACTCNACCCCGTGGCTCTTGAGTTTCGAGGCCGAGGGGGTGAGGACGCGCCCCATCAGGTCGGGGTCTACAGTGACGAGCATGGTGCCGTGGACTATGCTCCTTCCCGACGGCAGACTCAGGTATGAGTTGCCCGACACTTTACGGCCAGCTATCAGAATATCGTTGCGGGCATTGTCCGTGGCATCGAGTCCGAGGGCACGAAGCGAGGCCACCACCATAGAGGTGTAGCGTGCAAAGGTCGACTCCACACCGTCGGGCGAGCGCGTGATGTAAGACAGCATCAGATTGCCACGGTCGGCCACCACGGCCCCACCCCCGCTCTTGCGCCTGACGATGGCAACCCCGTTGCGTCGGCAATAGTCAGTGTCCACTTCGCGCTCCAGCAGCTGATGGCGCCCGATGATCACCGTGGGGTCCACCTGCCACACGAAAAAATACTCGTCGTCGCCCGGCCGCATAGCAAGCCACTCCTCCGCAGCGAGATAGAACGGCAGGGGGCGCCGGGATTCAAGGGGTAACTGTACGGGACGCATGGTCGGGATAGTCGGTATGGTTTGATATGGCAAAAATAAATATTTTTATGATAAGTACAAAATAATTTTTAACACTTTCGCGCCGTTATTTTTCCGTGGGAAAATTTCAGTTCAAACAGTTTTGCGTGACCGACGACAACTCGGCCATGAAAATAGGTACAGACGGGGTGCTCCTCGGCGCTTGGGCCCCGGTGGAGGGGTGCGGGCGCATCATAGATGCCGGCTGCGGCTCCGGCCTGCTTGCCCTCATGGCGGCACAGCGTGTCGCCCCCGTTTCGCCCGGATGTGCCATCACCGGCATTGAGATTGACCCCGGAGCTGCTGCCGATGCGCGCATCAATGTGGCCGCCTCGCCATGGAGCGGGATGATAGAGATAGTGGAGGGAGACATACTTGAGATCACCCTCCCGCCCCGCAAGGGTGACACACCGACGCTGATCATCTCCAACCCTCCGTTTTTCAACGAGGCGCTCCGCTCCCCCTCCGCCACCCGCGCGCTGGCCAGACACGGGAGCGAGTTTGGCGTCGGGACGCTCATCGACCTTGCGGCCTGCACACTCGGCCCCAGTGACAGCCTTGCGTTCATAGCCCCCGCCACACGCGATGACGAGAGAGAACAGAGCGTCGAACTGCTCCGCCTCGGCGTGGTGGAGAGAGGTGCGGTCGCCACCCGGGCCGGACGACCGCCGGCGCGCCCGCGCTGGCATGTCTCTCCGGGGGCCATCGACCGCAGACTTACCACCCTCACCATCCGCGACCTCGACAACCGCTACACGTCACAATACCTCCAACTCACATCACCTTTTTATCTCGACAGGACATGAACACCATCCCATACCGCCACACATATGCGAGCCGAATCTTCTACTTTCTCATCATCTCCCTCGTCTGTCTCGTCATTGCCGGGATAGTGATGGGAGTGGTGATGGGCGACGGGGGCGCCGAGTCGACCCGACGGCTCCGCATCGCCACTGTGATTCAGGACATGCTGGCATTCATCCTCCCGGCAGTGGTCACCGCAGTGATGGTGACGAGTCTCCCCGCCTCGATGCTCGGGCTCGACCGCGGATTCAAACCCTCCACCCTGCTCATCGCCGTCTGCGTGATGATAGCCTCCATCCCGGCCATGAACATCATCATCGACTGGAACGCCAATCTCTCCCTCCCTGCGGGGCTGTCCACCGTCGAGGCATATCTCAAGAAGGCCGAGGCTGCCGCCGCACACTCGGTCGAGATAATGCTCGCC
>WFLX010017632.1_pt1 | contig 12012 bp, 12 predicted proteins | sample 4967041 | NCBI WGS metagenome assembly WFLX01 (sample SAMN12857096, study PRJNA449069) | gut metagenome | isolation source: stool from male and female vole | host: Microtus ochrogaster | place: USA:Florida | collected 2017 | reverse complement strand
CGGCATAAACCCTATCAAGAATCTGATCAAGAGGAAGATCCTCACCTACAGTGTACATGGCTATATCTCCAAGACATACCACCTTATCACGTGTTCCTAATGGAAATCGCTTCTTGCTTACCATATCTTCTACAAGAAGAGTCCTCTTACCGGGAGTAAGAATTTTGTATAGACCGGGTTTACCGGTTATTGAAAGTATTTCTTTAAGCATATATTTTTAATTTAGTTTTGAGCGTCTAATTAAATAATTATCTCACTAGAGTATATTCCACCGAATCAGAATGCAACCTTGGATTAACAGCATTTGTACCATTGACGGTCTCAATCCTTAAAGGAAGTCTTCCTCCCATGTGATTTGCAAGTTCATTATAATCTACAACAACCCTGACTGCTTTTCTGTCATCAGAAAATTCGCTCATAGGCACGTAGTAGCTGACCCTTACATTTGATGGAAAAAGAAGTAGGCTCTCATCAGCAGGAACATTTTCTGCAACAACACCAACAATTTCTTCTTTTGCTACCAAAGGTTCGACATTCACTTTTACCAGAACCTTTGAGGGAATCAGTCTTACTCCGGGAATAGCCTTAAGTTCAGACTGAAATTGTTTCGATTCTGACAGATCAGTTTCTATATACGCCTTGGTGAAGACTCGTGTCAGAGAGTCAAGGATTTCTCTTGGACCATAAGCTGTGACTCTTGGCGGATCAGATTCCGGATTTCCATATACTATATACCCTGCACGAGGGCTTGCATTCACTGCAACGAGAACAGGCACCGATTTTCCTGGATTGTCGGTATAAATAAGTCGTAAGGAATCAATACTACTCGAAATTATCGTGGCGCTAATGCCAAAAGTTTCCTTTAAAGCCGACATTATGTCAGATTTTGAGCAGATCATCTGACCCTGTTCTGCAAGTTCTCTGAAATTGAGGTTGACAGTCGGAGTCTTCATCCACATGGTCCTCATGAGACTTGAGCCTTTATCCTTGACTTCCACATGTATCGACTTAGGAACTTCTGATATGAAAGTCACAGAATCAGGCTTATTGGAGATCTTGACATTGACAACGCATCCATCCTGTACCGAATCATTCAATGTCATGATCAACCAAAACAATCCAGATATACCGACAAACACCAAAAAAGTGAGTATGCTCCGGAATCTTGACGACTTCCGAAGCTTGACCCACCACTTTTTTATAGTATCATGCCAGTTTTTGAGCATAAGGAAAAACCCAACTCAGAAATTACTGCTGTGCATTTGGATTCTCAACACCAGCTGGATAGACGGAGCTTTTGTCAACTTTAATTTGTACGCCGGGAGCTACTTCTATCATCACTGTTACTTCAGAAATTTCCTTAAGTTTACCATGGATACCACCGGCAGTCACTACACGGTCGCCGGTTTTCATTGCCTCCCGAGCTTTTTTAATCTCTTTCTGTTTTTTCTGTTGTGGACGAATCATGAAAAAATAAAATATCACGATCATTGCCACAATCATAAGCATTCCGCTCATGCCACCACTGCCACCGGAGGCGGCCTGAAGAAGTATTGAATTCATAATTATATGGTTTTAATTGAGTTATTTTCTTAATTTACCATTCTCTTTTAGATTCGCAATAGTTGTTGCAAGAAGTCCATTTACAAAAGATCCACTTTTGGGAGAAGAATAGCATTTGGCAATCTCGATATATTCATTCAGCGATGCCTGGATTGGAATTTTTGGAAAATTCATGATTTCAGCCAATGCAGTTTCCATTATAACAACGTCCATATAAGCAAGACGGTCAGACTCCCAATGCTGTTTGTTGAGAGCCTCATCAATATATCTCTTGTAGGTTGCATGATTTTTGACAGCATCTTCGAATAGTTCCGAGCCGAACTTGGCATCTTCGTCATCTTTATACATTGGCAAAACCGGATCAGAGATTGCGCTATCCGGTGACGAAGCCTTTTCCTCAAATCGTCTGAAAGTTTTCAAAACGAATTCACCCATTATATCAAGGTCGTCATTCCAAAATACCGACATAGTCTCAAGGTTCTCCAAGAATTCAGAATCTGTCAAGATTATGTTGCGCATTGCTTTTTTCCAGAATTCACAGTCTTCATGAAGGTCTGAAACCGGATTAGCAATATAGTCATGATAAAGATCAGATTCAAGGATACGTTTGAGCAAGTGTTTAATAAGTTCACGATCTTGTTCTACCCAAGAAATCTTTTTCTTCTCAACATATTTCTTAATAACGTCATTATTGTTGAGAAGTTTTACTAATTCATTATCGATAAATTTTGTGTTGGGATGAAGGTCTTCTTCGCTCTTGATATATCGGTGTCTACGTTCATCAAGTTCCACTTCCTGTTGATATGTGATTTCACTTGGCAATAACAGCAGACGGAAATATAGCTCTCGAGCCTTTTCAAGACTGGTCTTTAGATCTGCCAAACCGTCGGAAATATGATCCTGACTTGTGGCAAATTCCAAGAAAGTCTGATTGATCATCTCTTTAGCTCGGTCCACTCCTCTCAGAGAGTAATTCTCATATCTCTCCAAACAAGAAGCAATCTTAGAGTCGGGAGATATGAATTTACTGAAAATATCTTGCCATATCTTCGAATCAGCTTCTGGATTCTTCAGGTAGTTTTTGTAGATTGCTGACGCCTTGATTCTATCTGCGAGTTCCTCTACACATCCTGCAAGCGGGAACGAATAACCTGAATATTTGCTTATCAGTGATTTAATAATGTTATCATCTAAAAGGCGCTGAATGAACCTTGAATTATAAAGCGGAGAATTGCTGGTTCGAGGTGAGATGTATCGAGCTATCTCTACCATAAGATAGAGATAGTCAAGATAGAGTGTGTAGGCAAAACGCTTCTCCTTAGTAGGTGCAGACGGAGAAGATTGCACAGTGAAATTGTTTTGCACAAGAAAATATGAATAAAGTAGCTGAACCACTTTTATTCTTATAAGGACTCTATTGATCATAAGAGATAGAATTATAAAATCACTTCACCGACACTCCTGTCAGTGATTTTTCTATGAAGTACAAAATTAATATTTTCCAACGATTCCACCAAAAATATCGGTCAAAATCTCAGATGATTTGTGATTTACAACCCGGATTTATTATCTCTTTGCCTGATTGCCTCATAGATCATGATTCCAGCAGCAACCGAAACATTAAGTGAGCTAATTTCGCCTCTTATCGGGATTGCCGCAAGTTCATCGGCTATTCTAAGCACCTCATCAGAGATTCCGGTCTCTTCAGCGCCCATAACAATAGCTACAGGAACAGTAAAGTCGGCTTCTGTATAGTTTCTTGCCCCTTTTTCAGTAGCAGCTACAATTTTATATCCATTCTCTTTCAGATTTCTAACAGCTTCTAAAGTGCTTTTCTCCCTACATACAGGGATATGAAACAACGCTCCGGCAGAAGTCTTTATAGCATCGGCTGTTATTGAAACAGAATTATGTGAAGGAATTACTATGGCATCAACACCGGCACAGCATGCTGTCCGAGCAATTGCACCGAAATTTCTTATGTCAGTAACACCGTCGAGCACCACCATTATAGGATTCTTGCCCTCTTCATAGAGTCTCGGGATAATGTTGTCGAGTCTTTGATAAGGAACGGCAGCAAGAATAGCAATAGCGCCTTGATGATTTTTAGTGGTTATACGGTTGAGTTTCTCCTGTGGCACTCGCCTAACAAGCACTCCATATTCCTTTGCCTTTCCAAGAAGTTCTCTTGCAAGATCCCCATTAATATCTTTCTTAATCAAGATCTTATCAATATCCTTCCCGGCTTCTATTGCCTCAATGATGGCCCTGAGACCAAAAATATAGTCACTTTTTTCCATTGAATTTCATATTTATTTTTGAAAACTCAACCAAAAGTCAAATTTTATTCAACGTTTTAATCACCTTTTAGTAACGCCCTTGCATTCGAAAGGGCAGCCTCATTAATTTCTTTGCCCGAAAGCATCCTTGCAATTTCCCGTATTCTTGCCGGTTCATTGAGCACCTTGACATGACTAACAGTCCGTTCTCCTTCATCTTGTTTATAGACCAGAAGATGAGATTGTCCTTTCACTGCTACTTGCGGAAGGTGGGTGATAGCAAAGACCTGCATCCCTTTAGCAATTTTCGCCATCATGGAGCCCATTCGGTCTGCAATGTCACCTGACACTCCGGTGTCTATTTCATCAAATATTACAGTAGGAAGCCTAAGTTTATTAGCTGTGATAGCTTTTATGCATAATGTCAATCTTGCCATTTCACCGCCTGATGCAGTCTGTGCCAATGGCATAAGCGGTTGACTTTTATTAAATGAGCATTGGAAATCAACAATATCCTTACCATCCGGTGTAAGTTTGCCCTGGGTCATACTTACAGAGAATGTTAGGTTTTTTAAACCTAACGGCCGAGCATCTTCAACCAGCATTTTTTCGAACTTTCTTGCGGCTGCTATTCTTGATTTACTGATATTCTCTGCTTTAGCTTTGAGAGAATCTCCAAGCGCCCGAGCTTCAGACTCGAGAGCAGTCAGTTCGTCAACTCTTTCGAATCCTCCTGCATTTTCCGCCTTCAGGCTTGAGTATAGACCCACGAGATGATCATAATCAGCAACCTTGAATCTTTTCACAGCTTCATATAGCTCATGCATTCGTGCATCTGTCTTGGCGAGTCTTACCGGATCAGATTCAATACCGGATGCAATCCTTGCCAAAGAATCGCCAATATCCTTAAGTTCAATATATATGTTCTTTAGCCTTGCAACTATGCTTGGCTGATCTTGCTCTCCTTTAGTTTCGAAAAGGGAAAAATCTATACCCTCTATTTCTGACCCAGCTTCTGAAATCAATGAAAGCGCCGATATATCGGCAAGAGAGATTAGATTGGAGGCAGAACTTATATGGGTGCGTAAGTCGTCGGCACTGGAGAGTATATCAAATTCCTTTTCCACGTCTTCCAGTTCCCCTTCACGTGGATTTATCTTATTCAGTTGTTCAAGCTGAAAGGAACGAAACTCTCTATTCTCCCTGTTCTTTTCCAACACCTCGCGGAGTCGTTTGATTTTTGTTCGTAGACTGACAAACTTTGAAAAATCACTTTTATATTCCGCAAGCAATTCTGCATTGTCTGCAATGGAATCGATAATTTTCAACTGATAATCCGGACGCGATAGCAGACGATTGGAATTCTGTGAATGTATGTCAACAAGACTACCGGCGATTTCAGTGAGTAATGGAAGTGTCACCGGAGTGTCGTTTATGAAAGCTCGGCTTCTTCCGTTTGAAGAAATCTCGCGTCGTACGATTATTTGTCCTTCGTTCCAATCCAGATCATTGGCATCGAATGATTCTTTGAGTGACTCGGTCACACAATCGAACACACCCTCCACTACAGCTTTACCATCCCTGTTGGAAAGCACTTTACTGTCAGCCCTCTCTCCCATCAGTAGTGAAATTGCTCCCATCATTACCGACTTGCCTGCACCGGTCTCACCAGTCATAATTGTAAGACCATCGGTCAACGACAGTTCCAGGCTGTCGATAAGGGCATAATTGCGTATTGAGAGTTGTCTGATCATAATTTAATTATTCTAATTATTATCCTCTCCTTTTCTAATCTTATCAAGACGTTCGTTTTCAGAAGGAAATATGGGTTGAAGCAATTTATAGACTAATTCTCTTTCCTGTTGAGGCGATTTTGAGTAAACATTGACAAGCTCATCAAGTTTTGAATCTCTGAAAATCGATAGAGCTGCCGACATAGGATCCGCGTGATATACTTTTTCAATTGCACTTAGTGAGGATGTGATGGAAGCTCTTCCTTTATCGGGAGAAGTCACCATCTCATCGAGTCCTTTCCTATGATAATCGTAGAGCATTTGCCTGTAAGCGGAGGTGGCCGGAGAAGTAAAAGAATTGAGTACCCCACTCCTATTCTTCGGATCTTCAAATGCCTTCCATCCTATTTCTCCAAGACTCTGTGCCTGTTGAACCACAGATGCTGCTTTTTCATAGAATGGATCCCCGCCATTCAATGAGAAACTGTCGAAATCAAGAGCAAGAAATAGATAAGCGTAATAATTTAAGATTGCAGTCAGATTACTGTCGATTGAAGTGGAATTGAATATAAGTGGTTCTCCTTCCCTATATTCAAAACTTATCCTGTTGTCTTTGAAATTAAATAGTGTAGTAGTATATGTGGAGTTGTAGACAGGTCTTGATAACTGCACTTGAAGATCACCAGTTAGCCTATCGTCGGTATATTCACTTACCGTAAAGAAAAGACGACAATCAATTTTCTCATTGTTTGAAAATGTTGCATTGGAAAATTTTGTTTCGTTCATATACTCCGTCATAGCCTCTTGCAAGTTATGAAACACAGATTTAGAACCACCTTCAATTTTTTGGGCATTGACTTCCACAATGCAATTCAATTCCTGGGCAGAGAGGAGCGATGGGAATATAATACCCGCCAGAACCGCCAAATATTTCAAAGCACCTTTCATACCCGTATATCTATATAAGAAAGTAAATGTAATAATTATATGTGCAATCAGATAATTTGTATTTAAACAACTAATCAAGATAAGCTTTCCTCAATTTCATCGAATATGTCTTTCGCAACGTCTCTTTTACTCTTAGCAGGAAATTCTTTCTCTGAGCCATCAGATTTCAAAATTGTCACTTGGTTTGTGTCTTTATTAAACCCAGCCAAAGGATTCCTTAGGGAATTAAGAACTATCATATCAAGTGACTTGCGTTTCATCTTGTTGATGGCATTATCTAATTCGTGATCTGTTTCCAAAGCAAAGCCTACAAGAAACCGGTTTCCTTTAATAGCGCCAAGAGATGATGCGATATCAGGGTTTTTCACCAATTTCAAGGTCATTCCGTCTGTATTTTCACGTTTTATTTTGGAAGAACAGCATTCCTCAGGTGCATAGTCAGCAACTGCTGCAGACAAAATTGCAATGTCACACTCAGCAAAATACTTTTCAGCTTCCACAAGCATTTGACGGGCACTTCTTACGTCAACTCGTTTTATGTTCTTGCTTTCCGTATGTAAAGCAACCGGTCCAGTCACCAACGTCACGTCAGCTCCTCTGGCGGCAGCCTCATCAGCAATAGCGAATCCCATTTTCCCGCTCGAATAGTTACCGATGAATCTGACGGGGTCAATATCTTCATAGGTAGGACCTGCTGTGACTAAAACATTTTTTCCTAAGAGCGACATTTTTTTTGCGAAATGAAGTTCCACACGTCTCAGTATTTCTTCAGGTTCTTCCATGCGGCCTTTGCCAGTAAGATGACTTGCAAGCTCCCCGGAGCCTGGCTGGATAATTTCTACTCCGTCACTCTCCAAAGTGGCTATATTGCGTTGGGTAGATGGGTGAGCCCACATATCAAGATCCATAGCAGGTGCAATCATAACGTGACTTTTGGCTGATAGATATGTTGTGATCAGCATGTTGTCTGCGACACCAGAAGCCATCTTTCCTATTGTGGAAGCGGTTGCCGGAGCTATTACCATAAGATCTGACCACAGGCCGAGGTCAACGTGTGAATGCCACTCTCCTGTGTTTGCTGCAAAGAATTCTGAAACTACGGGTTTACCACTCAGGGCTGCAAGAGTGGCAGGTGTAATAAACTCTTTGCCATTTGGGGTAATGACAACTTGAACTTCAGCACCTGCCTTAATTAATAAACGCAAGAGATAAGCACTTTTATAGGCTGCTATTCCTCCTGAAATGCCCAATACGATATGTTTACCCTCAAGGCTTCGGTTCATTGTCCTTTTTTCTTTGAAAATTCATATTGTAGCCTACGAAGTTGGTCCTTGGTTTCCTTCGGGAAATCACCTTGTAATATCCATTGAATGAAACCAGGTTCAAATCGGACTACATCTTTCACCTTCTTTCCCTTGTTTTTTCCAAAGTTGAATATAGGCTCATGGTTTTCATCATATACCATGCGACCTGCCAAGTCAACATTTTTACCTCCGCTTGAGAATTCTGCTAATGCCTTGACATCATTCTTGAGTTCAGGATATCTGTCGAGTTGGCTAAGAAGAACTTCATAAGTCGCTTTTGTGTCAGCATTTGCAGAATGTGCATCATTAAGATCCTTACCGCAATAAAACTTATATGCTGCAACGAGGGTGCGTTGTTCCATCTTGTGGAAGATTCCCTGCACATCCACAAAATTTCTACCGGCAACATCGAATGAAAGACCAGCTCGGCCAAATTCCTCTATCAATAACGGCACGTCGAACTTATTGGAATTGAAACCTGCTATATCGCTATCGGCAAATAATTCATGGAGTGACTTTGCAATTTGTCGGAAGGTAGGTGCATCTTTGACATCATCGTCGCTGATATGGTGCACCGCAGTACTCTCTTCAGGAATATGACATTCCGGGTTTATTCGTCTGGTTTTTTCCTCAGTGTGACCATCTGGAAACACTTTGATGAGAGAAATCTCCACTATTCTATCGGCAGTGACACTTGTCCCTGTTGTTTCCAAGTCAAAAAAGATTATGGGGCGCGTGAGATTCAGTTGCATAATTGTTCGTTTAAGTTTCGCGGCTCAACTTAGGGTTATAGGGTTATGAGATTGTGTGGTTATTCAATCACTTGCATCGGCATCTGTAGCATCACCACATTCTCATCGTCTTTCTGCTCGAATGGCATAAATAGACCTGGACGCCCTGGATCAGACAGTTTTACCACTACTGAATCACCGGGAAGATTATTCAGGACTTCTATCATATAAACTGAGTTAAATCCAATTGCGAGGGGGGCACCTTCGTAAGAGCAGGAAACGCGTTCTTCTGCCTTAGTGGAATAATCAAGATCTTGAGACTGAAGCACTACAGAATTCTCCCCCATGCTCATTTTCACAAGACTTGATGCTTTACTGGCAAAAAGAGATACACGACGCATTGCAGAAAGCAAACCAAGGCGATCTATAGTCATCTCGTTTGGATTATCCTGAGGAATCACACGGTTATAATTTGGATAATTGCCTTTTACAAAACGACAACCAAGTGTGAAGTCTCCAAAACTAAATATAGCACTCTTATCATCCTTGCGGATTTTTATTGTTTCAATCTCCTTAGAGATGAGTGATCTTAGAATTCCCGCCGGTTTCCCAGGAAGAATGAACGATGTCTCACGGTTTGGATGATATGAGCTGTTGATATATCTTACGAGCTTGTGAGTATCTGAACCTACGAATGTAATATCGTTTTCATGGAAATCCCAGAATACGCCTGTCATCATTGGACGGATAGTCTCAGTACTTATGGCAAACAGTGTATAGTCAAGACCGCTGAGAATAACTTCTGCCGGAATAGACATTTCCACAGCTAAATCGTCAGTGTCAAAACTCTGGGGATATTCAGCAGCATTCACTCCCATGAATGTAAAGTGTCCTCCCGGGAACACAAGATCAACAGTGCCGGAGTTCTCGTCGATTTCAAAAGTGAGGGGAAAATTAGACACTTCCTTTACAACTTCCATCAAGCGCTTGGCATTTATGGCAATCTTCCCGTCTGTGCCCTGATTAGTGATTTCCATTTTTGCAGTCATCACAGTCTCCTGGTCTGATCCGGTGATGAAGAGTGTGTCATCCCTAACATCGAGCAGGAAGTTGTCAAGAATCGAGAGTGCGTTTTTCGCGTTTACGACCTTGCTTACAGCTGCAAGCTGCTGCTGAAGAGTCTTTCCATGAACATTAAATTTCATATATCTACAGTGTTTTTATTGATTATCAAATATAGAATTTTTTTCAGATTCAATTCGACGCCAAGCGACATAATGGAATACTAAATATGATTTAACGCAGAGTGCGTATGAGCCTACAAATTTAATAAAAAAAAACCGTATATGCAAAAAAAATTCCATGCACTTTCATGCATGGAATCTATTATAAAATATTAGGGATATTATTCCTCTGTAGCCTCAGCAACTACGCAAACATCAACATCTGCGTTTACGTCGCGATGGAATTTCACAGTGCAAACATAGTCGCCAACAACCTTGATAGGGTTTTTGAGTGAAATGAGCTTGCGATCTACATTGTGACCGAGCTTAGCGAATGCATCTGCAATCTGGGCAGCACCTACACTACCGTAGATAACGCCGTTAGGACCTGTTTTTGCCTCAATAACGAGCTTAACGTCTTTTATCGCGTCAGCCTGGCTCTGAGCCTCAGCAAGAATTGCAGCAATCTTATGCGCACGCTGGCGAAGGTTCTCCTTGAGTTCCTTTAGGTTAGCTTCAGATGCGATAACGGCTTTGCCCTGAGGGATGAGATAGTTACGTCCATAACCATCTTTCACTTCCACTACATCGTCCTTGTAGCCGAGTTCGACTACGTTCTCTTTCAGAATAAGTTTCATATATAGCTTTGTATAAAATGGTTATTATTTCATTAAGTCAGTAACATATGGGAGAAGAGCAAGGTGACGAGCACGCTTTACTGCCTGAGCCACACGACGCTGGAACTTGAGTGAAGTGCCGGTGATACGGCGTGGCAGTATCTTGCCCTGCTCGTTTAGGAATTTCTTAAGGAAGTCGGGATCCTTATAGTCGATATATTTGATACCGCTACGTTTGAAACGACAGTATTTCTTCTTACGGGTGTCTACTGTAAGGGGAGTAAGATAACGGATTTCGCTGTTTGCTGCCATGATTAAGCCTCCTTGTTTTCTGCCTCGGCTGTAGCCTCAGCGGTTTCACTTGCGTTGTTTGCGTTCTTTTTGCGACGTCTTTCAGCATATTCAGCTGCGTACTTGTCAAGACGGAAAGTGAGGAAACGGAGCACTTTCTCATCGCGGCGATAAGCGATCTCAAGCTGCTTCACCAAAGTCGGTGCACCTTCAAATTCGAGCAGGCAATAGAAGCCTGTTGATTTCTTCTGGATAGGATATGCGAGTTTACGCAGACCCCACTCCTCTTCATTGACGATTGTTGCGCCGTTGGCAGTCAATACGCCTTTGAATTTTTCTACCGCTTCCTTCATCTGTTCGTCAGACAAAACGGGAGTTAAAATGAAAACGGTTTCGTAACGATTCATACGTGTTATAAATTAGTTGGTTAATTTTCACTGCTTTGCACACTAATTTTTCAAAATTAGCCCGAAAAGCGATGCAAAATTACAAAAAAAAATTCATTTATGCAAAACTTCTCTTATTTTTTTCTACATACAGTGATGTCAATTCAATGTTCAAATTGTGTTTAATCCATCAATAAAGGAAAGGTTTAGCACAGTGAGATAACCGAAAATTGAATATTGGATCTAAAAGTGTTAACGTGACTACCCTGTCATATCACGACATACGGTCGCGATAGTCTTCGTAAGTGAATTCTCTAAGAAGAACAGGATTACCTTCTTTTGGCTGGAGCCATATAGATGGATGTTGAATACCGTTAAACATGTTAGTCTTTACCGTTGTATAATGATTCATATCGCATAAAGTCAGACGGTCGCCCGGTTTCAACGGTTGTGCAAAATCCCAATCACCTACATAATCNNCACTAAGGCAAGAGTTACCCCNAAGCCTGTATGTATGTCTTTCCTGATCACCGAAATGTCCGTCATGTGTTCGCAAATCTTCATTATCTTTGTCAGGAAGTGCTTCGGCAATAATTGGTTTGTATGGCATCTCAAGGCAATCCGGCATGTGGCAAGCGAATGATGCATCTATTATGGNTGTCTTNATNCCTGCNTCTTCAANAACATCAANCACTTCANTGATGANATCTCCANTNTGCCACATAAAGGCACTACNTGGTTCNATAATTATCTCGACACCGGGATATCGTTCGTGCACCTCTTTCATCAGTGAAACAAGAAAATCAATATCATAGCCTTTCCTTGTCATTAAATGCCCTCCCCCCATATTCAACCATTTGATTTCTCTCATGTGATGACCATACTGACGATGAAATGCATCAAGAACCTTAGCAAGATCATGGCTGTCAGACTCACA
>WFLX010006794.1_pt1 | contig 12014 bp, 9 predicted proteins | sample 4967041 | NCBI WGS metagenome assembly WFLX01 (sample SAMN12857096, study PRJNA449069) | gut metagenome | isolation source: stool from male and female vole | host: Microtus ochrogaster | place: USA:Florida | collected 2017 | reverse complement strand
TATCAACCTCCCCGAAAGTATGATGATGCTTGGCAATGCGTCGCTACTCGAATCTATTTTCAACAATCTTATCAACAACGCGATCCTATATTCCGGCTGCTCCACTATCTCTATCTTCCTTCAGGAAGAAGACGAAAAAAGCTATCGTATCATTGTGGCAGATGACGGTATTGGAATCCCTGAAGAACATTTCGAGCATCTTTTCGACCGATTCTATCGTCTTGAGACCGGTCGTTCGCGCAAGAAAGGGGGGTCGGGTATCGGGCTTGCCATCGTAAAACAGGCTGTCAAATTCCACGGTGGAGATATCTCAGTGAGCAATGTACCTTCAGGAGGTCTCGAATTCACCATAACCTTATCCAAATCCTAATATGGAAAAGCAGGATATTGAAGATTTAGCAGAAAAAGTAATTTCTACCGGAAAAGGAGTCTCCAAGGAAGAGGCTCTCTTCCTTATTAATGGTCAGGATCTTGATGCCCTCTGCAATGCTGCCGATCGCATAACGAAAGCTTTCCATAGCAATTTCTTTGATTCCTGCTCCATTGTCAACGCCAGAAGCGGCATGTGTGGCGAAGACTGCAAATGGTGTGCACAAACAAGTCGCCACCATACCGGCTGCGCCACCTATAACATATTAGACGAAGCCGACACACTGAAAGCCGCCCGGCTAAACCAGCAGACCGGTATCCGCCGCTTCTCCCTCGTCACCAGTGGCCGCACAGTTTCTGACCGTGACCTCGACCGCTTTATCGACATCATCAAGCGTCTAAGATCCGAGACCGACCTCCACCTCTGCGTCTCAATGGGACTTCTCAATGAATCCCAACTCAAACGACTCAAAGAAGCCGGAATCGAACGCTACCACTGCAATATGGAGACCTCCTCACGTATGTGGCCCTCCTTAGTTACGACCCACTCCCAAAAAGACAAAAGAAATACTATCGAAGCCGCCCGCAGACAGGGAATGGCAATATGCTCCGGAGGCATCATAGGAATGGGTGAGACTGAAGAAGATCGCGTCGACTTTGCAATAATGCTCCGAGAAATGGAAGTCGATTCTGTCCCCATTAACATTCTGCACCCTATCAAAGGAACTCCCCTTGAAAACACTCCTCTCATCTCAGAAGAAGAGATTATCCGGTGTGCCGCTGTCTGGCGATTCATCCTCCCAAAGCAAGTCATCCGCTTCGCGGGAGGCCGAGGCCGCCTCTCCCAAAAGAATATGCGTCGCCTCTTCCAAGGAGGAATCAACGGCGCCATAATGGGCGACATGCTGACCACCATCGGCAACACCCTCCAAGAAGACCTCCAGCTAATCTCCGACTCCGGCCTTCAACTCGCCCTTCCCAATTCTCAATTATAAATTACTAATTATAAATGCAGATTTCAGTAGTCATCCCCCTATACAACGAAGCCGAATCCCTCCCGGAGCTCCACGCATGGATCTCCCGCGTAATGGCTGCCAACAATTTCTCTTACGAAATCATATTCTGCAACGACGGTTCGTCTGACGACTCCCTGAAAGTCATCAAGAATCTTGCCGAGGAGGACCCGGAGCACGTACATTGCGTGAGCTTCTCACGCAACTACGGCAAATCTCCGGCTCTCAACGAAGGATTCCTGCGTGCAAAGGGTGATGTCGTAATCACAATGGACGCCGACCTCCAGGATAGTCCCGATGAGATCCCCGAACTCTACCGTATGATCACCGAGGATGGCTTCGACCTCGTCTCAGGATGGAAGAAAAAACGCTACGATCCCCTCAGCAAAACCCTCCCCACTAAACTCTTCAACGCTACAGCCCGCAAAGTCAGCGGTATTAAAAACCTTCATGANTTCAACTGCGGNCTGAAAGCATATAAAAAAGATGTAGTCAAGCACATTGAAGTCTACGGCGACATGCATCGCTATATCCCATATCTTGCTAAAAATGCCGGCTATAAGAAAATAGGGGAGAAGGAAGTGCATCACCAAGCACGAAAATACGGAACAACCAAATTCGGTCTCGACCGCTTCGTTAACGGCTATCTGGACCTCGCCACACTTTGGTTTCAATCCAAATTCGGAATAAAACCCATGCACATCTTCGGTCTCTTAGGAAGTGTCATGTTCTTGATCGGATTCATAGCCACATTGACAGTCATCATAATGAAAATAGTCAGCATGTGCAATCCCGACTATCACTTCTATCTGACGAACTCCGTCTACTTCTATCTTTCCTTAGCCTCCATGGTAATGGGCCTGCAATTCTTCCTTACCGGTTTCATAGGCGAGCTAATCACCCGCAACTCCCCCGAACGCAACCACTACCTAATCTCCGAAGACTGGTAACGTAATAAAGTATGCTCCGCATGCGCCCCCCATACCCNNAAANGGTAANTCCCCAAAAAGCAAACTAAGTAATAAAGCATGCTCCGCATGCGCCCCACGNCCTCAAATGNTAATTAAAAAGAGCATCTTCATATTAAAANTAATAGCCACCNCCATCCTCCTAATATTGTCGGCCCTCCTATCTCATGCCCAATCCAACAAAGGCACAATAACCCCCGTAGAATCTGACGACCAAGCCCCACCAAAACCCATCCTACACTACTACGACAAACACGGCGACAAACTCGACACCCCTGTCCTCTACCTCGCCGAACTCGACACCGCCTCCTCCATCCGTCCTCAATCCCCATACGCGCTCTTCAATGGAATCACCATCGGCGTAAACTTCGCCGATGCCATCATGTCTGCAATCGGGCAATCCCACAGCAGCTACGACATCTCTGCTATGGTCTCACTCCACAATTGGTTTTTTCCTGTAGTAGAAGCCGGAATAGGTTGGGGACATCACACTGAAAATAATGACCTTTTCAAAATAAAAGCGTATCCATCCCTATATGCCAAAGTAGGCATAAACTATAACTTCCTATACAAGTCTAATCCCGCCTACATGGGCTATTTAGGCCTACGTTTCGGAGTCTCCCAATGCAAATGGGACAAAACCGACATCCTTTCCACCAACGAAGAGGGGGAAACCATCTATCTCCCCAACGAAATGGACCAGCGATGCACCAGTCTTTACGGCGAAGTCCTCGCCGGGCTGAAAGTCAAGGTAGTCGGGCCCCTCTCCTTAGGTTGGAACGTCCGTTATCGTCTCGGACTCCATAGCAGCCAAGGCAAATCACCCTGGTTTGTTCCGGGCTACGGCACCGGTCCCCTCGGCTTCACCTTCAACGCCTACATCACCTTCGGCGAAAAGCCCCGCCGCGACCCTCTCCCCAACATCGACCTCCCCTCCCCTGCCCCGACCCCCNAANGNGACCCCNAAANCNCCCCNCCCCCCCCCCCCCAACCCCCCCACCCCCACTCCAATCTCTAATTACAATAAACCATCCCCATGGAGGGGAGGCTTCCAAACCTCCCTTCCATGGGGATTGACTCAACCAAAATGGGGTGATAGTTGTTATAGAGGGTAAATGAACTTTAATAATTAATTCTGCTATGAAAAGTATCTATAAGGCTATGGCTATAGGAGCTATCGGAATCAGCGCGGCAGCTATGCCGGCAGCGGGAGATGCTTGCACCCGCGTGATCTATGAAGGAAGTGACAATCTGATCGTCATCGGTCGTTCGCTCGACTGGAAGACCCCCATCCCGACAAATCTCTATGTTTATCCTGCCGGAATGTATAAGCAGGGAGCTTCTACTCCGGATGGCATAAACTGGACCTCAAAGTATGGAGCTGTATATGCAGTAGGTTACGACGGTGGTATCACCGAGGGAATGAATGAGAAAGGGCTGTCAGTGAATGGACTTTTCTGCAAGGGGACCATATATAATAATGCGCAGCGTGAGAAGAATCCTCCTATTTCGCTTGCCATGATAGTAGGATGGTTGCTCGACAATTGCGCCACAACTCAGGAGGTGCAAGATTTGCTTACCTCCACCCCATTCAGCATCGAGGGAGCGACATTNGATGGAGGAACCGTCTCGACACTTCACTGGGGAGTGACCGATGCTTCGGGCAAGAGCCTNATATTTGAGTTTGACGAAGGGAATTTGAATATTTATGATCCGGGCGACATTCGGGCAATGACAAACGANCCTCAATGGCCTGCNATGACTGCCATAATCAATTATTGGGACAAGATCGGTGGCATGCACATGTTNCCNGGNACTGTGACAAGTCCGGACCGTTGTGTGAGGGCTAATTATTTTGCACATCATGTCGAGCCAACATCCGATGCTCAGCTTGGAGCTGCAATCACACGCTCAGTGCTTGTGAACAGTTGCGTTCCTTATACATATAATATTGAAGGGGAACCTAATTTGAGTTCAACCCAATGGAGAAGCTACTCAAACCTCCGCGATAAGCTCTACTATTTCGANATAGTGACNAATCCAGGNTATTATTATGTAGACCTTAAGAAATGCGATCTGACTAAGAAGGGACATGTCTTGAAACTGGATACTTCTCATTCTTCAGATTTGGTAGGGGATGTGACAGCTAAATTTGTCAAATCGGAAGGATTTAAGCCGATGTATTGAACAGTGAGTAGTGAACAGTGAATAATGAACNATTAATATGANAAAAGAGCCTCNCTGAAANGGNGTTCTTTTATTTNATGGAGANGGTCAGGCAGATGTCGGCNAGAAGGAATCGGCGNAGAGTGTANATGNTTCCGTGAAGCTCCTTGAAGGCGTTTAAGACGAATTTAAGTGTTATTTGCTTTTCTTGGTCTAATTGACTACGTCCGTCATGTATAAGATTGTAGAGACGACTGGAATTAGTGTATGACTCATCGAGCATGACCGACATGCTTTTTCTTAATTCGCGCATNTCNGGAATGTCTCCTGAGTTTATAAGTTCGATACAGNAATCGCAGCATCCANAAATATCANCAACAAGAGATTCAAGCTGCTCAGTGTAANCATCGGGGAATGGTTCGGCATATTCAGAGGAGTATATGATGCAAACTTCAGCGATACGACGCAGCGAGGCATTGATTGAGAAACGACAATCAATTGCAAGATTGATCCAGGAAGCAGTTTCTATATATTCCTCACGGTCGATAGTAGAAAGACATTCTACTTTAGCTGCCAACTGATCCTTTAATTCGCGTTTCATCTCCTTAGTGTCTTCAATGGCTCTTTGGAGAGAGATGATGTCGTTCGAATTATATGACTTACTGATTTCTACCAATGAGTCACGCACGTGCTTGAGAAATTGTTTATGGTTTGTGAATACATATTCAATGAAGACATTATATGCGACATTGCTGTCNATTGTTTCTTTAATGGTTTGGCATACCACGGCAGTCTGGTCGTTGACGAATTTGCCACGAGTGTGTTTTTTCTTTAAGAATACAGCTTCATCACCCATCACTTCAAGATAGATGAGGATGCCAATAGCACAAATTGCTATAGCGGCGAGAATTATTGTAAACCAGTATTCCATTGTAGAAGATTTAATCGTTTTTTTTCAAACTCCTTGTGGGGGAATTACGATGCAAAGTAATATAATTTTTGTTACAATGATGTTACAGAGGGGTTGCAATATTATTAATTAACAATTGCACGGCNNNGCCGTGCAATTGTTAGGGTTANAGGGGTTAAAGGGGTTAGAAGGGTTAGGAAGGTTAAATGGGTGAANGGTATATGTGAAAAGGAGGCTTCCCGGGGGAAGTCTCCTTTATTATCGTCAGACGGCTGGGAAGGCGTCTGATCCATATTGGGAAGTCGTCTGATCCTTGTTAGAAGAGGACTTTTTCTGCTTTGTTGGCGGTCTTCTTGATGTAGACACCCTTTTCCGGGTTTGCTACGCGACGGCCTGCGAGGTCGTAGTAGATTGCGGATTCGCTAACTTCCACTGCTTCAACGGCTGTATTGTTGCTACCCTGACGGAATGTGATTTCATAAGAAGCAGCAGGAATAGTTATCTTCACTACGCAAGTGCGGCTTACATCGTATGGGTTGGGCTCGGCCTGGAAACGAAGACCACAATTACCGGAGAAGTATTGTTGGCCATTTTCAGTATACATCTCATCATACACATCGATTATACCAAGCCAATCGCAATCTTCTTCGCCATTGAAAGTGATGTTGAAATCTTCTGTCATGGAAGTAGACACAAGATAGAGTCCATAGTCAAGACCTTGCTTTTCTTCAGTGGTAGCGCCTTCATTGGAAAGGAGGATATTATCAGGTTGATTTGAGAAGTAAGAATAAAGCCAAGGATAAGAGACATCGGCGAGGACACCGGCAACAGTATTGTAGCCTATCATATCCTTCATAGCCACGAGCGAATAATTTTCCAATCCCTTATCAGAACCAATTGCAGAGCCAATATAACCAAGATGGCCGTAGCCTTCGTCATGGAAGTCCAATGACATATATGAAGTCACGAATTGGCCGTTGCCAAGATTAACATCAAAACCAGTCACAACAATAGTGATGTCGTCATTAATCTCCAGGCTCACTTCAGACTCAACACCAGTAGTAGAATTAATTCCTTTGAATTTGAATTCTACAACTCCCTCAGTGGATCTTAGAGATTTGGGAATGAATGATTCTGAGTATGCAATAAGTTCTCCGAGATCAACACCCTCCACTTTAGTGCCATCGGCAGATTCATATTTGGCAGCTGGATCGGCAGTCTTATAAACGTATGCTTTAAGAGGGATATTAGCAGGGACAGCGCCAGAAGTGACATAAAGCCATTGCACGCTATTGATAAGATATGGACGATCCGGCTTTTCAAAACGGGTTGCGACAGCATTTATTCCATTTTTGTTTGTACCGAATACCATACCCATACCAGGTTGCATTCCGTCGTATCCATCCAGACCATTCATTGGAGAAAGACCTTCCTGATACTCGTCGCTAAAAGTGAACAAAGAATAAAAATGGGAGCTCACCGGCATATTAATTCCATAATAAGCATATTTTATATTCTCATTGACAGCCACTTTCACAGTATTGTTAGGAGCCGCTACTTGCTGGCCATTATAGAAAATAGTAGCAAAAGGCAAAGAGCCACCATAAGAGAGTCTGGGAGCGGCGCAAGTCTCACCAAGTAGGTAGGAGACAGTCACGTCTTTGGTATTTGCAGTAAGAGTCTCATAAATACCCTTTTGGGGATCAGTAAGGAAAGCTATTTCCCAAAGGGGATCTCCAGAAACACCAGTTGAAATATTTTCAAAGGTATAGTCGATCCAAGGACGAAGAACAACCGGAGTGAAATAATACCAATTATTATCATCGGGACAATAACCGGTACCCCAGAACTGCCCTGCAGGACGTTTCCAATAAATTTCAGAACCCGGGGCTTTTCGAGCAGGAATGCCTGAAACTGTACGTGTGTTCTTGTCGTAGGTAAGCATCGGGAGGTCAGCGAGTGACACAGATTTACCTTCCGGTTGAGACTCGAACGGGGCGTTAGCCATCTTCTGAGGCGTCGCTGCGAAAGCGGAGGCGGTCAGGGCTAAGCCGGCTAATAGTAGGAGATTTCTTTTCATTTGATTATGATTTGATTTTAAGGAGTTAATTAGCGTTAGCGTACGAGGACTTTCCAGGAGCGGCCTGCGTAGACGACCGCGTAGATGCCTGGAGCGAGGTGGTCTTTGGTAAGGAGTTTACCAGCCATATCGTAGACTTGTGCTCCATCTGGAGCATATATGCATCCTTCCCCTCCTGCGACATAGACAGAATCTGCATCTATGCCATCGACAGCAGTATTTTCACGTGGAAGCTCAGAAGGTTTGAAGGTCACTACATTAGACAAAGAGGTGGAAGGCATTCCATCAACTACACATTGCACGAACGCCTCAAGAGTAAATTTCCAATAGGTGGAAGAAAGGCCACTTACCCATACCGAAGTATCTGCGCCGACATTCTTGGCGTCAAAATCACCGATGATACGACCAGAATTTTGTATCCTGACAGTGACCAAATAGTTGTCGACACCGTCGACGGGATCCCAAGTAAGGCGGAAAGCCCGTGTCCCGTCAGCGGCAGCTTCGGGAGTGTCGTGAAGCAAAGTAAATGCATCCGAAGGTTTTGCTATATTATAATCGAAGCTTCCTACCATTGATTCAGAATCATATCCAATTCCAGTGATCACCGGATGCTTCCAGAAAGGACGCTCTCTTACAGTCTCCAGTTTTACATTAGACCCTTCATAAATTGAGCCCTCCGTAAAAATGGGATTATTTTGATTGTTAGCATAAATGATCTTTACATTGGAGCCATACTTTGAATTCACTGAATTGTTGACCCAATTATTCTTGGTATAATTTATGCGCCATACGAGCAGACCTGAGTTGGGGAAACAAGCATCCCACTTGGACTTGTCCCTTGCTTCAATGACGAAATATTCTGAAAGGAACGACTGGCCGTCTTCTGAAGCGGGAATACGTATACGAATAGCAGTAGGATTGTCGGTATGCGATAGAGCCTTTAGATCATAATGAGTTAAATCTTCCGCCTCGGTATACTCAAGCCAACGGCATACCCACTGCTCGTAGGCGGAATAAAGAGGAGGAACACATCCATTAAAATTATAGCAACCTTGGTCCATGACATCCCACTGTCCCGGAGTATCCACGACAATACCGGGATTATAATCCACATCATAAAGGTCAGGGAGCCCAAGGACGTGACCATATTCATGCACAAATGANCCAATTCCTTCTAACCAAGGCTCTGAATTATCTTTCCATGGCTCTTTGCCAGTGACAGGATTGATACCTTTGAGCTCATTGGCACAAGCGTATGGACCGACATATTTTCCATCCAACTTAAGGGAGGCAAGATTAAAATTGAAGTAGCGGTAGTCGTACTGGTGAGGCCAGATAGTCTCTGTATCGGAATCTGCGCTACCATATCCGGCATAATAGAAGAAAACAGTGTCGATAACGCCATCTTCATCTAAATCATAATTTGAGAAGTCTACCTCTCCATTTTTTTGAAGCTGACTGAGCGACTCCCTGATAAGCACCTCCATAGAGTCAGAATCCAGTTGTTTGAAATAAGAAGCCACTTTGCTGACTTTCACAGGACCAACTACATCGAACTGAGGAGAATACAGGCCATTGGAAGCATCGAGATAGTAATCGAGAGCGGAACCTTGACCACCATAATCTGAGAAACCAGGCTCATTGAGCTGGCGAGTGAAATATTCCTTAGGATTTTCAACAGTAAACTCAACGTCAGGGAATTCCACGAGCACTATAAGCGAACGACTACTCTTTCCAATGGTAGGGTATGTAGTGCGCCCTTCTGCATTTAATGTACCCATTTTTTTCATAGCAGACCGAGATGATGGAGCTTGGATAGCAGCGAATCGTGCTTCAGCCTCAGATTGGAGCATTTCTATGTTTTGCTTTGAAAAAGCGAGAGGAGTGCCTTGTCGCACGGCATCAGTAATAAAACCTCGTGCATCGCGCTCAAGGATGCGAGTGCAATCGGCATCAGACATGAAATGGAAGAATTCGTTTCCATGGACACGGACAACGACGGAAGAGCCATCCGGATTAGTGATGGTGCGTGGCCGGGGATCGGCGGGGATGGCAGCCACAAGGCCAGGAAGGGAGAGGGCCAATGCGGCAAGAATGTGCTTAATCTTCATTGCAGGTTATGGTTAATTCGCTTTTTTATTAAAAAAGGCCTCCTTAGGGGGGAGGCCTGACAAATGGATGGTTGCCTTACCAAGATTCGAACTTGGACAAACAGAACCAAAATCTGGTGTGCTACCATTACACCATAAGGCAATCCTATGCAGCAGGCAGGCGTCACTGCCTTGAAGCGAGTGCAAAGTTAGAAATAATTTTCTAATCCTGCAAATTTTTTGTGATTTTTTTAATTTTTTAAGAGGACTTAGGAGATTTTAAGGGGATTTAAGGGCTTTAGAGGCTTTAAGGGCTTTAAGGCCACTAATGGATTTAAGGGCATTAGGGGTTTTGGGAGGTTCAAAAGCGATCGAGAACTGTCTGGANGAGCTGCCGCACGCGGGGTTTGTAGTCGGTGTCAGCTTTAGTGGCAGTTCGCTCGGCAATGATGCAGCATACTGTCATTGCCCGGTGACCCAACAACTTAGCCATCCCTTGNAGNCAGCCGGATTCCATTTCGAAGTTAGTCACTGGTTTGCCATTGAATCGGAAACTTTCTATTTTCTCATTAAGGTCGGGGTCTGCAAGAGCCAAACGGACTTGTCGCCCTTGCGGAGCATAGAAACCTACAGCTGATATTGTGCAGCCCCGCACCATGTCGTCTTTGCCAATCTGATCTACGAGAGAAGGGTCTGCATCGACAGTGTAAGGGGTAGCCCAAGTTGGAAGCCATCCGGTATGGCGCATGAAGGCACGCTGGAAGTTGAGGTCGCAGACTTCATCACGCAAGGCATAATAATTAAGGATGCCGTCTGTTCCTGTAGCTTTTTCCGCTATCACGTAATCTCCGATATGAAGGTTTGGCTGGAGGGAACCGGATGTGCCAACACGCACCATATTGAGGGTGCGATGAAGAGGTTTTACCTCACGAGTTTTGAAATCAACGTTTGCAAGAGCATCGAGTTCAGTGACCACTATTTCGATGTTGTCGGAGCCTATGCCATGAGAGATGCACATGACATCTTTCCCTTTATATTTACCTGCGACTGTATGGAACTCGCGAGATTGCACGTCATAGTCGATGGAATCGAACATTTCTGCTACCATTGAGACTCTGCCGGGATCCCCGACGAGGAGGATATTGTCGCGAAGTTGGTCTGGACGGATATGGATATGGAATGCCGATCCGTCTTCATTGATGATTAATTCTGAGGGGGGAATTATTTTTTTCATAGAATTAGATTTTGAATTACTTTTATAAGCCCAATCAGACCAATTAGCCCAATCAGACCAATCAGACCAATCAGACTCATAAGACTCATATTTTTTATAAATTTCAACTAATCTTATAACAAATTGGATGGAATTTGTTATTAAAGTATAATAGAATTTTTTAGAAGAAATTATATGGTCAGAAAATTATTGGAGAAAGCCATAGAGATTGAGGGCCTGTTAAGAATCATCCGCGATGGGAATCCCTGTCCGGAAACATTTATATTGTTGCGCAGCAAGGCAGGAGAACTTGCAGATGCGGCTATGACGCTTGAAGAACAATCGGCTGCCATCGCACCACAACCGGAACCGAAGGAAATCTCGGAAGAACCCGAAGAAAATATGGAGCAAGAGCAACTGCAGCCCTTAGAGAGACCTCATGAGATTGACATGTCGTCGGAATTGACTAACACCAATGAAGAGGAGAAGAAGCCACAAGATGAATACGGCACTACGGATGAAGAAATCGAAACTAAGATTCCAGACGTAGAGATTACTATGAGTGCCGCTCAGGATTCAAGCTTTAGCGTAGCTTATAAAAATACAGAAGAGACCACCGATGATGCTGAAGATGACATCTTATTTACTTTTGAGGAAGATATCACCGATGAAGAAGCAGCAAGTGCTAATGAGACAGAATTGAATTCTCCAAAAGAACCCGAGCCCATCGTCGAAATAAAAAAAGAGGAGACGCAAAAGAAGGGACAATCGGAATCGGGCAGCTTCAGGAGACATGTAAAACTTAAGAGTGCCTTCTCGCTTAACGACAGATTCCTTTATTCTCGAGAATTGTTTGATGGGAATATGAAGATGTTTGACTCAACACTCGATTTCATTGAAGGAATAGAAGATTATGCCATAATAGAAGACTACTTCTATAATGAATTGGAATGGGATCCTGAAAATCCATCTGTTGGTTCGTTTATGGAGATTTTACGACCACAGTTCAAAGAATAATTTTGAATTTTGAATTTAGAATATTTTTTGGGAGTTTGAAGATATGCTGTATATAGTGCCTACCCCGGTTGGGAATTTGGAAGACATGACATTCAGGGCTGTCAATGTGCTGAAAGAGGCAGATTTGATTCTGGCAGAGGATACTCGCACAAGCAGCGTGCTTTTGAAGCATTTCGATATCCACACGC
>WFLX010024533.1_pt1 | contig 12015 bp, 10 predicted proteins | sample 4967041 | NCBI WGS metagenome assembly WFLX01 (sample SAMN12857096, study PRJNA449069) | gut metagenome | isolation source: stool from male and female vole | host: Microtus ochrogaster | place: USA:Florida | collected 2017 | reverse complement strand
GTTTTCACAGGTGGTGTAGGTGAGAATCAGATAGCCACACGCGAGAGAATCTGCCGTAAGCTTGCTTTCATGGGAGTCACCTTCAACGAGGAGGCTAACAAGGAGAGAGGTAAGGAGGTTGAAATCTCCGGTCCTGACTCTAAGGTGCATGTGGTGGTGATTCCCACCGACGAGGAAATGATGATCGCCGAAGACACTGCAGCCCTCGTGTGAAACATTTTTTCGGAATTTTAATATTAAATTATGCTTGACTTCATAACCTGGAACGCCGATCCGATTCTTTTCAGCTTAGGACCTATATCCGTAAGATGGTATGGTTTAGCATTTGCCGTGGGATTCATCTTAGGCTANAATATNGTNGCNNGGATGTTCCGTCACGAAGGAGCTCCCGAGAAATGGCTCGGCATCCTTTTGGCTTACATAGTGATTGCCACTATCGTGGGATCAAGGCTCGGCCATGTATTCTTTTACGAGTGGGACTACTATTCACAGCATCCTGCAGAAATTATTAAAGTGTGGAACGGGGGGCTTGCGAGTCATGGAGGCACCATCGCCAATATTATCGCAGTGTTTCTCTTTTCTTGGTTCGTCACAAAAAAACCTGCCTCATGGACCTTCGATAAGCTTGTCATAGCTATTGCTCTTGTTGGCTGTCTGATACGTCTCGGTAATCTTATGAATAGTGAAATCTACGGCGGCCCGACCGATTTGCCATGGGGATTCATATTCGTACGCGACGGCGAGACAGTGGCGAAACATCCCACACAGATTTACGAGGCGGCATGTTATTTCATTCTGTTTTGGGTGTTAATGTGGATGTACTGGAAGCGAAATGCAGAAGAAAGACCATATCTCATCACAGGGGTATTCTTTATAGGCATATTCCTACCACGTTTTTTCATAGAATACATAAAGAATGTCCAGGTACAGTCAGAATATGAAATGATTGCCCGNTACGGCATGAATTTAGGANAAATGCTNAGTATTCCTTTTATTTTATTGGGTATCGGTTTGGTGATATGGGCCCTATGTCATCCTCGCCAGCACTGGACGTTCCCCAATAAGTTTGCTGAAGATTTGCCAAAATCTCCTTATCGGGCAAAACATTGACCGGCTGACGGATGAGTGAAGCAGGCTACCATCTGATAGTTATAGCCGTTGCGGCATTTGCCGTAATCAAGGGTTTTAAAAGAGGCTTTACAGGGCAAATCTCAGGTATCCTGGGGTTTGCCTTCGGCACAGTTTGCGCACATGTGTTCGAGGCCAATGCCGAAGCGGTTTTCCGTAGCTTGCTACCCTGGGTGCGTCATGCCGTCGGAGCAGCTTTTATCTATAACCTCTTGGCATCAGTGACGATATATGGCCTTGTATATCTCCTCTTCAAACTCTTTACAAAGGTTCTCCGCGCTGCCATGCAGGTGTTTTACGTAGGGATGCTTGACGCAATACTTGGAGCCTTCTTCTGTCTGCTGAAATACATGCTTGTCGTGTCCATTGTTTATAACTTTCTTCTCTGTATCAATCCGTCGTCACCTCTCATGAAGTATGCCACAGCCGATGATGGAAATGTCGTTGAAAGTGTGGTCATGCTCGCCCCGGGTCTGTTGGGGTGTGGTAGTGTCTATGACCTTACCCATCTCATTCAGTTGAAGGAGGCTAAAAAGATAAGTTACAACCTATTTCCCTCACCGCTTGTTATAACGGTAGATCAAATTAATAATGGAAATGCTCAAAGTTAAAAACCTACACGCCCAGATAAATGGGAAAGAAATATTGAAAGGAATCAATCTGGAAGTCAATCCGGGAGAAGTTCACGCTATAATGGGCCCCAACGGGTCAGGCAAATCCACTCTCTCCATGGTGTTGGCCGGAAATCCGGCTTATGAAGTCACAGGTGGAGAAGCTGAGTTTGTCGGTAAGGATCTTCTCGCCATGCCTCCTGAAATCAGAAGCCATGAGGGAGTATTCCTCGGATTCCAGTACCCGGTAGAAATTCCGGGTGTGTCGATGGTCAATTTCATGCGAGCCGCTGTTAACGCCAAACGTGAGTATTTTGGTCAACCTCCTATGAGCGCGACGGAGTTCTTAAAGATGATGCGCGAAAAGAGAGCTATAGTGGAACTCGACAATAAGCTTGCCTCACGTTCTGTCAATGAAGGATTTTCAGGTGGCGAGAAAAAACGTAACGAGATTTTCCAGATGGCTGTGCTTGAGCCTAAACTTTCTATTCTTGACGAGACTGATTCCGGTCTTGATATCGATGCACTGCGCATCGTGGCTGAAGGGGTCAACAAGCTTAAGACAGCCAATAACGCCACTATAGTCATCACACATTACCAACGTCTTCTCGATTATATTAAACCTGATTTTGTACATATTTTATACAAAGGCAGAATCGTCATGACAGGAGGACCGGAGTTGGCTCTTGAACTTGAAGAACGAGGTTATGACTGGATCAAGCAGCAGGTAGACAATGAAGAGATCTGATGCGTGAATATAAATCATGGAATTATTAAATTAAATCGTGAAGTTATGAACGCATTGACTCAATATATAAACCTTTACAAGCAACATGCCGATCTGATAGATCTTAATAGTGCCGAGATTCTCAATGGACACAGAGATAAGGCCCTTAAGATTCTTGAATTGATATCTTTACCGGAAAAAGGCAGCGAGAATTATGAGACTACTGACCTCAATAAGATTCTCTCACCTGACTACGGTCTGAATTTGGCACGTGTACCAATTGATGTAAATCCCACCGCTTCATTCCATTGCGGTGTGCCAACTCTGTCGTCTTCTCTGTTCCTGCTTGTTAACGATCTGTATGCCCAGACCGTTCGTTCACATGATGGTCTTCCGGAAGGTGTATACGTAGGGAGTCTTCGAAAATTCGCTACTGAGCATCCTGAGATAGCAGAAAAATATTATGCCAGGACAGCGGATCTCTCCAATCCTATTGTCGCACTTGACACTATGTTGGCGCAAGACGGTATCGCGATATGGATTAAAAAGGGAGTGAAAGTGGAAAAACCTCTCCAGATTGTCAACATCCTGCAGAACGGTTCACCACTCATGGCAGTGAGACGTGTGTTGATAATAGTCGAAGAGAATGCAGAAGTCAAAATTCTTTCATGCGACCATACTCAGAATCCCGACGTTGACTTCCTAAGCCTTAATACCATCGAGATAACTGTAGGTAAAAACTCTACAGTGGATTTCTACGATATGGAGGAATCTACTGAAAAGACATCCCGTCTTTCGGCCCTTTATTTGAATCAAGAAGAAGGAAGCAATGTGATGATTGACGGAATTACTCTTTACAATGGTGTTACCCGCAACGAGTATTACAGTGTTTTCAAAGGAGCATATTCCTCACTGAAATTATTCGGTATGGGTATTGAAGACCGTAACAGGCATCTCGACACATACTCTCGGATTACTCATGCATCGCCCGATTGCAAGACTGACGAACTGTTCAAGTATGTGGTGGATGACAATGCCACGGGAGCTTTTGCCGGACTTATCCTGGTGAACCCGGGGGCGGATAAAACTGAAGCCTATCAAAGTAATCGCAATATTGTAGGCACCGACACCGCCCGGATGTATTCAAAGCCACAGCTTGAAATCTATAACGATGATGTGAAGTGCAGCCATGGTACTGCTACAGGACAACTTGATGAAATGCAAGTGTTCTATATGCGTACTCGCGGCATCCCCGAGGCGACCGCCAAACTCCTTCTTAAACAGGCATTCATGGCCGATGTCATTGATGGAGTGCGTCTTGATGCACTCAAAGACCGTTTGCACATGCTGGTAGAACGACGTTTCGCAGGAGCTGATCCAAATTGTGCATCCTGCCGCTCAGGTTGTCAACCTACCGATTAAACTCTGAATGACATGACAGTAGATGAAGTTTTAAAAATACGAGATGAATTTCCCATTTTAGGACGTCAGGTGGCAGGCCGTCCGATGATTTATCTTGACAATACCGCTACCTCGCAGACACCTCGACGTGTCGTTGAGGAGATTGAGAGAATATATACCCACGAAAAAGCCAATGTCCATAGGGGCGTACATACCCTATCCCAGGAAATGACCGATCTGCAAGAAAATACTCGCAGGCGCATAAGGGATTATATTAATGCCGACTCCATTGAGGAAGTGATATTCACAAGGGGCACTACGGAAGGCATCAATCTGGTGGCCTCATCTTTCGGAAGTCGGTTCAAAGAGGGAGATGAGGTAATCCTGACAGTGATGGAACATCACGCCAATATCGTGCCTTGGCAACTTCTTAGAAACCGTACAGGGATCGTCCTGCGTGTGGTGGACATAAATGACAGGGGTGAACTTGATCTCGAACAATATCGGTCTCTCTTCAATGAGCGGACTGTCATGGCTTCTTTCTGTCATGTCAGCAATGTGTTAGGCACTGTAAATCCGGTAGAAGAAATGACTGCTTTTGCCCATTCCAAGGGTGTGCCGGTATTGATTGACGGAGCCCAGGCATCTCCTCATATAAAAATCGATGTAAAAAAAATCGGATGTGATTTCTATGTCTTCTCCTCTCATAAAATGTATGGTCCAACCGGCATCGGAATCCTTTATGGTAAAAAAGAACTTCTCGAGCAGATGCCACCTTACCAAGGAGGAGGAGAAATGATTGCCAAGGTGACTTTCGCTCACACTACTTTTGCCGAGCTTCCTTTCAAATTTGAAGCAGGCACACCGGATTTTGTAGGAATAGCCTCATTTTCAAAGGCTATAGACTTCATCGAAGAAATAGGTTTGGAGCGTATCGCTTCTCATGAGCAACAACTCCTTGACTATACCACTAAAAAAATAACTGAAATCCCCGGCGTACGCATCTATGGCACAGCACCACATAAGAGCGCTGTCCTCTCTTTCCTCGTTGGTCGAAGTCATCCATACGATGTCGGTATGCTTCTTGACAAACAGGGCGTTGAAGTGCGTACGGGACATCATTGTGCCATGCCTCTCATGGATCGCCTTGATATACCGGGCACAGTACGGGCATCGTTCGCCGTTTATAATACTTTTGAAGAGGCTGACAGATTTATTGAAGCTTTAAAGCGAGCTTCTGTCTTACTTGAATAATAATTTATCAATGCGTTTTTTTAATCGCCCGTTAAAAGACATAATAGTGGCAGGCATATTTCTTTTGGTATGTCTGTTGCTGGTATTTGCGGCGATTTGGGCTTATCAGACCTTTCTCCATACCCCTCCTTATGTAGATCCTGAACGTTATCCTGTGAGAGGGATAGACATATCAGCCCATAACGGTGATGTTGATCTTCAAAAAGCAGCTGACTCCGGTATTGAATTTGTATTTATAAAGGCAACTGAAGGCGGTGATTTTAAAGACAGAAATTTCCGTGTCAACTATGATAAGGCCACAAAAGCAGGCCTAAAAAAGGGTATATACCACTTCTTCCGCTTTGACCGTGACGGTGTAGAGCAAGCGCTTAATCTTCTCAGAGCCGTAAGTTATCGGAAACCGGAACTCGGTTTGGTAATTGATGTAGAGAAAGCCGGCAATCCTGATTCAATACCGATTGAAGTGGTCAACCGTCGCTTGATAGAAATGGTAGATTATCTTAATCTTTTAGGCCATAGAGTGATGTTCTATACCAATCGGGAGGGTTACTATGACTATCTCGCTGAAACTTTTCCGGGCCATCCCCTCTGGATTTGCGGGTTTTCTGAGAACCCGATACATGCCGAATGGACATTCTGGCAGTTTAATCATCGCGGACGCGTAGATGGCATTAAAGGCGATGTTGACCTTGATACATTCTGTGGAAACCATGAAGAGTGGCAACGTTATCTGCAAGGTTCACTTTGGCCCTACTCCGAATCACGCCAACAATAAGATTCCGGCAGTTTACGTTATACAATCATACAGTAGTAATTAATCCGGTATTATCTTTTCACCAACCTTCTCTATCGTGAGTCTGAAACAATTATCCATATCTTTGATTTTTCTATTGACTTCGGTAATTGATGCTGTAGCCCTCTCCCCCGATTTTTATGCAAACTCATCTGTCTTAGCTAATGGGAAGTGGGCTAAAGTGCTTGTGAAAGAAACCGGAATGCAATTCATCAGCAATGCCACGATTCGTGCTCTCGGATTCAATGAACCTGAAAAAGTGAACGTATTCGGCTATGGTGGACATGTGCTTCCTGAAAAACTTGATACCGTCACTCCTGATGATCTCCCCCTGCTGACATCTCTTCACACGCCGACCGGAATAATCTTTTTCGGTCTATCATCTGTAAAATGGGAAAATTCTGATAACGGTTTTCAACACTTCAGACATCTTGCAAATCCATATTCAGACGATTCTTATTACTTTCTAAGCGATATTGATGTCACACGACCTATAGCAAAGCCCCGCTCTGACGGCCAACCTCTGTCAGAAGATTTTATCACTACCTTTACAGAAAGATTGGTGCACGAACAGGATATCCTTGCACCGGCTTCTACAGGACGTTTGATTTTAGGTGAAGACTTCCGTAGTCAGTCATCACGGACGTTTACCTTTCAACTACCCGACAATACAGGAGATGCAAAGCTAAATATCTGTTTCGGTGCTAAAGTTACGGGTGGTTCCTCCAATCTCACCGTTACTGCAAACGAAAACAGATTGCCCACTCTTGACTCGGAGCATATTCCTTCCGTAAGCAGCTCCGAGACTTTCCTTAATCTCAAATCCATATACAAAACGGTAGAGACTCCCGGAGACTTGCTGAATCTGACCCTTACTTATTCCTATTCCGGAATGCCGCATACCGCCGCTCTCGATTATATCGAAGTGGAATATGAAAGAGAGTTGCGCCTGCGTAATGATGAACTTTATTTTTATCTCTCCACGCCCCAAGCCTCGGCAGTAAAACTCGAAGGATGTAATGAGACAACTCTTTTATGGGATGTCACAGATCCACTTCATCCTCTATCAGTGCCTTTGAAACTTGAGGGATCTGCTGCCATTTTCACCACTCCGTCAGGCAACCGGGAATATGTGGCCTTCAATCCTAATAAAGTACCCGGATCTGTATCAGGTGCCGGTGCAGTAGCTAATCAGAATCTCCACGCCATGGAGCCTCCGGGAATGTTGATCATATCTCCTGAAATATTTCGTGCGCAAGCTCAGAGACTGGCTGATTTGCATGCACAGACTGATGGTATCAAGGTCGTTGTATTAACACCGGAGGAGATTTATAATGAATTTTCTTCCGGAAAAGCTGATGTCACTGCATTCAGACGCCTCTTGAAGATGTGGTTTGACCGGGCGGAAGGCCGACCGGAAGAATATACCAAATTCTGTCTGTTGTTCAGTCGGCCTACCTATGATAATAAGATAAGCACACCTGCGGTGAAACGTGCCGGTTATCCCCGCATCCCTATATGGCAAGAGCCCAAAGCTCTTAATGAGGGCGGATCATATTCTACTGATGACTACATCGGAATGCTGGAAGACCAGACAGAGACTCTGAATCTCGGTAATGCTCGTATACATGTTGCCGTTGGTCGTATGCCGGTAAAAAGCGTTGCTGAAGCAGAAAATGCAATTCAAAAGCTTGAGAAATATCTACTTTCACCAAATATTGGCTCATGGCGAAATAATGTGATGGTAATAGCCGATGATCAGGACAATGCCGTGCATCTTGATCAGGCCGAAAAAGTGATCGAAGCTATGTGCAAGAGCGAATATGGCACACATCTTGTTTACGAGAAACTCTATCTCGATGCGTGGCCTCTGGGTCATTCGGGTCAAGGCACAGTTTATACGGAAGCTAAACAAAGGATGATGGATAAAATCAATGAGGGAGTCTCGTTGGTCAATTATATCGGTCACGCCTCACCACGGAGCTGGGGCCATGAGAATCTGCTTACTTGGACCGATATTAGCACCCTGTCTAATAAAAATTTACCCTTTATTTATGCCGCCACTTGTGAATTTCTTTATTGGGATGCGGATGATATCAGCGGTGGTGAAGAAATGTGGCTTGCTCCGGAGTCAGGAATAATCGGAATGATCTGTCCGAGCAGAAAAGTATTAATATCCTTGAATGGTCAGCTTAATGAGAAGACTGCCGGTTGGTTTTATGCAAAAGACCGACATGGGCATCCATTGTCTTTGGGTGAAATAATGATAAATGGCAAAAACGAATGTCCGGGAGAAACAAATAAGCTACGCTACGCTTTCCTGGGAGACCCTTCAATGAAACTGCCATATCCGGTTTATAATGTAGTGACTGAGGAAATCAACGGCATCTCAACTGATTCCGATGATTTCCCCGAACTGAAAGCAAAGTCAAAAGTTACCCTCTCCGGAAGAATAATGGATTCGGAGGGCAACACAGTGACAGACTTCAATGGATTATTGGATATTCAGCTCTATGATGCGGAAAAAGTGGTGGAAACTTACGGTAATGGTGCTGACGGTGACATTAGGACTTATAATGACAGGAAAACACGTCTTTACATAGGCAAAACTACTGTTAAAAACGGGCTGTGGGAAACGGCTTTCGTCATGCCATCGGAAATTGAAAATAATTACAGTCCTGCACTGATTTCGCTTTATGGCCACAATTCAAACGGAGAGGAAGCCAACGGTTCAACCGATCGATTTTATGTCTATGGTTATGAGGCAACAAAAGATGAAGATTTTGATGGTCCCTCCATCAGTAACTTCTATCTGAATCTACCCACTTTTAAATCAGGAGAAACTGTAGGCCCCTCCCCTGTCTTGTATGCCACACTTTATGATCCGTCAGGTATTAATCTCTCGGAAGCCGGAATCGGTCATAAACTCACCATATCAATAGATGGTACCAAACATTATGATGATGCCAATCTGTATTATAGTCAGGATTGTGAGACGTTTGAAAAAGGTACTTTAAAATATCCGCTCAAAGATATAGAACCGGGTGAACATACTGTTACATTGACTGCATGGGACAATGCCAACAACTCCTCATCAGCTACTCTTGGATTCTGCGTAAAAGCCGATTGGCAACCATCGATATCTAATCTTACCACAGATGTTAATCCGGCCACCACATCAGTTGTCTTCACAGTGGATGTCGACGAAGCACCTGGCAACTCACCTTGTGTCATAGAAGTGTTTGATCTTGGAGGGAAAATGGTGTGGAGAGGTACGAGCAACGGCTTCTCCGATAATACCAATTCATTCAGTCAACGCTGGAATCTTCGTGACAATACAGGAAGACGCGTTCCCAGAGGCTTATATCTGTATCGAGCCACTATCATTACTGATAAGGGCCAAACACTCACCAAGACTCGAAAATTAGCTGTAGCTCAATAATGGAAAATAATATATTCCTTCCTGAACCAACTCTTCGTCGTCTGCCCTGGTATCTTGCTTACGTCGAGATTCTAAAAGCACGGAATGTTGAATACGTGTCTTCCACCCAGATTTCCCGCGCACTGAATGTCGACACCTCTCAGATAGCGAAAGACCTTTCCTTCCTTTCTCTAAAAGGGAAAACGAGAATAGGATATGAAGTGGATGCCCTTGTGGACACACTCTCCGGATTTTTAGGGTTCTCTACTACTCATAAAGCATTTGTGTTTGGAGCCGGTAGTCTCGGCAAGGCTCTTATGCAGGACTCGGGACTTTCTATTTATGGCCTTGAGATTATCGCAGGATTTGATATCGACTCAAGTAAAATAGGCACATCCGTTGGGGAGATACCTATCTATCATATAGATACTGTGGCTGAAGTTATGCAACAGTCACCGGCTACCATAGGTATTCTGACCGTGCCGGCAGACTGTGCGCAGGAGACAGCCGACATCGCAATAGGTGGTGGTATAAAAGCAATATGGAACTTTACACCTTATCGAGTTAAGGTAGCTGAGGGTATAGTAATGGCCAATACTTCCATATATGCTCATCTCGCGTTAATATATAACCGATTGAACGCCTCCTCATAAAATTATAGCTGCCTCATTAGGAAAATCTCTAATAAATATTGATTACACTCATCTCAAGATGAAAACGATAGTGATTGAATCCTCATCGCCAATTTCTTGGTATTTTATTCCTGATTCAGCCCTTGTCAATTCAGGGAAGCCTTTCTTTATTCCGGAATTTTCTGATGAATTCGAGGCATTTCTGGCTCCGGTGGTGCGCATAAACCGTATCGGGAAATCAATTGGAGCGCGCTTCGCTCACCGTTACTACACTGAAATCGCACCGGCTGTCCATTTCCGTGCCTCGAAATTACGACAAGCACTCTTGACGGCCGGACTACCTGCCGACCCATCCCACAGTTTTGACCGTTCTATGATGGTAGGAGAATTCATCTCTCTTGACAATATAGATGACTCCGCCTCCATAACGTTAATTAAAAACGAAGACGAAGTTGCACAATGCAATATAGAGAAATGGAAATCTGAAATAGGCGGTTTCCTTGAAAAAGTCAGCAGTAGCAATACTATCAAAATGGGTGATTATCTCGTTCCTCAACTTCTCGGTCCAACTAAAGTAAACATCGGAGATCACTTGAAGATAAATCTTGNATCAACTCAAATGTTTTTCATTGATATCAAATAAATTATTTTATATAGTTGTGTCGGCATAATATCACTACTCACATCATGACTGATTAGAATAGAGTTTAACACAACTAAAACTCATGTATATTTAACCTTTACATAAGTTTGTAAATTCCAATTATTAATTGTAATTTTGCAAAGTTTTCGCGAGTCTTGTTATCTCGACCGTCAGGTCTGAACCGAAATCGTTGCAAAGCAACCCTACGCAGACAAGACCAACTTTTTGCAACCAACTGATTGAATCGTACATATATGTTAAGTATCGCAGCAAGTCTGATTATGTTAGTCGGGTCTTATGGTACACCCGACGAGCCAAATCTACGCTCCTATTCCTTTGATCTCGAAACAGGTCAACTCCTTCCTATCGACTCTCTTTCGGGTCTTAACAATCCATCCTTCTTGGCTGTAGCAGATAATGGCGAGACAGTATTTGCCGTTAATGAAGAAGACAGCTATTCAGCCACTTTGACAATGCTTAGAAAAGAGGGTGAGGATGGTCATTACCTCCCCGTAGCCCAACAGGCTACCATCGGTAAGAAGCCTTGTCACGTCGCTGTAGCTCCAAATGGCAAATATGCCGTTACTTCTAACTACTCCAGCGGCACTATCTCTGTATTTCCTTTTGACGGAACTAACAAAGAACTCAGCAAACCACGTCTTGTGAAATTCGGTGGTCACAGTGTTGACTCAATCCGTCAGGAGATGCCACATCCTCATTGCACAAGCTTCACACCCGACGGCAAATTTATGGTCGTCACTGATCTCGGCACTGACCGCATACATCAGTTCCCGTTAGATTATGACGGTGATGTTGATCTTGGAAGTGTAATTGACGTTTCCGTTCCACCGGGTTTCGGACCACGTCACATCGTATTCGACAAAAAAGCTGAAAACGGCTACATGATCAATGAGCTTACAGGAAATGTCTCTCANTTCAGATACAGCACATATNATGACACTCTTAATTCGGTAANTGCTTACAAAACAGATTACGGAAACGTAGGTGGAGGTAGTGATATCCACATGTCTCCTGATGGCAAATATGTATATGCTTCCAATTGCCTCAACGGTCCGGGCATCGCTCAATTCAAAGTTGATACCAGCAATGGCTGGGAGTTAGTGCCTTTGAGCTATATATCTACCGGCAATACTCCTTGCAATTTCAAAATAACTCCCGATGGCAACTGGGTAATTGTGGCTTGCCAGGATGACAACCGCCTTGAAGTTTACCGTTGCAATCCAAAAGATGGCAGTCTCAGCGCTACAGGTTATGCTGTAAGCTGTCCGAAGCCTGCTTGTGTAGTATTCGCAAATTCCCTATAAATTCCAAATATAAATAAAGCTATCCGCCACGCTACCTCATGAGGTAGCGTGGCGGATAGCTTTATTTATATTTGGAATTT
>WFLX010030920.1_pt1 | contig 12017 bp, 6 predicted proteins | sample 4967041 | NCBI WGS metagenome assembly WFLX01 (sample SAMN12857096, study PRJNA449069) | gut metagenome | isolation source: stool from male and female vole | host: Microtus ochrogaster | place: USA:Florida | collected 2017 | reverse complement strand
AGTCGGGATCGGGATTCCAGCGGTGGAGGGAGAGGTCTACGTTGCCGTTTGGTTTGATGGTCACGCCCTCTTTTCGGAGGAGCATTGGCTGGGATTGCCAATGTGGAGCGGGACGACCGGATGCGTTCACTACTCTGTGGCAGGGGATTGGGGAGTCCATTCCTATGGCTCCAAGGATTTTCCCGACCAGACGTGCGTGTGACGTACCGCCGGCAAGNGCNGCNACATCACCATAAGTGGCTACCTTCCCTTCGGGGATGGCAGCCACTATCTGTTTTACTGCTTTTGCAAATTCGACAATATCAATTTTCATCTAAATTTGAAAATCAAAGATTTATAAAAGNAATTGCTATGTAACTTGACTTATGATACAGTGTCATTTAATACGGATCGTAGGACTAAAAGACTCTTTTATGCCCTTACGAATTGATTGGATTTATTCGAGGGTGATGAGGTCGTATTGCTTCGAGCCAAGACCAATCTTTTCAGCGTAGTCAACGATATGGGTTCCGTGACGGGTGTTGATACGTTCCTGTANTGCCTTTGCATCATCGCCATCCTTTGAGTCNTAGTTGAAAACGAGGTCAAGGCAAGCCTGGTCAAGAGCCACGGGGTCGAGAGAAGCCAAAATGCCAATATCCTTCATCTCCGGCTTATGGGGATGCCCGTCGCAATCGCAGTCAACTGAGAGATTGTTCATAACATCGATATAGAGCACGTTACCCTTGAAATAGTTGTGTACAGACTGCGCAGCCGCTGCCATTGACTCAATGAATGCATCCTGACCATGAGGATTCTGGAAAGCTGACCTCACATCGTCATGAGCACCGGCAGTGTGAATGTATGCTTTACCGTCGCTTGAAGCGATACCGATGCTCTGGTTCTTAAGAACACCACCGAAACCACCCATTGCGTGACCTTTGAAGTGAGCAAGGTTCACCAGATAATCATAGTTGGCGAGGTGAGCGCCTACCTTGTTATACTTAATCCAAGTGGAGTCCTGCACCGGGATGTCGAGTGAGCCTTCGCTATCCATAATGTCTACTTCTGCAATCTTGTCATAGCCACGTTCCTTTACNGCTTCAAGATGCTTCTCAGTGGTGCTGCGGTTGCCACCATATGCAGTATTACACTCCACCAATGTACCCTTAACCTCTTTTACAAGGTCCTTAATCAATTCGGGGCTGAGCTGGTTGCTTTCGGAAGATTCACCTGTGCTGATTTTAACCGCCACCTTTCCTGAAGGTTCAACTCCGAGTGCCTTGTAAGCCTTCATCAGAGCTTCGGGAGTGATGTCTTTGATAAAATATACTTTGGGGAGAGAATTTTCAGTAGTCTCCTGAGAGGTTGAATCCTCGATTGCTTTGCTGTTGTTGCCTGCACACGCGCCAAGAGTCATGAGAGCGCAGGAGGCAGCGATAAGAAATTTTCTCATAATGTTGGTATTTTGTTGAATGTGCAAAATTAATGAATTTTTCTGTATACCGACTTATCTTTTTTACGGTAAACTCAACCAATTTTGCAGTTAATNAATCATCATTTTTGAAGACATCATCAATTACTTGTCTTCAGTGCAGNGTTTAGTTGGTCAGCAATCTGCTTCATACCCTTGATATTGGGATGTCCGGCAGTTTTGTCAATGTTGTTAAGCTGAAGGTAGGGTACACCGTAATGATTGCAGACTTCTATTATAGATGAGGTTATCTCAGGCTTCAGCCCATCGTTGATGATATAGAGCAATTCCGTATTGGGATAACGGTCAACCATATGAGAGAGCATATAGGTGAGGGCTGGACGGAAAGATTTCAGTTGCTCCTCAGTCCAATCGCTCCACACAAACTCACCGATGGGAGAATTAGCCCATGAATCATTGGTGGCACCAAAAATGAAAATCATATCGGGGCTTCCGAGGTTGTCCATACGGGTTATGAAAGAGCGGTCGGAATAATCCTCCTTATTATATCCCGTGTTGCATATGGTGGAGCCGGAGAATGAGTTATTCTTTTCAAGTAGAAGGTCATTCTCGGAGATGAACTGATGCCACCAAGTCTGTTTCACATCTTTTACATCCGTCAAGTCCGGGTTAGGCTTGGTGAAATACCAAAGGGCATTCCCCTTTGGCTCGACGAAATTCTCAAACGTAGAATACGAATCGCCCAAGATAGATACACTTTTCTTGCTTTGTGAGTAGGCAGAGCAGTTGGCTGAAAGAATCAGCAACATACATACTGCCACAATTCTTGAAAATAGATGTTTCATGAGTCCTTAAATATATTTTTTATTGCGAGGTCAGGATTTTCGAACCAGTCGAGCACCCACATTCGTTTTATGGTCCAACCCAATTGTTCGAGTACATCAGGCACCGTAATCTCCCTGTCTCTCACAGTTGGGAGCTTGTAGTAGTCGCGCCCGTCTACTATTATGCCAAGTTTATACTGGTTAGGATTGTCAGGGTCAACGATAGCGATGTCAACTTTGAAGGCACTTCGCCCTACATGAGTCTGAACATAATGCCCCATCTCTCGAAGACGATTCGCTATGTCATCAATTACAGACTCTTTCTCAACTTCACCTTCATCAACGGGAGCATCTTCCTGTATGTCGGAAGCATATTTTAGGAAATTGCGCAAGGCAACTACTCCTTTGGGTAGATTGCCATCTTCCGGTATATGGTGTGGCAAAAGAGAACTGAACACTGCCATCTCCTCACGAGCACGCGTGACAGCCACATTAAGGCGACGCTCACCACCTGCTTTGTTGATAGGACCGAAGTTGAGCGACACACTGCCGTTGACATCGGGACCGTAGCCTATAGAGAAGATGATTACATCACGCTCATCACCCTGTACATTCTCAAGATTCTTTACGAAGAGAGATTCAGGCAACAAGTTAAGAATGTGTTGTGTATGTGGATCTGTCAAAAGTCGGTCGTTGAGAATGTCCTCTATAAGTTCACTCTGTGCTTTAGAGAAAGCCACTACACCGATTGTAGGAAAAAATCTCTTCGCAGTGCGGATAAGGTAGAAGATATGATCCACCACTGCCTCAGCTTCAATTCTGTTGGTGCGTGTCTTGCCAATGTCATAAATACCATTAGGATTAATGAACGTCACTTTCCTTTCACTGTCGTTGGCAGATGGGAATGTGAGGAGACGGTTGTCATAGAAATGACGGTTGGAGAAAGCGATAAGACTTTCGTGGTGTGAACGGTAGTGGCGTGAAAGATAGTGAGAGGGGAGACCGAGTGTGATGCACTCCTCCAAAATAGAATCCGCATCCACGCTTTCCTGACCATTTTCGCCACTGTTAGATTGTGCGGTGAAGAATCGGGTGGGAGGAAGCTGCATGGGATCGCCTACNACAATGAGGGACTTGCCACGTGCTATAGCTCCGATGGCATCAGAGGTTTCCAATTGCGATGCCTCATCGAATATCACCANGTCAAACATATCCGGACGCATTTCNAGATATTGAGCTACACTCAGAGGAGACATAAGCATACAGGGGAAGAGGAGCTGGATAATCGATTGCGATTCCTCAATTGTTTTCCTCACCGCCACACCGCGCCCATGTGAGAAGACGCGCCGCTGCAAGATTGCTCTTTCTTCAAGCTGACGGTCGTCAAGCACGGTATTGGATATTCTATTACGTAGACTTTGTATAAGCTTTTCCTGTGCACTTCCCTTTACTCTATAAGTGAGATGGGTATAATCGCTTAGATACTTCTCATGCAGTGGACCGTTAAACATACGCAGCGATTGGTGTGTCATAATCATATTGTCAATCTGCGTCTTCAGATAGCCTTTCTCCAGCTTTGTAGCGGTGGCATTACCGGTGTTTCCCTCAAAATAAAACTCAAGGACCTTCTTAGGAACGCTTAAGCCAAGTATTTTTCCCCGTTTTTCCGTGAAAAGATACCATTTATGGAGAAGGTCAAGGTGATCTTTCCATCTATTTATATTAGCTGAAATCTTATCAATAGTGATTGTAGTAGGGTCAAAATCGACTGTGGCAACCTCACATAACTGCTTCCAAATGGGACGGTTAAAGAGAATCTCCTCCGGGGTCTTGCGTAGAAGCATACGGTTGAAAAAGCCGTTAGCTTTNTTACGCACAGTCTCAATCTCTGCCGGCAATAGAGGAATCACTTGTAAAAGCTGCTGTTGGTTTTCAAGCGTATTCTCCTTTGGATACAAACCTTTAAGGGGATGGTCGGCAGGATGGCAACGGAGCACTTGCTCAACAAGGTCAAGAGATGCCAGAGCCTCGCACACCTCTTTGACTTGCGATGGTGAAAGATGCTTTATCTCGTCGTAAGAAAAGTTGAGGTAGTCAGGGTCTTTAATAGCTGCGAAACGGTCAATGCAATCGTAAAGCGACATATTGTNGAGTCGTGGGGAATGGATACCTTCAGTGACATCGTTAATAAAGTTACGATACTGGGTTAAACTATTAGCCGATTCGGCGAAACTGCTTTTTTCCTCCTCGCCCGGAGTTTCAATGCCGATTTTTTCCGGATGGGCTGCCTTAATCTGGGAGAAGAAAGAACGCTTGTTGGTCTTGTTACTGTGGAGTTCCAAGCAATATCTCTGTAGTCCGATCATATTAAGGCGTTTGCGCACCACGTCGAGGGCAGCTTTCTTTTCAGAGACGAAAAGCACCTTCTTGCCGCTGCATATGGCATCGGCTATCATGTTAGAGATTGTCTGCGATTTCCCTGTGCCGGGAGGTCCATGGAGCACGAATGAATTGTTGGCGTGGCTTTGTGCCACTGCCTCCAATTGTGATGAATCATAGTTTATGGGGAGCACAAGCTCAGCCGCATCGTTCGCCTCTATCTTCTGAGCATCTACCGATTTTATCTTTAGATCAACGTGCTGCTCAATCATGGCAGAAAGGAGAGGGTGCTGAGTTATGACCGTAGGATTGTTATGTATATCGTGCCAAAGAAGGTATTTCTGGAATACGAATACCCCGGCATAAGAATCCTCTCTTACACTCCATTGCCGGCGTGGTGTGAGGCGTTCATTTATCTCACCGAGCGGTTGTCGGAAAATCTCCAGGATAGGCTCCCAATCGGGCATGCCATCATCATCGGTGGGGATTGAATCGATTGTAGGTAAAACTATACCGAATTTCTGACGCAACATCTCTATGAGCGTCACGTTTATCATCATCTCATCATCACGGAGAGTGATTTTATACGACAAGTTGTTTTTCTGCTCTATCTCCGCCGGGATAAAGATAATGGGGGAAATGTGTGGACGGGTGCCGCTGACGTCATACCAGCGCAATGAGCCAATGGTAATGAAAAATGAATTGGCTCCGTTTTCCTCAAGTTTATTGACCGAGGCTTTGTATAGCCCTTTCAGCTGTTTGGCGTTGTCAACGTCGGGCTGTCCGACGGATTTGGCAAGTTTTCCGGACTTTAAGAGCTTTATCACCTCTTGCGGCTTAAGATCCTTAATCGGNAAGATNCCTCTNCCNAGGCGNAGATTGAGCATATGGTTACGCAGTGAGAGGTCGAGGAGTTGCCTTTCCCACACATCGAGGCGTGTGGTCTCGCCGTCGGAGGAGTCGAAACCAACGATATCGGCTTCTTCAATATCCTCCTCGCCATTGGAATATTCCGGGTCGGTGAGTTCTTCCGGCGCCGGTTCTGAATTAGCGGGGGGTGGCAATGCCTCACGGTTATCCTCAACATGACCTTCTGTCATGTTGGATTCAGGATTTGCTCCTATAGTGTCCGAAGTAGTAATGTCATTCATTGAACTGCAAATTTAATAAAAATATTCTGAACGAGGGTCATATCGAGAGGCATTTAATTGAAGGTATACTTTTTTAGTATAAAAAAGGTTAATATAGTATGCTATGATAATCGAAGTCGCAAAGTTTTTTCGAAATTATGGTTATTATAGTGATGGCACGTCGCTACAATAACCGAAACCTGCCTTGGGGATTAAACGGTGTGTACGATCGAAGAAATTAATGTAACAACTGAAAAAATGGCTGAAATATCCTCATTCAATAATCTTTTTTCCTCCCTCACTCCCTTGCGGCGAAATGACCAGGAGGGGAAAAAGGGTGAAAGAAACAAACCTCTATTTAAACTTGTAATAGATGGGGGAGAACCGCTTATTGAACCGATTGATACTGACCATTCTTCTCAAAGTATGTCAGTGGCAGAATCACGCCTGATGAATGAGATAATCAGGATAAGCGAAACGGAAGATCCCTACCGATTATCGGATAAGGCTTTAGATAATTCCTATGTTTCCATCTGGGAGAATCCTTATATTCTTCATCTTATAAAGGGTGATTGTCAAGTGGTTGACCACGATGGCAAAGAGGTGGTTTTCGTGGATAATCCGGCGTATCTACTTTTGCGTATTACAACAGTGGACGACTCGCCCACTGCGGATATTTCGCTTAATCTCCTTGTAGATGACAAGGAGTATACATCAATCGTATTTCTTGATGATACACACGTTTTATGTGAGAACAATATTTATAATGTCAAAAGCGTCGGAACTAACTATCAAAGCATTTCGAGTCTTATAACCCCGGTTGAGAAGACCCTGCTCGAAACTTTCTTGACATTGTTCCTGTCGTATGTTGAAAACGTAACTCCCGAATTGAACGGGGTTGCCGCCCGACGGTCGTCGCATACGGAACACGCCCTCCCTACATTGTATTTGGAGAAGGTAGCAGTGGATAAGGCACTTTACTTGCGCACAGGCACATCGCTCGAATCGCTCAAGGTAAACTTACCTACAGGCATCACCCCAACTGTAGCTGTACGTATAAACGAGAACAGGGGTATCTCAATACGAGAGGTAGAAGACTGTGATATTGAGGAGCGAACTACGCGCTTAGAAAGTCTGATCCTGCAAAGCGCACCCAACCGTAACGCCAAGAAGGAGATTTATAGAGACGGGAATTTCTTCATTATTCCGGAAGAGACAGCAGGACCCTTCCTTTTGAAACATCTTCCGCAGGTGCTTGAGGATTTCCGTCTTGTGGGTAGTGAAAAGCTGAAGGAATACCGGGTAGTGGCAGCCGTTCCCAAAGTGAATTTCCGTTTCTCATCCGGAATTGATTATCTGGAAGGGGAGGGGGACGTGACCATCGGAAAAGACACATTTTCAATCAGCGATATACTCAAGCAGTATGCCGCGAAGCGTTATATTGAACTTAGCGACGGCAACCGTGGCATAATAGATGAAAGCTATATCCAACGNTTGCAACGTCTCTTCAGACGACGCGATAAGGATGGACGTGTGAAAGTAACCATCTTCGATATGCCTGAAGTGGAGGAACTGATACAAGCGAAGATAACCGGACCTTTNGCGGCGAAGACCCGTGCTGTGCTTGAGGGGTTCAATAACCTNAAGACTGCAAAAGCTCCGGACTATTCCGTAAAAGCCGAGCTTCGCCCTTATCAGGTGCAAGGTGTAAANTGGCTATGGTATCTTTATGACAACAAGCTTGGAGGATGTCTTGCCGATGATATGGGCTTGGGTAAGACATTGCAGACCATTGCAATGCTTTCGCTTGCCTATCAGCATGCCGAGCGACCAACCCTGATTGTTATGCCCCGAANCCTCCTCTTCAATTGGGAGAAGGAGCTTGACAANTTTTGCCCGAAGCTGACCCATTACACNTACTACGGCGCTGAGCGAAATCTTGAAGAGGCATTGAAAAGCCAGGTTATCCTTACCACCTATGCCTTAGTGAGAAATGATATAGAGGAACTTCGGAAACACCGTTTTGAGTGTATAGTACTTGACGAGTCGCAGAACATTAAGAATATTTCCGCTCAGATCACGGCAGCTGTGCTGATGCTTGAAGCTGACCATAGATTCGCCCTCAGCGGTACTCCCATGGAGAATAACCTCACGGAGCTATATTCACTTTTCAGATTCTTAAACCCGACTATGTTCGGGTCGCTTGACGATTTCAATGCGTCGTACACCAATCCTATCCAGCGATTTGGCGATAAGGATGCGTCCGAGAGTCTGCGCAGGAAAATATTCCCCTTCATTTTGCGGAGATTGAAGAAGGATGTGTTAAACGACCTTCCCGAGCGCATTGACCAGACCATATATGTAGAGATGACGGAGAAACAGAAGCGTCTTTACAACGAGCGTAGGCAGAGCTATCGCGTGCAGATAAATGAGCTTATAGCCCGCGAAGGCATACAGAAGTCGCAGTTTGTGATGTTTCAGGCTCTCAATGAGCTGCGTCGTATCGCCTCAGTGCCTGAAAGTGTGTCAGACGGTGTTGTAGCATCCCCCAAGATTGATGAACTGGTAGAGTCGCTTATAGCCTCTGCCGGCAACGGGCATAAGTCAGTGGTATTCTTCAATTTCATTGCCGGACTTGAGATAGTGATGGAGCGTTTGGAAAAGCTTGGCATCCAATATGAGACAATGACCGGCTCAACGTCAGCAGGAGCGAGAAAGAGGGTAGTGGAGCGGTTTCAGTCCGATCCTTCCTGCATGGTGATTCTCTTAACCTTGAAAGTTGGTGGCGTGGGTCTTAATCTCACTGCTGCCGATACGGTTTACATATTCGAGCCGTGGTGGAACAAGGCAGCTGAGGAGCAGGCAATCAACCGTCTGCACCGTATAGGACAGAAAAAGACTGTCACAGCCTACTCCATCATAACAATAGGGACTATCGAGGAGAAGATGCTCCAGCTTCAAGCACAGAAGAGTGAACTTTTCAACGAGCTGATAAGTGCTGACACAGCATCTACCAAGACCCTCACACAGAAAGACATCGATTTCATTCTCTCGTAATCTCCTCAATCACTTCTATTCTTCTCATCATTTACTTCTATTTTTATGACNCATAAAGATATACTTCCCTCGGAGCAAAAAGTTAAGAAGGTTATCCCCGGTATGATAACTCTCCCCGNCCCAGACAAAAGTGAGATATACGGACTGAATAAACTCCTGAAAGATGAGGTGTATTCTCTTCTCGACCCGTTGGCTAAGCTGATACGTAAAGATAAGGTGACTCTTTCCCCTTTGTCGAGCAAATCCACCAAGCCGCTATATAATGCTATGATNGATGACAGNAGTATGCGAGCTCTTCTTAAGGGTGAGCTTGTTACCATCTATAGTTCGTTTGCCTCCGATCTCAACAATATTTTTGCGGTAGCTGCTACCGCAAAAAAGTTTGAAGAATTTTGGAAGACAATGCTCCTGTCATATGAGATGAGTGTGGCTGATGTGACAGCTATCTTAGGAAGAGAGATTCAGGCTAAACATTATTATGGTTGGGATAGTAATTTTATGCCGGAGGTGCTTTTCTTTCCTTTAGAAGTATCTTATGAAGCGCCGAATTTTTATTATTACGACTCTTTCAAACGGAAAGAAAGGCTAATCTACCAACTTCCGGCAAAATATCGTCAACGTTTCACGGATTATTTCTTTGGTCCGGATGCCGCGAAGCCACATTGCTATAAGACTTTGCCGGAAGATAAGGATTTTAGAATAGAAAACTTTGAGCCACAGATTGCCACTGACCTTGTGACTTTGGCGGGTCTTGCACTCAACGGCTCTATGCTAAGTGCAAACGGTTCAATTNCAGCCAATGTGGTGAAACGCATAAAGAAGCAATCAAGGATTAAGGAATTTCCACCTATCCTCGATGCCTATCCTCTTGACAGAATAGAATTGTTAAGTTTAGCTTATTTCTATGAGCTTAGGAAGGAGAGTATTTCTACAAGGGATATACCTGTGAAGAGATTCGTGAGGTATGCCGTAGAAAGGTTTCCTGAACAGCTCAGTGGNACGCAGTTCAATAGCTTTCTTCCGGCTTATCAAGGTTTCACAAAGTTGTGGGCAGATAGGTCGTATGCCAAGGAGATTGCGTTATGTGTTAAGCAGCTTCTCCAGCCGGCTAAAGAGGAGTGGNTGGATATGGATAATTTNCACTTACGTCTTCTTAATTGTAATGAATTTGAGGAAAATAGTATCTTCAAACTTTTCAAGTANAGCGACAGGGAGAAAAGCAACCTCCGCAGAAGAATTGAGAAAGATTTTGACAGCATAGGCGAAAATGTTATAAAACCAATTGATTGGTTTGGTGAAATAGGCTATAAATTTGCCCTGAACTGGATAAGATTTCTCTGCGCTATCGGTGTGGTGGAAATTGCCATGGATAATGAAGTGAAGGTGACGGAGAACGACCCGTTGGGAGGAATGAGATTCGTAAGGCTAACCCCTCTTGGCAGGTATGCTTTTGGCATTGACAATGACTATANCCCCACGGTGGCTGAAGAATTCGGAGGCATTGAATATGATGCTCTTAATGGAATTATCACAGTGGCAAACGCAGATTCCCCCTATGTAATGTTTCTTTCCACTGTGGCGAAACAAATCAGTCCTACGAGATTCAAGATTTCTTTGGAATCGTTGATGAAGGGTTGCCGCAAGAAATCAGAATTGGAAAGTCGCATCCTTAGCCTAAAGTCGGTGATAAATGTTGACAAGGAACCCACGCTACTAAAGCTNNCCAAAGAAGCGTTGAGCCGTACTGAATGTGCCGAGAAGGTGGGGGGATATTCTTTGCTTAAACTTAAAAGTAATCAAACCNGCTTGTTGGATTTGATTACTAAGCATAAGGAATTACGGACTATGACGCTTCTCACTGCCAGCAGGTCAATGGTGCTTGTGAAAACNGATGATTTGGAGAAATTTTACAACATATGTGCTGCCAACGGTTATCTTATGGAATAGATATGAGTTTTACAACCAAAGTAAGAAGTTGATTCTTAGTGNTCGCCTATAAGCCAGTGACTTGTGGCTTAATAATAATTTACTTAAAGNTTAAATTACGTAATTGTTTNTTNTGAAAGATAATTTTAAAGAAAATAAAAGAGAATATTTGAAAAGAGGTATACTCTTAGGGGTGTCGATAGTGATACTTTTAGGAGTGGTTGGTTTGCTTATCTTCTACAGACCGGATAATGTGAAATTACCTGTATTAGACACTAAGGAGATCATGCGCGAAGCTTCACCTGAGTGGGANAAACCGGGAAAATATTGGGAGACGTATATGCCTACTCCAAATGTCTATGAAGGGAAAAACGAGGTTANTGGTATTGTGTTGCATCACACTGCCCATGAAGGNCCTGCCGACCGTGTAGCGAGAGCTCTTTGCGATTCCACGAATACAGTGAGTTGCCATGTGGTGATTGACAANGATGGCACACGCTATGTTCTTGCCCCACCGGAGGCTATAACCTGGCATGCAGGATATTCAAAGTGGGGCGACCGTTATAGAGTTAATACGTTTATGGTNGGTATNGAGTTTCAGGGTAATACACTTGTTGAACCTCTCACTGTGGAACAGATTGAAAGTGCAATTGAGTATATGCGNCCAATAATCGAGAAGTATGANATCAAGGCGCAAAATATAGTGACTCATCAGATGATACGNGATGCCTACCGTGAAGCCAATCCGAAGAACAGGAAGGCTTGGCCGAAGGTAGACATCACACCGGAAGAATATGATCGGGTGAAGGAGGCTCTTTCAACNGCCGGACTTCTTAAAAAATAATTAAAGCATTTAGCTATGGCAATANATAAGGAGGAAACTATAAGATTGGTGGATTTGGAGACGGGCTACTCCAACAANNGNGGNGTGGTNNTANTNACACGNANTATCAATGCNNCTCTTTATTCAGGGGAGTTGACATGTCTATTGGGTCCTAACGGAGCAGGTAANTCAACTCTTTTGAAAACGCTGACCGCGTTCCTTCCTCCAGTAAAGGGGAAGATTTTCATAAAGGGTAAACCTTTGACCGATTATACCGCTCCCGATATTGCTAAGTTGATTGGCATAGTCTTGACTGAGAAACCCAATCTTGAAAACATGACGGTTGAGGAATTAGTAGCTCTTGGGCGAAGTCCTTACACAGGCTTTTGGGGAAGAATGGATAGCGAAGACAGTAGGATAGTGGCTGAAGCTATCAGGATGGTAGGCGTGGAGGATTTGAAAGC